>Ga0302271_10001378_pt1 | contig 23405 bp, 43 predicted proteins | sample III_Bog_N1_1_FD_198767 | JGI IMG/M metagenome (GOLD analysis project Ga0302271, IMG submission 198767) | Peat permafrost microbial communities from Stordalen Mire near Abisko, Sweden - III_Bog_N1_1 | ecosystem: Environmental > Terrestrial > Soil > Wetlands > Peat | place: Sweden: Abisko... | reverse complement strand
AGCTCTAGTTTCTTGCAAATCCTTAGGTAGATTTATAAACTTAGCATAAAAATCTGCATAACGTTTATCTTCAGCTCTTATAGCTAATATTTTAGCTCTAGCTTCTAATTTTTTAGCTTGTTTAAGTATCTTTTCATGTTTGCTAAGATGGTGTTGTGGTCTATTTTTTTTAGTTCCTTTTATAAAACCCTCAATATTATACCACTTTTCTTTGGATCTCCAATATCTAGAATTACGATCAGGTTTATCTGAGATGTAACCATTGATGCCTACAATTTTTCCATCTTCTCTTTCTTTATCATAATTCCAATCTAGAAAATCTTCTATGTTTTGGTGAGAAGGAAGTAAAGGTTTAATTTTTTCTCTAACTTTTTGAATGCTAGAACTAACTGAAGCATTAACAATTGCTTTTGCTTTACGATAGCCTTCTGTATGCCAAAAGGAATGATCTCTATAAGGTTTATCCCAATCCCCATTATTGCAGAACTCTCTACGAGCTTGTCTTTTAGGTAATTGATCTAATTTTTTAATAATATCTAACTCTTCTAAAGTTGTGTGTTCTCCATCATCTTCTAAATAGGTGTGGCACTCAATGTTCATTTTTTTCATGTTTAAAAGATTTAAGTGTAATGTGGAACCAGATAGAATCGAACTATCATTTCTGGATTTTCAGTCCAGCGCGAACTGACCAACTGCGCTATAGTTCCATTTCTTTAATATCCTTCGTAAGAATCTCCATACTCAGTTTCTTCCCACCAATCTTTCCAAGATATAGTTTTAAAAACCATGATAACAGATATTGCCCAGCAAATACAGAAGAATAAAAATTTGAATATGTATTTAAAAATAATCCACATCTTGTAAAGTATTAAATGAATAGATCTTTTAAAATTCTGGAAATCATCTTTCCATCAAAATCCTTGCCTAAACGCTCTTTACAAGCAGGCATGATTTTTCCGGTGTCTTTTTGAGTAAAATCGTTTGCTTCTACAATATCTTGTACTATAGTTTTAACGGTTAACTCATCAATTCCCTCCGGAATGTATGGAGAAAGAATAGCAACTTCTCCTGGATTATTACATAATACAGCCTCTTCACTCATTTTCTTGACAATTGCAAGAACCTGATCATCGGTTAATATTTTACCAATTCGGCTGAAATCACCAACTACGACTCTTAATAAGTCTTTTACTGGAACGTTTTGTGTAGCAATAGCTACTCTTAAATCTTCATTGATTTTTTCTTGTAGTGTCATATTAATTATTTATAATTTCGACATCCTCTTTTTTATCAGCTAAGTACTCAGACACTAATTGTTCATTAGTAAGATTATCATAACCTACAGTACCTTCTTTTAAGACATCATATAATAGAGAATCCTCAGCATTGAGGTCTAAACGGATATCTATTAATTCATCAATTACTGCTTCTCTTGTTAATTGTTTCATTTCTTTTAAGTTAAAATTTGTAGCGAGAGAGAGAATCGAACTCCCGACAATCGCTCTACCACTGAGCTATCTCGCAATGTATTTCAAAAGTCTTGTGCACATTGATGTTGACAATCTGAGCAACATCTACATTTTAAACTATGATCATCATTGATATCTTCATCATATGGGCATGAATGCCATTCTGTTTTATGATTATGACCACATTTGCACATGCCATTGTTACGTAAACGCCTTTTAGCTTTACGAATAGCTTTACGTTCTAAACGAATGCGTTTATATTCTTTTTCATATTCTTTGTCTTTAGCCATTATCTTGTATAGTATAAAAAATTAAATACCATAGCCGTTTTAAACCATGCTTAGACTCGAATTCAAAATATTCTAACTTCTCTTTAGAAAGGGCTTCATCGGCCCATTTTGCAGCATTCCACCAACTTGAGAAAAGACAAACTGATTTTCTTCTTTTTTTATACTTAAAGTATAAAACAATAATATAAGGTCTATTTTTTATCATTTGATTAGATTTAAAAGTTAAAAAGAGAGCTCCGCAAACTCTTTATGGCAGTCAAAGTTTTTCTTCGTAAAGAAGGCAGGCCACTGCTTCACTTGGAACCCGATACGGTTTTATTAAAAAAGGAGGCTCTTTCGAACTTCCTTTAGGGAATCTCTCGGGAGTTGAACCCGAATATACTTGATCCACAATCAAGCGCTCTACCATTAAGCTAGAGACTACGCGGAAATAACAGGATTCGAACCTGTAACCAATTGATTAACAGTCAACTGCTCTACCGTTGGAGCTACATTTCCATGCGAAAGTTTTTTTTACAGAAAACTAACAAAAACTATTTTACCACATAATCATACCGTCCTTCATATCATGCCCGGAGGCTACTCTTGATGCAGAGATTGAATTATTAGTATTTCTGTTGTTAACGGATGCATCAACCGCTGGTAATTTCTTCAAAATTCATTACACCAAGTTCGTCATATCTCAAGGGCGACTTTCATCTCTGACGTATCCTGAAAACTTGTTAACATGTAATATAGATAGTTTTTGTCACAGTACTATCAACTTCTTTACTCTTCTTAGGAGTTTGTGTGGACCTTACCTTTTACAGGAAATCATCTTCTCGACCACGGTTGTGTTCTCACTGGGATTCAAACCCAAGTCCGATCATTCGTAGTGACCAATTCTATTCAACTGAACTACAAGAACATATGTGGAGCCAAGGGGACTCGAACCCCTAACCTCTTGAGTGCAAATCAAGCGCTCTCCCAATTGAGCTACGACCCCATAGAGTAGGTGGTAGGAATTGGACCTACATATACAGGTTTGCAATCTGCCGACTAAACCATTCATCCACACCTACTTGATTAAGAAATCAATCTCATAGCACTAGCGTTTCCAGTAGTACTTGTTGAAACTTCTTCCTTTGTTTTGTATACTAAAGAAATTCTTTCTTTTTCAAGAAAGTCTCCCTTTGTAAATTTTCCTTCACCTAAAAACCAGTAGACTTTAAGATCTTTTTCTGGATAGTGAATTGCTTGAATAAAAGATGGATTAACAGATTCAACATCTATTCCTTCTTCAAAAGCTTCTCTCCACATAGCATCAAGTAAGGACTCTCCTTCCTCAACTAATCCTCCTGGAAGTCCAAAGTCTCCCTCGAATTTAGCTTTTTCTTTGGGTCTTGTAACACAGAGGATTTGATTCTCTTCATTTCGGATTACTATAAATACTGCTTTTCTCATAATTTCGATGTTTCTATAAAACTACTTAAGTTCATTATCCCATTTTCTCCTTCAATTTTGATACCATCAATAGATTCTTCAATCCAATTAAAGTATCCCCATCTACCAGGAGTTTTAATAACCTCTCTTACAATTACTTTGTCTCCTTTATGATTAAAAATCAAGCCAGATGCTCCAAAGAAATCTGATTTATAGGTTAATGTATCTCCTGCTTTTAAATCTTTCATAATTTTATTTTTTAGTAGGGAAGATGGGACTTGAACCCATATGTAACCAATTACTCTTTCAACTGCTTATCAGGCAGAGGAGTTACATCCCTATATTTTTTAGATTTTTGTTACTAAATAACCATTATATTCTAAAATTTCTTTACAATTTAATATAAACTCATTTACAGTAGAATCACTCTTCATAAGGTTTATAGAAGCATCTGTTATTCCTAAATTTTCTAATGTATTTTTACCATCTTTAGATGCTGGAATAATATGATCAAAATGAAATGATTTACTTTCTAATAGATTAATTTTTCTACCTGATAAATAACATATTGGATTTTCTCCAAATTTATCCTTCACATCTTGTAAAGTAAAATTGCATTCTTCACCAAGTTTAAGACGATTTCTTTCTTTTCCAGAAATATTTCTATTTTTAAAATGATCGATTTTACAAATTAAAGTATTAGAATTTCTTCTAGATTGTTGTCTTTTTAAACTTTTCTCTTTTTGCCCACTGCTGCAATAGTAGGACACTGTTCCTTTGGAACATTTTAATAAAGATGCAATTTGTGCATGAGTATTTCCTTCTTCTCTTAATTTTAGTATTTGTTCTTTCATTAATTTTGTATTTGTTCAATACAAAGATAATAAAAATATTCGAGCAAATACTATTAAATAAAATTATAATGCGTATCAGGCACCCTGGTTACCCACCAATGTTAAGAGGAAGAGAAGAGATTCCAACTCTTGGACCTGTTACAGTCAACTCCTTAGCAGGGAGCTCCGATAAAGCACTCTGGCACTCTTCCTTATTTGTAATATTGATATTCTGTTAATTCTTTTACACAAGTTTCAAAAACATCGGGTGTACAAAATCCATGATATTTACATAAATGACAAACATCTTGAGTTCCAATAGGAGCTATACCAGTGTTACTTTCATTTACAGTTTTCTTAGGATTAACTATATCCATAATAGCTTTATGAGCTTCTGTTATAAGCATATCAGTTAACTTTAAAGTTTCAAGTACTTTTAATATTTTTGTTTCCATAACTTAAATTTTAAATCCTGTAATTGCAATATCGTTCTTTATAGCATTTTTATAAGCATAGCTGTCTTTGTGATAAACAGAAGCAGCTGATAGATTTTTAACTCCAGATATGTAAAGAATTTCATCTCCAATATTAATTCTTTTATTAGTTTCTTTACAAAATCCTTCAACTTTTGCGGATATAATCCACTGTTTAATCATTTTTCCAGACATAGTATTACTATTTAATTTCAATACTAACAACACTTTTACATTTAGGACACCATATGCCTGTGTAAATTTCTCCACAAGCTGCACATTTCACTGTCTTCATAACTTTTCACTCATCCAAGCAGCCATCAATACAAAAGGAATTCCAAATCCTAAAGTCAAGATAAACCACTGTGTAACACTATGTACATTTTCATTGGCAACAAGTCCTAAGGCAGTTATAGCCATAATAAACCAAAAAGTTTCCCAATTCCAATTTTTCATAATTATTTTCGTTTAAATATTAAAAATACCGATCTAATACCAGTAACAACTATATTTAAAGCTGCTAAAAAAACCAGGCTGTATCCAACCAATCTCCAAGCATTTTGTTGATTTAACCAATTTAAAAATTCCATAATATAAAGTTTTAGCGTACAAGAGAGGATTCGAACCCCTGCGGATTTCTCTACTGGTTTGGAATCAGTTGCCGTCGACCACTTAGCTACTTGCACAAGTTTAAATAAAAAATGCCCGGAAATTACTCCAGGCATTAAATATATATTTTTAATATATTCACCTAAGTAATTATGAAACATAGAATACCTGCATTACAAATCCATGTAATGATAGCACTAAAGTTCGCATGATTAAAGATAGATGACTTTTTCATATTGTTTATTTTTAAGAACGCAACAAAGATATACTTTATTTTTTATATATCCAAATGTTTCTTAAAAAAATTGTTGGGGAGATGGGATTCGAACCCATGCGACTATACCGTGGCTATAGATGTCTGCCATTGCATCACCTCCCAGTGTACCCCACCACTTCAGTATCCTTAGAATGGCGGGGTCTCTGTGTAATTTTGTGTTCAGATGCTTTTAAGCTAATGCTGTTTGTAAATGAGCGCTCTATCAACTGAGCTACTGGGCTATGTTTACTTCTTTTATTAGAAGCCCAGACGGGACTCAAACCCGCGATCTCCCATCGTATACGTTATGTATTTTTTTAAAACACCTGACAAGCTTACCTATAAAGTTCAAACTAAGTCTTTTGGTACAACACTAAAGTTAAATTCCGCCACGGATATTTTAAAGTTAAAGTTAAGACTAAGGTTAAACCAAATGTGTACTGAGAGGGAATCGAACCCTTTCAGCACAGTAATTAACCCTTGAAAATAAATTCAAAGATCTTTTCTGCAGTTAAAGCAGAAGAAATTGCCTCACAGTCGTTGCACTCTTTAAGAGCTTTAGCAACTGCTACCAACAAATCTCCCCTTCTTTTAAGAGCACCTGCTCTTTCACGGTGTGACCACTCTCCGGAAAATGATTGTACTGTGTAATCACCAATGTCTTGTGACTTAGTTTTTACAGCTACCTTTGGAGTATATATCATACCCTTTGAAATGTTTGGATCCTCAAGAATGTATTCTTCTTTCAAAGTTGTTCTTGAAGTTCCTGAAATCAAAGGACTTTCCCAGATATTTCTATCTGCATACTCGTCAAGATCACATCTTTTCCAGATTTGTGAATCTGCGCGAACCGGGATTACAGAGATCATTTCTTCGAGTTTACCCAAATCTGATGATTCAAGTAAAGATTTTAAGCGAAGTAATTCCAAAGATGTGAATTCTCCCCAAGATTTACCTTGTACCACAAGTTCAGCTTTAGCTAAACCCATTGCATTGGTTTTTTCTTGAGAGAATTGTGCATCAATAAATTCTCCAGCTTCTGTAATGAAGTAAGCAATCTTCTCATCCACAGTCGTTACAACACGTGTGTATTTTCTTTTAGAAGGCTCATCAACTGCGTCTTCTTTAGGCACATAAGTGGCCTTTTCACCCAAAAAAGCACCCTGTGCTTTTGTGTAAAACTTTGCATGGTCTGCTACCATGTTCTTGAACTTCACCCTTAAGGTGTCAGTTACTGCTAATAATACGTTTAATTTCATTTTATATGATTTTAATAAACATTAAGTGTAATAGTTAATTAAGGAGGATACTTTTCAGTAAAAGTGATTTGTTTTTTACCATCACCTACAATCAATAAAGAGCTCTCATCTTTTATCCATTGTGTAGGAGAGAGTTTTCTATAAAGAGAATCATATCTTTGAGTAAGTTCAATGTATTCTTTTTTAGTAGAAGTTACTATCATAGTTTTTGTACATAATGTACCTTTAAAAAGATAAATTATTTTATTGCCTTTAAAAGAGGTTTCTACAGTCGTTGAGGCTGTATAATCCATTTTTCTTGCAATTAACTCATCTACTATTTGTTGATAAGTAAAACCTACTCTGGCTTGGGAAATTCCAAGATATGAGTTCACTAAAAGAATTAAAACTAAAAAAAGTTTTTTCATTGTACGTTTTTGTTGGTTGTAAATATAGCTACTTGATTATATATAAGATCTTCCGATTTACGTTTTTCCCATAATATTAAATCAATTACTATTAACATTTCAGATACGGAAAATCCTGCTGCTAAAATTCCCTCAATTAAGTCAGGACCTTGTTCAATTTCAGCTAGAATCTTATTATAATCTTTCATGCTGGCAGGAGATTCCATCTCTATAGCTTTCTTAATAGCTAAAAATTTATTTAAGGTTTCTTTTTCCATCTTATATTACATATTATAAATATTATAATCAGGGTTATCATAGCAAGAATCCAATGTGTAAAATTCATGTCTTTAGTTTATTATGAAGCCCATTCCAGCTCCTAGTGAATTATTGGTTGCTTTTATAAAAAGAGTAAGTGTGTCATCAAAATGATAACCAATAAAAAGACCTATATTAGGATGATTTTTATTCTGATAATTTTCTCTAGCAATATCACTAATAATAGTCCCATTTAGATTCTTTACTTCAGTTACCGCATTATTACCATTCAAATCTACAGAAATGTTAATCTCTGTATTTGGAACTGTTTCAATATAATATCTTGACACATCATTCTTACTTATTGTTGTAATTCCTAATGTAGGTATAATATAAAATCCTTTTAAACATTTTTGATTAAATGCCCAACCAACATCGTAGCTTTTAACACTATTATCAATAGACAGTGAATAAGAGGCATAACCATTATGAATAATAAAATTTGCATTAATCAAGGGTTGTCCACTAATAAAGTCTTTACCAAAACCCATTGACAAAACGTTAATGGGTTTTGATTCTTGACTTTTACTCACAATACCTATAAATAGTAATAAAACTATTAATAGTAATGTTTTCATATTATAGATTTACAGTACCGTTTACTTCGGTATTATAAATTAAAGTAGTAGTAAAACAACCATTTCCTAAATCTTGAGGATCAGCAAACAGAGTTATTGTGTAATTATACCCGGCTTGTAGCCAATTAGAGGCAAATCCAGAAGCAGGACCTACTGCCGTAATAGGAACATTTGTTTTTATAGGCTTATTATCTGATTTTCTTGTTATTGAATATGTAACAGTGCAATCATTAGAACCTTGCCCAAAAAATTCATAAATCTCATAATAAGTTTTAGTTCCTACAGTGGTAATATTTATTGCTGGAAATGTAGATGTACCTAATTTATAGTCAGGAGCTTCAAGTGGATGATTTTTCCCAAGAATACTAAAAATCTGATCATAATTCATACCAGTATTTTCTAATGGCATAAGTTGAGTAGTTCTAGCATTACCGGTAAACATCCAAGAAGTAGAAGCAGATTGCACTATATTAGAATAATCAACGTTTTTTAATGTACCATGAAATGTAAATACAAAATTAAAGTTTGTATTTTTTATTAAATCTGAAACATCTAATCTTAGCCTAGAATTAATCTCATATGCTTTCATTTGAGTAAGAGCTATTTGATTACCATTATGCACAAAACCGGTTTCAGGTGTTTCAAAAATACCGTAAAATTTAATCACAGTGCCTTTCATAACTTTAGCAACAATACGAGTTTGCATACCTAAAGGTACTTCGATAAAACAAGTAGAACATTCATTTGGATAATCAACAGTCCAAATTGGCTTATTGTTATTCTGAGAAGTAGTACCGTCTTTAAACAAACCGTCTTCTGCAAGGACCCAATTACTGCCGGATTTTACCCAAAATTCATAGGTAATTTTATTAACAGAAAAGTCAGCAGCTTTTGTGATTAATTCAGTTCCCTGAATTAAAGACACTTGTGGTAATGACATTTTACCCATTTGATGCGACGCAGGAATAACATTATCTTGTTTATTACAAGACACAAGTGCTAATATTAATAGCACAAACGAAAATAGGAAATTTTTCATAAAAAAATAATTATTGGTTGTGCATAGATTAGGCCATGCGCCTTTTAAAGTAAGTCCGAGGATATTACTTTTAAAAAGTTAAGAATAAAAGTCTTTTACAAATTGATGTGTATATACAGCAGAAACAAACATACCTACAATAGTAGCTAATGCCATAACGGCTAGTTCAATTTCAATACATGGGAGATAAATTAACACAATCTCCACTCCTATGGAGAGTGCTAAAGGAAATGCTAATATAGCTATTAAAGCATGTATAAGTTTTTTTTTCATATGTGTTTAATTAAAAATGCTCTAACGCAAGGATTCTCGTTAAAGACTATACAAATTACTCTATTATAATCCTTTTTTCAGGTAATTCCGCAGTCCTTTAACTAGAGGCGATCTTAATGGGTATTGTTAGAGCATTTATTTATTTCTTGCAGCATTATTAAGAGGAGTTTGGCTCTATTTAGGTCTGCTGTAACCATTTCATTGGATAATCCTAATGCATTGTATACAATAGGATTCCAAAATAAAAAATAAGCACGTGCATAAATGATTTGGTAAAGGAATTGTTGATTTTTCATAGTAGTGGATATAAACAAAGAAAGCCTAACTTGTTGCGGTTAGGCTTAGAATAACTAGACTTTCTTCTTAGATCTTCTTCCATGGGTTTTTTATGTTTTTCAATGTATAAATATCTTTCCATACAGTAGATGGTGAGATAAATAATATGTCATTTGCCAATGTTAAAATATTAAATTTGACCGGTTTGTCATAGTTTTTATACAAATAATCATCAATAAATTTCCTTCTTTTTTCAATTAATTCCTCACACCTTTTCATCTTTACACGTAACGTAGCAACACTTTGGTTGCCTGTGGATTTTTAAGATCACAATATCTGTTGACTAACTTAATGTAGTCATGCAGATCATAGTCGTAACTACTAGCTAAATCCATTATCTTAATTGCAGCTTCAGCTAGTTCATTAGGGAATGTTCCGTCAATATATTTTTCATACATATCTAGAAAATCTTTGTCCGAGATATCAGGCATTAATATCTCTTTGTTTGTAGGGAGTTGTCCCTTTTTTAAAGCATGACACGCATCTTTTAATTCACTAAAAATCATTTTGAATGCATACTTTGGTTTTCCGTATTTAGCAAAGAACTTTTCCATACTTTAAACGGTTACTTTATTGGTTTCAAATACTGCTACTGTTCCAGCGGCAGCGCTAGAGATAGCCATGAAACTGGCTACTGAATTAGTTTCAAAAGGTTCACCTCCTTCTCCTGTTGCAGAATCTGGTAACATTCTTAAATCATAATCAGTTGCAGAAACTATTGTATAAGTACCGGTTAGTGGTATTTTTTTAATATATATAGTTTGTGTAGCTGATGTGTTTTGAAATCTAATATTTGCACGTTGTTTGTTAACTAGTGCAATTACTACAGCTGTAGTACCTACTGTTAGTGGACTTGCCATAACTTTATCTCCTAAAATTTAAAGAAAGGAGGTTTCCCTCCCTTCTTAATAAATTTACGCAACAACTGTTGTTGGGTGTAGATGAGCTAGAATAGTTTGTAACAAGTACTGATTTTGTTCATTGTTACTTACTTTTCCGTTAGCAGCAGCTAGTTGATCTCTTAAATTTTGAACGTTTAGATCATTGATAAGAGCACGAGTAGCATTACCATCGGCAGCAATAGCAGCTTTAATTTCGCAGCAACATGATGCCATTGCAGCAGCATTAGCTGTACCTTGAGCTATAATCTGATTGGTAGAATTTTGGCTTTGCATTGCTAGACCATTTTGACCTTGTAAGATTGTAGTAGTAAGATTATTAAAGCTATTTAGTTGTTGTAAAGCATTTTGATTAGCCTCAGCTTGTACATCTCTTCCTAGTGAATTGATAGAAGATAAAGTAGTAAAGTTATTTGCAGCAACAGCTGTTGATAAATTTCCTAATTGATTGCTCAATGCAGCAAAATTAGCAGCATTAGCAGAAGTTTGACCTGAACTTATGGTAGCAAATGTATTTTCTACACTTTCCATTTCATTACGAATGTCATTTGCTCCAGTTTGTTGTTGCAAAGTTTGAATCTGTGTCTGCAATGATTGAAAAGCTGGATTTAATACTACTGAAGCAGCAGCAGCATCAGCCGCTGGTGTTACATTACCATAACCACGATTTCCACCAAATCCACCAAGTCCACCACCAAAAAGTAATGCACCAATTAGAAGCGCTCCAATTCCGCCTCCACCTAAAAGACCATCAGAGGTTCCCCCTGTTGGCATAACGATTTCTCTTGTGTCCATTTTATAAATATTTTAAATTAAACAATACACAAAGGTATCGATCAACTAAAATATGGACAAGGGATTTTGCTTGTTTACAATTACTTAAAAGCAAGTGTAAATGAGTCACCATCTTCTACAAAAGACATAATAATGCCATCAGCCTTAGCTGCTTTTTCAACCTCATTAAAGAGATTTTGATATGCAGTTGGATTCATTAAGAGAGTTACTTTGGGAGCTTTGATGTGCAACCCTCTTCTAATCATATTAAAATTTGTGAAGTCACTAAGATTTATCATATCTATAGTGCTTTTAACTTCTTTGGCTCCGTTGAACCATTCATCCATGTTTATTTCCTTTTCCATGTTATAATAATTTTATAACATAAAAGTACTACGACTACGGAAAAGCCACAAGGATTTTTGCGTCTTTACAACTTAAATAATATGTAAGGCAAATAAAAGACCAGCTTCTAAAGCTTCTTCATAAGTTGCATAGTTATCATCACCAACATTTAACAATTCACCTTTACAACCTCTTCGAATTTCTCCCATGTAATAACCGGTAATGTCTCCAGTATGATCAGCAGTTTCTCTGTAAGGTTCGGGATTGATGTGAATATCATGTATTTCTCTAAACCATTTTTGAAGTATGAATTGAGAAGGGGCTGTTATTAATTTATCAGTACCATTTTTTGCACCTTTGTGTTCATAACATTCTTTGTCATCGATGTCTATTCTGTAAACATTATGACAAATTAAATCAAATCCTTTTTCTTGTGCTAATTTGGCAGTTTCTTTTGTGATTTGCATAATTAAATTTGTTCTATCACATCCTCAGGATCATACACAGGAACAAATGGTGTGGGACAAAAATGTTCCTTAGCCATTTGTATTTCCATAAAATCATCATCGAAGTGAAATATAAAATCTTTATCTTTAAAAAATCTCCATTTGAATTCGCCATTAGTAAAATAAATTCTTGATTTAAATATACCGAGTTCTTCAGCTACTTTAAACAAATCTTTATTCCAACTAGGTTTATCCATTCTGGAAGTTACTATCCATACTTCATGTCCACTGTCTATAAAAAACTTTGCAATTTTTTGTATAACAGGTTGACTTATAGTACTATCAAAATCAAAACTAACTTTGCTCATGCCCTTTACTGTTTATTAGAATGAATGACTTTATGATAGTCTTAAATTCAATAACTACTGGAGGCACTAGATGAGTAAGTTCTTTATCATTTAATAAATAATCTCTCACTAATGTAGCAGATACTCCTGAGGCAACACTGCCTCTAGCTAATAATGAAAGAGATACGTGATTGCGTAGAATATAGCCTGTAAACCAAGCAGTAACGATTTCAAAACCATCACTATAATACATTGTAAAACAATCCTGTTGTATAGCTCTTACTACATTTGCATATAAGTAAAAACCCCAAGTAAGCGTATTGTTACTTTCGGTATCAAGATCATTTAAAGGCACAATAGTACAAAATTCAGATAAACCTTGTGCTTCTATTGCTTTCTTTACAAGATCTATTCTAAAATCAATAGGAATTGGATTCCTCTCGTTTATTTTATCAGCACTACCCACAAATATAAAAGTCCTGTCATTTTCATGACAAGACTTCTTAATAAGTTCGATATGACCATTATGGATGGGCTGAAAGCGGGCTACAATAACTCCAATATTTCTCATTACAGTTGAGCAGCGTAATAATCCTGGATAATAGTTAAAACATGGATAACTTTCTTAACATCTTCCCGGCTAATTGAGTGTCCACTTGCTGTAGCCATTCCACCACCACTTGTATATGTTGTAAAGTAATCATTTTCTAACTGGAAGTCTTTAGCAACCACTTCATATGCATCTTTAGCATAGATTTTTTTGTTTTTTGAAATCCAATAATCAGCACCCTCATCCATAAAAATAGGAACACTTTTGAGGCTGTTAACAGTTTTTGTGCTGCCTGTTGGGAGAATTATTTTAATGGATTCTGTTCCTCTTCTTCCACCTTGTGCTTCCTTTAGCATTTGCTCAACGTTTTCCTTTGCTATCTTAGGATGTTGGCATCCTATATTTACTTGAAAGACATCACCTACGAGTCTAATGTCAACATCTGCCCCGTATATTCTAAAATTGGGTTGGAGAATTCCTGATGTTTCATCAGCATTCATTCTAAAATCTATCATCTTTTTTATTTTTAATTGTAAATAATCTAGTTTGTTGGACTGGGTTTATATCTAGTAACCCTTGCACTATTTTTGTTTTTGCTTTTATATGTATCTAATTGTGAATCACAATTATGGCAGATTAAGCGATAATTTTCTCTTGTATTATTAGCAGCATTACCATCTATATGGTCCATTATAAATACCATGGGTTTATTATTCCATGTATTTTCTACTTGACATATGGCACATTTATTATTTTGCTCTTTTAATATTATAGGTTTTATAGTATGATAACTATAATTTGATTTTTGATTTTCTATTGGATTAGTAAGAAATAATTCATATTTTCTATTTCTGGCATATTCTGTTTGACATTGGACTGAACAATATGTCGTATTATATTTTGCATGAAATTTTAATTCTTCTTTGCAATTTAAACAATATTGTTTCTTATAAGATCCTTTATTAAAAGTTTCTAAAGGATTAATATTTCTTCTAACAGGCAAGTTAATGCCTCTAGTTTTAGCAACTCTTTTGATATTACCACCAGAACAATTATATTTAAGTCCAATATCTTTATAACTTAATTTGTCGATTAGAATCAATTTTTCCAATTCTTCTTTATTATATTTTTCCATTTGTTTAAATTATTAATGAACCATAAAGGTACAAAAATAATTTATATAAAACAAGGATCGTTTAAAATAAAGTACTGCTGACAGGGCACGATCCTGTAACGTTCTCTTTAGAAGAGAGATATTCTATCCATTTGAATTACAGCAGCATATGATTTAAGAGGGTGGGATTTTACCCACGCAAGCAGATTGACTACTGCACCATGGCTTAGGAAACCACTGCTCTAATTGAGCTACCCCTAGTAGAAGCTAATGGATTCGAACCATTGATATCCTGCTTGTAGAACAGGCGCCTTAAACCAGCTAGACGAAGCTTCCATTTATTATATTTTTTTTAAGAACTCCTCTTTCTGATAGTCAAACACATGACCTACATTTCTAAGACGATATTCCCATGTTTGTTCTATACCATCCCATCTTATGTTTAAGATTTCAGGATTTACAGCACCCCAAGCTTTAAATTTTGATTCATTATTAAACTTAGGGAAAGACTTTGGACCAGGATGTTCTACTACAGTTAAACATTTTTTAAAATCTTCTAAAGGAAGATCTGTCCAACTTTTTGTAAGAAAAATTTGATCTGGTTTAGTTAACCATTTCCATACTCTTTCAATAGCTTCTTCATCAGTTTCAGCTCCATTACGACCAATATAACCATGTTTGAAGTCTATATTAGTTTGAAAGGGTAATCCACTAGATTTAAATTTCATAGTAGGATGAACTAATCGTATCTCTTTGTTAATGAATTCAAATTTTATATTTTCCATAGTATAGATTTTAAGTTAAAAAATGCTCCTGATAACGCTCAGGAGCAAACGGACTACGCTGCAAGTCTAACTTGTGTGCGTGAAGTCATTGTGATTTTTGTTTTGCCTGTTAAAGCTAATACTCGTTTTGTCATCCATGTTTGCCGGTTACATCCGGTGTCGTGGTGACTAGACCTTACTATTATCTGCCAATCAATACATACACTCCCCCTTAAATACCATATACGACTCTAACGTTTTGTAGGACTTCACGTGATAACCTAATGGTAAAAACCGTACTAAAGCGACGGGTTAGCTAACCAGTTGACGACCGGTATGGGAAGGCAATCTGAGAATTCTAGATAGTCTTTACACTCATTTTACATCAGAATTGCGCCTCTTGATGTAATCTATCTACTTGCCCATGTGTGGAGGAGACGGGAACGACCCCGTGTCTTGCTCAGTTTTCATAATATCAACGGATATCGTGGACAGCTCTGGATTCGAACCAGTTATAATAGGACCATCTTCCTTCCGTCCGGTATTCTAGATTATATTGTTTTAATATATAATCCTGCTTTTTTAAAAGCTTCCAGATGTTCTTCAGCACTTTGCTTAAAACCTATACCATGAAATCCTTTATGATTAATCCTATAAGACAGGTATTTAAAACCACCTCTGGGACCATAAGTAACTTCAATGTCTGTAGCTTCCTTTAAACTTTCAAGATATTCTTCCTTTTCTTTAGCTATTTGTTCCCAATATCCTTCATCAAGAACATCTAAACCACTTTCAAGAACATCTAAAAATTCTCCAGTTTCAAATTCAACTCCTATACCAAAGGATTTTCCCCATTGAGTTCTAGGAGCACACGTTATTCCTTTTACTCCAACAACTAATCCTTTTGAATAATTAGTTAAATCTGTATTTAATTGCACATTAACTCCATCTTTCATAATTTCTCTTTGTTTTAATTATTAAAATAGTACGCACGGAGAGACTCGAACTCTCACGCCTTGTGGGCACTACAGCCTAAATGTAGAATGTCTACCGTTCCACCACGCGCGCATGTTGCAGTCTTTCCTGCAAGTCAGCTGTTTTCTCCGTAAAATCCAGAAATTGAGCCCGTATTCTTTGCAGAACCTAAAAGCTTTACGCACAATCCCATTAGTCAAAGTTTACGCTACCGTAGCGTTCTAATAATTAGCTCTGAGCTGATTACTAAAAGTAGCCTGAATGGGACTTGAACCCATACGCCATAAAGACAGAGGATTTTAAGTCCACTATGTATAACCATTTCATCACCAGGCCATTATGACGTTCTTACACGTCTTGTTGCTAATTTATATCTCTTATGTTTGAGTCTAATTCCTACTTCAGCATCACTTACTCTAGGATCACCATCATACCAAAATTCTTTTAGTATCATTACAACAATTTCAAGATCATAAACTTTACCATTTCTTTCTACTTCAAAATGAGGAGCTCTAGCTCCTTTAATAAAAACGATATACAGAGATCCACCATTTTTAAAGAAATCAGATATAGCATAAGTAAAACAGTTTCCTATCATTTTTACCAATAAATTACACATAAAGCTATAAAACCCATAGCTAATAAGCAACTATGAATAAATAAAAAGATTACTGCTTCGAAACAGAACCCCAGAGTTTTGTTTTTATAGGCTTTATAAGTAGCTAATGCTAAGTATACATAAAGCATAATTCCTAAGATCAATATTACATATCTCATATTCTTTTTTATTAGAAAAGACTACAAAAGTAATCTTTATTTTGATTCTATAACTTCTTTTTCAACAAAATAAGTTAATTTTTCCGTCTCTACGGTATCAAATCCTTCAAAGAAGGCATCATATGCTTCATCAGTAGTGAAGGATTTCTCCTCCACTATGATGTGCATAGTTTCGTCCATTATTATTCTTTTCCCCATAATAAGTATTTAAACACATCCGGTCTAGCCGTTTCAAGTGCTTTATTAATAATTTATTTATACCTTTGCTAAATTTTAAATTTATATACTATGAAACCAAATATTGTACAACAAGTCTTTATGCTTCTAGCAGAAAATGAAAAGTTACTTGAAAGAATCAAGGAGCTTGAAAAAGAATTATATGAATCTAAAGTTAATTTAATGCATGCAGAAGAAACTTCTTATTCTAAATAAAAGTAGCCATTTCTGGCTACTTTTTTATTTTAGTCTACGTAAGTAATTCTTGAGCAAAGTTTGTCTTTCCAACCCAAATAAAGAGTTTTCACTATTGAAGGTGTTTTAACTTTGTTAGGATCTCCTGGAAAAAATAATTTAATTGTTCTTGATATCCATCTTATTCCAATAAATAACGAAAATCCTATAAAGACGGCTAATCCTACACATGAAAGCATTATAATAGGCCCAAATATGTATCCTATTAATATAGGAGGATTAAATATACCCATAGTAAGTAAAAATCCAAGAAATTGTCCTACTACACATAGTGTATAAGACAAAGACATATCCTGCATACCTTCTTCAAAACCATCAGAAAATCTGCTAAATATTGCCATCATAATAAACACAGGAAATGTTACTAAAGCCAAAAAAGTCTTCCACATAAACTCCCAACGAAGATCACAAGTTGTAAGAGGAGCATCTGTACTCCGAAATGAAAGAATGCTCCAGTATTGATACCAAAAATTCTTTCTACTCAATTTAATTGTTTCCATTTTAAATATTTATTGGTTAAACTTCTTCCAGGGTAACTACTTGTTTGAATACTTTGTATCCATTGGATTTAACAAAGTTAATTGCATCTTCCAGAGGACTTTGAAATGTAATCGTGGATAATTGCTCAGTCATTATTTCAGACTGTTTTGGAGTTATGAATTTCTCCATTTCAATAAGGCTTTCCAGGACAGAAAAATCTCCGGCACTTTCTTCCTTTACAAAAGTTTTCTTTTCCCTATGTTTTTTCTGATATTTGGCGTGTTTTGTTTGAGCATCTTTCAGAAGTTCCTCAATGATAAAATGAAAAATAGGCCGATTATCCTTGAACTTGTACTGGTCTTTGTCAAGTTTTACAACTTTGTTTTTTTCAATCAATCCTTTTAAAAGATCCTCAGGATAAGGGACTTTTAAAGTTTTACATTTAGCTTTTAAATCTTTCGAGTTAAATGATTTTTTATTAAAACTATCGTGGATAAAATTAACATTTGCCACAATATTCATACTCCGATCTTGCTTTTTTTCATTCTTCATTTTAAAATGAGTTTAATTAATGTTTAAAAATATTTGTATTTGTATTAGTATTTGAATTGTTAAATTCAAAAAAATTAATATAACTTTGTGTTTTAATTCTAAAATAATACTATGCAACCTTTATATACTCAAGAAGAATATAACAATGTTAAAGGAAGAGCTCCTCTTAAAATGATCTGTGATCAATGTCAAAATGTTTTTACATCCAACAAATCACATATATCTCAATTGGTACAAACTAATGCAGCACATGCATATTGTTCAGTAAAATGCCAATCTGCTAGTAAAAAACAAGTATACAAGTGAATTGTTTGCATTGTCTCAGAAATATTTTAAAGAAAGCACTTCTCAGAAATATTCAGACATAATAATTAAAATCATATCTGATTGTAAATCAGATATATAGTACGCACAGATGGACTCGAACCACCAACCTCGACCATATAAGGGTCATCGTCTAACCATTGAACTTATGTGCGCATCTTTTTAGTACCTGTAAAGATTTCTTACATATGCAGTATCAATAGCAGTAAAATTTAATTTTACGTCATCTTTTGTGCATTGTAACATTACAAATCTTTTGTACTCCAACATTCCAATGGTGCGGCTTGCCGATTTAATAGATTCTAAATCATTACTGTGGCTTTCATCATGACGAATTACCAACCATACATTAACGATTAGTAGTAATACTACCATTATTCCTACAATTTTTATAGTTTTCATACTATTATTTTAGTTACCATCCGTCATTATAACCCATGGGGTCAGCAGTCATTTCATTATTGCGTATAGCATTAAGAAATTCTTGTCCCTCATAGTTACTGCGAATGTTATTTGATCTTTCTCTTTGAAAAGACTGGTAAGCATTTGTATCTTTTTCTACTTGAGTAGGAATTTCCTTCAAGATCCGATCAGGTACTGTAATCCAATCTACATTCTCATGTACCCACTTAATATAAGAGGGATTTTCTTTTAATACCTCTGAGACTAATTTTCCCTTGTACTTGCCAAAGGTAAACTTGTAAGTTTTTTGTATAAACATAAATTGAGTTTTAATTAATTTAGCACATAGCTAATTTAGTGAATTAGAGAGGATCACTCCTCCCTAATCCTAAAATTTAATCTTCCAAGAAGATTAAGCTTTAATTTTGTCAATACGGGCCTGATATTTTGCAATCTGGTCGGTAATAACTTTCAATGCTTTTTCGTGAGCTTCAGCTGCTGCAGTGGCTTCTTTTTCAAGACGATCCAGTACGGCATTGGCTCTTTCTACTGATGCCCAGTAACGGCTTGCAAAAGATTCCATGGTGGCGTTGTTGGCAACGTCTTCAACAGTAACTGCCTGGTAGGCGTTGTCAACTGCTTCTTTGGCATCTTCGATGGCATCATTTCGGGTTTCAAGTGCACTCTGATAAACATTGGTAATAGCAGCGATGTTGTTGTTGAGATCACGGATGGCATTCTCGAATTTCTTCACTTCTTTGGCGAAGAATTTGCCAATTTTACCTTCGTCGTCCATTTTGAGAATTCTCAAAATTGCGGCTACGATTCCGAATCCTTTAACTTCAGCAGCTACTGCTGTTCCTTTTGGTGCATTTTTTGTTTCTGACATAACAATTTGTTTTAAAAATAAATAAATAAAAAATAATAAAAAATAATATATATAAAGTCCTAAATACTAGGAACCTTTATTAAAATTGGTTTGACGGTATCTAAACCATCGATAATTTCGGAACGTATTTCTCGTTCCACTGATTGTGCAGGCATTGCATCTTCATACCCACTTGAATCAAACATACTAGTTTTATATCCACCAGTAACGTCTTTAAGTTTGATTTCATTTTGTAATGCTTTTATAAGCTTAATAAAATCCTCTAAACTCTTACAAAAAGGAAATCCTCCAGAGGTTTTATAACCAAGAATTTTTTCCTGAAATTTGAATTTATCAGGTACTTTAGCTAATGTAAAAGGCTCTTCATTACTACCTCTTCTGTTATCCCAAAAATATCCAGATGAAGCATCTTTAATAGTTCCTTGATGTATCCCAAATGAAATAATATTTCCTACTTTAAATTCTAAGGAATCTTCTTTAGGTGTTTCTTTGTATATTTGAGCACGAGTTCTTAATGTATCCAGTACTTTTCTAAGATCTCCACTTGATATACAACGAGGAAATTCTCTGCGTTCAGTAATAGATTTTCCAGTAATCTGTGATATATATACATTGATTTCATCAATATGTAATATTTTCCAAAGATTGGAATAGGTATCACCAATAAGTGACCACCACCAACCACTATCATCTTTAATAACGGTCCCTTTGAAACGGTCTATATCGTAAGTTTTATCTGGAGTTAAAGCGGCCATTGTTATGTCTCCATACATTTTATTAAGAGCTATACAATATTCAAGTAAATCTACCTTTGTTTTACAAAAAGGAAAACAGCCTCCCAAGTTATTATAACCCAGTGTTTTTAATTGTATAGACAATTTATGGGTATCTATTTTTTGAAAAACACCACAACTCCCACTCCAATACCATTTATCATCTTGCTTAGTAAGAAACCCTTTTTCTGGTCCAATATAACAACTATCTCTAGTTGAACTATAACTAGACTCATCTTTAGGTTTACTAAGACTAATAATTTCTTCTGGAGTAGATTTACGATAATGGCCATTTATCAATTGCCAAGAATAATGATCTCCTCCTTCGAATTCTATACGTCCTGATGAATCAATGAAGTTAATTTTTACAACTTTTCCTACATATTTATCCATACCAGAACCCCAGTTAGAACTACTTTTTAATATAGTAGCATAGTCCCCTTTTTTACATAAAGGAGGTTGTTCTACACTAATGGATGCAGAACCAGTCTTCTTTTTAAAGTGACCACATTTTAAGTCCCAATCGAAACCTAAGTCCCCATCAAAAGTAATATGTCCGTTATTAATAGTAAGAATTTTAACTTCCTTACCTACAATTTCTTCCATATACTTATTAAAATTCTCTGAGCTATGACATAAAATGACATAATCTCCAACATCAAATTCGTCTTCTCTCATTTTACTAATAGTTTTATGTTCAAGTTCTAATTTTAAAGCTTTACATACTCTCAATACATCTTCATCATTATTGCATACAGGAAAATAACCAGAAGAAGGAGTATATCCTAAAATTTTTTTTATGTATGCAGCAGGATCTGTTATTTTAAGAGTCCTAAATGGATAATCGTTAGGACCAGTTTCAGAACTCCAATGATTCCATTCTATAGTTCCAGGACATCCTGGAAAGTCAAAATTTATTGCCATTTTGTTAAGTACGAGTATAATCATTTCTAGGTAATGGGGGCATTTTAACTCCTTCTTTCTTTTCATAGAAATCATAAAGTTGAGCCCAAAAACACTCAGGAGTATTTTTATCACTCCAATCAATATCAATTAAAATCATCATAGATATAGAAGATCTTCCTTGTGATAATTTTTCTTGGTCAATTCGTCTAAAAGCTCTCTCTCGATAACCTCTAGGTAACTTATTTACTAAGTCACTTACTTTTTCTAACATACAGTATTTTTTGGTAAGTCTGGTAATGATTCTCCATAACTATAATGTGTATGTACTTTGTTCCAAAAGGCACCTTTTTCTGGCATTAAATCCCAAGTTTGAAAACTCATAAGAGCATTAGCCATTGAATAAGAGTTTTCCATAAGTCTGTCTTTGTTAGCGCCTCTTAAGGCACGCTCTTTATAGCCTCTTGATAGCGTATTTAAATAACTTTTAATTGTGCTCATTATGCTACAGTATTATCAGGTAATGGTGGTAAAATAGGGTAGAAACAGTGTATGTTACTCCAGAAAGCTTGTTCTGGGGTTGATCCCCAAGTACAAAAATCCATAATAGCTTGACTCATTGAATCACATGGTCTATTAAGTCTCTCAGGTTTTGTATTTCTCAATGCCCTCTCTTTATACCCTCTAGGCAACTCTTTGAGCCAATCTTCAATGGTTTTAGGTAGAACTTTTTCTATAGGTTTTACTATAGTTTCACCTTCTCTTAAAAAAGTTAAATACTCTTGAGCTTCTCGAATACATCCTTCATAGTTTGTATCTAAGTTGAATGTGCCATTTGTGACTTTACCATAGGTGAAACTGAATCTAGGACCACCCTCAGTAATTCCCTCCCAACTAGGACTAAAATACATGAAATTACGTTCATTAAAAGTATCTGCTGTAAATGGAGCATATTCTTCATTATAAACCCAACCTTGTTTTTCACAATCTTCTTTAAATCTTTGATAAGTAGTAAAATAATTCGATAGAACGGCAAATTTTGTTTTCATATAGTTAATTTAAAGTATTTTTAGTAATTTTGTGTTTTAAACAAAATCAAATAATATGGGCAAATTAATTCCTGCTTATGCAGGCTTTTCAGCAACAGCTGTAAAAAATAAAGCTTCTAATACTTGTGATATGGCAGTTAGTGGTACTAACGTTGATTGTACTAATATCACAGTAACAAGAGTTAAAAATGTATTAGGAGTAGGTACTACTGCAATCAGTAGTTTATGTAATAATGCCAATGTAAATATATGGAGTGGGTATGGACCCAAAACTTTTATTACTAGTGGTAATATTATAATGTCTGTGGCAAAATTTCCTTATAGTTTAGGATCATTTGCTGGCTATAATCATAGTGCAGGAACTCCTTATTTTTATTTTCCTACTCCTACAAATGTTTATGGATCAGGCTTTGCTAATACTAGTGTTAATATCAGTAGTTTTATTAATTTAAAAGAAACAAATTGGCCTGATATTTGGCCTAATGGGAGTTGGTTTATTTTAGCAGATGGTGTTAAAGTAGCTAACTTTACCACAGCTGATTATACAGGAAATACAGAAAAGAATATTACTCTTGCTGTAACAGCTCCAGCTGTAGGTCAAAGTAAAACATACACTGTTGATACTTGGATAGGTAATACTTCTGGTGGAGCTTTAAATGGTAAACTAGCAGTTTGCTCTGGAGTAAGTTTAACTCTTAGGATTGCTATGAATCCAATAATAGCTAATTTGACTGCAGTTGATAGTCAAAACAATAGAGACACTGCTATAAATGCTTTATCTTTAGCTGGTTCTGAAACTGTTGGACGTATTTGGGCAGCTGGTACAGGATTAGGTTTTACTGGTAATAGTTTTACTGGTAATTTTAATGTAAACGCAGATATATCAGCTGTCCCAGGTGGTGCTTATAAAAGAACAGTTGCTCTTTGTAATACAGCACTTATGAGAGGAACTTTAAAAGCTTATAAAACAAATGGTGGTGTTACTTCTTCTACTTATACTGTAGCAACTCTTGTAAGAATTTTACCAAAT
>Ga0302271_10001377_pt1 | contig 23411 bp, 20 predicted proteins | sample III_Bog_N1_1_FD_198767 | JGI IMG/M metagenome (GOLD analysis project Ga0302271, IMG submission 198767) | Peat permafrost microbial communities from Stordalen Mire near Abisko, Sweden - III_Bog_N1_1 | ecosystem: Environmental > Terrestrial > Soil > Wetlands > Peat | place: Sweden: Abisko... | reverse complement strand
AGCGCCATCCAAACCAAGTCAAAATATTAAAGAATAGGAGCTTACTGTAACGTTTCACTAAAAATTAGAAGAAATACATACAACCAACATCCACATGATCAAAAAACAACATTCTAGAAAAACTTTAAATTATCTAAAATAATCACGCTCCTTACCCCCAAGGTTTTACCCTCAAGGCGAGCTAAGTGGGTTATGCACAATGACCGTTTTCTTTTTGCCAGTTTTTTCATCAATGTAAACTTCCGGCAAGGGTGCTTCATCAATCTCATCGCGCATCATTTTCTTGAAATCATCAAAATCAATCATTCCATCTTTGTTCCTATCGATTTCTGAGATCATCAACTCAATCTCATCTTTCTTTAATCTTCTCCCTTCTCTAGCAGTCACTTCTTTTAGGTTCTCAACGGTGATAAACCCCGTGTTGTTTACATCGAAATATTTAAACAAATTCCACATTTTTTCTTCATTGAGATTCGCTCGCCAGTCGATAACAGCTCCAATAAATTCCGTGTAATTCAAATGAAGTTTCTTGAAGTTTCTCTCGTTAGTAGAATGCACATTATTCATGACTTTATGGAGTTCTTACTCAGAGATATTTATGCCTTGGCTTTTCAACGCATCGAGCAGCTCGTAGAATGATAATTCCCCATTGCTGTCTTTATCTAGTGTTTTAAACGCATTCTCTATTTCCTTGAGTTCTTCAGCTTTAATCTAGTGGTTTATGAAGATCTTAACTACTTCTTTCTTGAACATGGCATTGTTGCTGTACCCCAAGAGATTCCCGATCCTTGACTAAGCTTTTGCTATCTCCCTTTAGTCTTTTTTTTAACTGAATCCATGGAACCAAGGGTGTTTCAAAGCTTGCTCGCAAGTGAATCTTTTTTTAGGATCAGTTTGAAGGAGATTTCTTATCAAATCCTTAGCTTGCTCTGTGACTTGTTCCCAGCACTCGTCTGTGAAATCATACCTTCCATTCTTGATTTTACTGTAGACTTCTTGCAGCGTTTTAGCATAGAATGGTTCTCTTCCACTGAGTAGAATATACATAATAACACCTAAACTCCAGCAATCACATTCTTTTTCATAATTTTTCTCTCCAATAATTTCAGGGGCCACGTAGAGAGGTGTACCTACAACGGACATATGCTTAGTCGCATCTTTATTGAATTGTCGAGATAATCCAAAATCGATGATTTTAATATCAGCTTCTTGCTTTTCTTTTCCAGAGAATAAGATGTTTTCGGGTTTCAAATCTCTAGTTTTTACAAACAACAAAATCATAAACAAAATGAGCCAACTCAACTGCATTTGCAGCTTCCTATCAAACATTTGAACATAATTGCTTTTTCATTCTTGCCAAGTTCTTTAAATTATTATTGCTTTTTTTATCTATTTCAATCTAACTAACGATTTTGATACAATTCGTAGTTTTGGTACCCTTCACTAAAAAGTTTTGCTATCTTTGTCCCCTTAACCCTCAATTAACAACAACTCTAACCATTGTTTTTTTACCTATGAACGATCCCATGTGAGTGCATATGCGAAACAGCAGAAAGTAGTTTCTTCATGATCTATGCAGCTTCAAATTCTTCTAGCAATCCCTTATTCGCTACATACTCAAATAAATCACCGCCTTCACAATATTCCATCACGAAATGGATGTACATCTTATCATGATATGTTTCATAGAATTTAATAATATTCGGATGGTCGAGCGTCTTGAGTACTTCCAGCTCGCGCTAAAGCATGTAGAGCTTGTCTTTCACCCTATCTTTGAGAATTGTTTTAATCGCGAATAGTTTCTTCTCTCTACGCTCTTTTTCTCCTTATCGGTAAGTCGCTAGTTTTACACTTCCGAATGAACCCTTTCCAAGCTGCGAAATGATCTTGTAGAAGTAATTGATGTCCTCAGTAGACGCTGTAGTCTACGTACCCCATATGCCGGTGTTGGGCTTGTACTTTGTTTTTCTCTGAGGTTTCGATCCACAAATGCCCATGGTGTTTTTTTGTTGTTGGAAGAACTTACAATTAATAGAATCAGCACAAAGGTGTCTTTGGGATAAGTAATAATAGCTCACAGTGATTTGCTTAATTAAAACCTTCAAAATAATAAATTAATAAATAATCTCTCTCTCTATTTCTAGTTTTCTCTTTGTTTAACACTATTTTAAAATGCAATTTTTTCTTATTTTTCATAATAACGTCCTGTATTTTGCCCAGAAGATGAACACAAAGAACTTACAAGAAATATGTTTTTAAATATGCATTTCCTATCCTTTTAGTTCATTCCCTCTTTTTCCTTCTAGCTTTTTCCATAATATAGTGTTAATTATCAAATTAAGATTTTTTGGTAAATTTAGCAAATTTCCTCTTCAAAATAATTAAAAATCTCAAACAAAAACACATATTTTTTTTCAAAGCAATCTGCTGAAGGGCCTCTCATATGATAAGAAATACTTTTCCCCATTGTTTTTCTTAACAAACTGATTGATGACATGTGTTTCTAAAAAATTAAACTTTGTTAAGGTTGTAATGTCTCTCTTCCTAACTAAATATTCTTTGAAGTACAATTTTATTATTTTTCTTACAATGAACGCACAAAAGTGATAAAGAGAAACAATTTTAAATGAATATGCTTGTAAATGTAAATGATATTTCTTCATAAAACTTGCAATTATTTCTTTTATTAAATATTTTTTTTCTAGAAAGAAGGCTATTATTGCCATCCTAAGTTGATTATGACGATTTTACTCCAATGATTTTGTGGAACACTTAATCTAAATCAAAAGATATTCATGATTTAACAAGCTGGGCGTTCGAATAAAAGCCTCAAATCCGTGAAAAAAAATCAAATTCAGGTTTGATAACTCAATCTTATAGATTGTAATTCCTTGCTTTTATGTAATAACTATCAAGCACTATGGGGGGGAAGAGTTTACGATCTCATTTATTAATTTCAGGCAGATTTTATAAAGTGAGTGGGTTTAGATAATTTTTGATATTTTTAGGTTATTCTTTTTAATACAAAAAACAGCACAATAGAAAGGGAGATAACAATTATTTGAAAAAATAAGGATAGGAGTAAAGACGCAAAGATTAGAAGGGAATATGAACAAGTATTTAGAATAAATTTAAGTATCTTAGTGGGGAGCATGCTGATTCACAGTGCTTGCTGCAGTGGCTTCACATATACATCGTGGATCTTAACTGATGAGAAGGGATTGATTAAATGCTAGAGATGTCTCTGCGATTTTGCATATTTCGAGGCTAATTTCGAAAGTTTCTAATTCAAATAAATTTCTCTGGATCGGAGGAGTGAGTTACTTGAATCAATTACAGTCTCCAAACTAGTGTGTTCGCTAGCATTCTGCGAATAATTCAAGCTACTCTCAAATAGTAGATTGCAATACACTTCAGATGGATTTGCACTGCTGAAAAGAGGAATAGATTTTTGCAGAGCAGAAGCATCCCCCAGAGAGAATAACAGTGAAAAAGGATCCAAGGCTGTTTTTGCTACAACTCTATTGTTTTTGTTCCCAGGGTAAATCTCCGATAGCAATATTGTTAGTGTTTTCGAATTTTACTTGAGCTTGAAATCAAAGGAATTCAAGGAAATATCTTGCAAAGAAGCAAACTGAATTGACACACCTTGCAATTCCACTGTTGTAGAGGAGACTGTGACTTTATCATCTAACGCGAGAGTCACAGCGTATCCTTAGAGATTCCGAAATGAAAAGGAAGGGTTTAAGTCAATATTCACTATGGTGTTGAGTTAAATAGATAAATTCAAATTCTCTTTAGCTACAAGTGGTGTATGCATTAAGCATTACTGTGTCCTCAAGAGCGAGTAGATCAGTGCAGTCTATGCACTGTATCCAAGAAGATCTTGAGAAACCTCTGAGAGTTTCCTAGCATATCCTTGCATGAAACTGCTAAGTCGAGCTTTTCCCAGCGGGTTAAGATGCTATTTCTCGAAGATACCTTTAACTGTTGATAGGCTACGCTCACTGCCTCTGTTGGAAAACCACACACAGAGCTCAGAGTAGGTGATCAGCAGCTCAGGGTGATTGTCACAACCCACTGAATGCAGATACTCTTTCAGCATAGCATCACCTATTTAGTTCCAATCTTCCATCAAACAGAGAGAGAGAAAATGAGAGAAAGTGTGTGAAAGAAGAGGAGAATTTTCCAAAGAAGACGAAAGTATTCTCTGATTATTTTATTTTTCTTTTTTTTTTGAGGTAATTGTCTTTGGTTTACTTGTTTTTTCAAAGAAACTTATGATCAGACAGCCAGCTTGCCTCAATTCTTTATTTCCTTTACCAGATCATTCAGATAGATACTATTAGTTAATTTTGCTGCGTTTCCAACCTGAAGTTGTTTTGTTTCTCGCTTGAATTTACATCTCCTTTTGATTGCTAGTCCAAATACATTTTAACTCAATAATCTACCTGATTTCTACGTGTCCTTCCCACTACAATCAATACAGATATGCACACGTAATGTCTTTTTTTTTTATTAATATGAGGATCTAATTAACCTGATTCAAAAAAGTGCTTCAAATTATCATGATTATTTATTCTTTCTTGTTATACCATCTCCCAGTGCTTAGCTTTTGTTTTCACCTGAATTCGGATGCATTTGCACAATCAGCAAGTTTAAATCTGATAAGAAGAATAAATAACGTTAATTTAAATAAACCGAAGGGAAATAGACATTCTCTTTTCTGATCATCCATAGATTTAAAAGAGAAACTTTAAAATTTCTTTTTACAACTTCTTGGTATTTGTTGTATTTCAAATAATATTGGGTGCAATTATCAGAAAATCGGAGATTCTTAGTTTATTTGACTGCTAAATACATTCTTCAAATGATTGTGAAGTATTTTTAATGTGCGTTCAAAATCACCCACCCACGAGTGAAATCTTAAAAAATAAATCTACATCGACACGTTAATCCATAGGTGATCAAATAATACAAGTTATTATGGTGTTTAATAGAGCCTCATTTATTGGATGCTTTTGGTATTAACTACTAAAATTTAATTTATCTGTTTTAGTTTCTTAATTTTAACCAAAGTGAAAATATATTTTATTTTATTTGTGTGTCCTAAATTAAATCTTCTTTTTAATAATCGAACTGTCAATGAATTTCGCTCATTTTAATTAAAAATGGTCATTTTTTGGTTTTTTCTCTGGATAATTTTTTGAAAAAAATTATGCTGAACTCTTTCGGATCTTTTTCAAGAGACAAATCCTCTTTAGTATCTCAAGAAATCAAGACAATAATTGGTTTAGGATTGCTGATTTGTGAAACAATAATATCATTATGGTAAAAATGAAAAATACCAACAAAATCAAGGTAATTCGAATTAATTATCTACATAATATCCTCACAGAGAAAGAAAAGTGATACATATCTAAATTAGCTTAACAGCATTATTTGATCATCTTAATAGTCCCCTTCCTCCGGTTTTCAAATCTTAAAATAACAAAAACAAAAGATAAAAAAAAGGTTTTTTGATATTTTTGTCATTTTCTGTTTTTTTAAGATCTTTCATTTTTGTAATTTACTCACCTTGCACAAATGGACAATATTACAATTCCTGCTGTTTCTGATTTCAATCCTACCGATGCTTCTAACACTTACACTTTGGATGACCATCCTTTGTAGCACTAATAGGACCAAATGTGTGAGATTCACAGATTGTTTGAACTCAGCATTGTTTGTGTTGAAGTCACTTGTGATGATTCAAATTCTCGTGTTGGATGCTTGAAATGCCTTAGATAACGTCATGCTGGCCACAAACACATTCTTCTATCAAGTTTATTAGCAAAACAAGATCAAAATGATAATAAAATCTCCGAGCAATGGGAGGAAATAGCAAAACTAGAAAAGAATGTAGAAACATGGGTTAATAAAGTTAGAAATGCAATTTCAAAAGCAAAAGAGGGGATTGGATATAATCATTTAGGCACCAAGGAGAAGAAAAGTGATTCTGATTTTATGGCATGTCAAATCGCTGGAATTGTTTAGAGAAACAGAGGATGTCTTGGAAGTAAAACAGTGGACAAGTAGATTAAACAATGCATTCAAGAAGGAATCAGTTTAAAGGATGATAAAATAAATATTAAAGATAATCAGGATGTTGAAGATCTTAGAGAAGATTTAAAAGCCAATAAAATTGTCAAATCCAAGGAGGATATCAACCCCAAATACCTTGACAATCAAGCCTTAGAAAACCTAAAGTTTGAAATGCACAGACTCATTGATTAACTTTAAATGAACCTATGATTTTAATTGTTTGTGATTCAAAAGACGAACGAATGTATAAAGATTGTTGTATGCTATTCTATCTATCTCTTACTCCTTTGCTTCAATATTTTTTTGCTTTTTATTATTCACTTACAAGTCTAATTGCCTTAATGATAATCTTGGGGGGAAGGGGAGCAAAAAGATCAGGAGAAGTAGAATCAAAACATAAAAAATTACTTCTAAAAGCTGTTTTGTCTTACAGAATCATTTGAAGCTGTTGAAAAATGGAAGCAGAAGATGACAAAGAAGACAGCGAAGAACTTCAACGACAAAATCACAGCGATTAATTTTAATCATCTTCATACTCCTTGGGCTAGTTCCTTGGCGGGAAAATACTCGTAGACGAATTAATATCGAATGCATTGTCTAAAACACCTCGATAGGATCTCGATAATGGCAGCGAATTAGGAGCAATCATAAGGCGAAGAGGGTTAGAAGATTCCAGAGATTTCTTTAGTCTCCATGCTAGGCGGGAAAATAGCGAACTCCTCGATGATTTAGATGCTCAGTCATCTGAAAAAAATGACAGTTTGAGTTTCCCTTTGGATAATATTTCAGGGTTGCATAATCCATTTAAAAAACCAACTGAGGAACTAGAAAATATCACTCATTTCAGTAATTCTCTCTGCGACAAACCGCTATTCCCAGAGGATAACTTCCGTAATAGCAGCTAAAGCATGTTCTCAAAATATTGTGAAAATGCTTACAATCAAAAGCGAGATTCAGTGCAGTCATTTCAAACGGAAGGCACAAGATCTTAAAGAAAATCAGTAGTTTCCTCGAATAACAGAAAAACGCTCGTAAGTCTTCGCTTGCAGCAAAGCGAACACAAGAAACTCAACTGCACTAGCAACTCTAATAGCAATAGCAATAGCTAATCAAGGATCTTTGCAGATAAATTACAGCACTCCATGCTAATCAAAGAATATTCACCAACTGTCCAAGAGGATGAGACGCAAAAAGAAAAAGGAGATACTAGTTACCGAGCAGACACGCCTTACTCAAGGAGAAAAAAGCAAAACTAGTTAAATTGTTCTTCTCCTTTTAACAATCGAGCGAATAAAGACTCTAGCCCCAAAGAACACGGTTTAAAAAACATGAATTCTATCGTCGCCCAGGAGAATAAAATCCCCAATTTTATGCTGAGTAAAATCCTGAGTAACTTCAAGAAAATGGAAATAGTTCGCAGATTCATCAAAAAAATGCTGCAACTATCCCAGCAGCACTACTGGAAATATCTCAAACCGCAACATATCTAGATTATTGGAGATATTACAACCTCCAAAGGGTTTAATTTCTCAAATTCTTCAACTCTATCTTCGTAATCCTCTCCATAAATCCCTTTTCTCGAGCGTTTCTCCATCAAACCAAACGATAGGTTCTCCCTCGTCTGGGAGGTATTTGAAATTATATTTTTATTCTACCACGTTATCGCGTTTGGTTTTCGATTTGCGTTCAACATACCACTGAATAACTATGTCTAAATCTTCTCCATCGTGTTCTATCTTCTTGATTTGATCATCATAGTCAACACAGGATACTACTCCGGCATCGAGATTGTCACGAATAAACTCAAGATCATAAGATTTAACTCCTTCAATATCTCCATGTGCATAATTTCCTTGTGCGCATTGTTTTTCTCTGATCAAGGACCCGTCTAATTTGTGTTTATCTTCCGACTCAAGTAACTCTATAGGTCGTACAATCATTTTGAAGCTAATTTCTCTATAAGGCAGCGCTTTCCGATCTCTGCAACGCTCATACATCTGCTGTTAATAACAATCTTGCTAGCACACTATAATGCGTGTGCATTTTATTTTTTCTCAGTGAATTTCAGTGATCCATAATAATCCTGGCTGAATACGCCGTAGCTTATGAATGCAGAATGGTACGATACTTACATTGTGGCATTGTATTTTTCGTTTATAACGATGGTCACAGTTGGATATGGCGATGTCGTACCGAAATCAACTGGAGAAAGGATATACACGATATTTTTTGTGTTGATATCAGCGATAACGTTTGCTTATGTTGTGAACACAATAGGCGCGTTGTTCTAAGATATGTCGAGGTAAGAAGGGAAGTTCGTGCAGAAAAAGTATGATATTGTGAATTACATGGAGTAAAGAAGTATCTCTAAGTCGATTTAGATATCGGTGATAAAGTTCTTGGAGTACACGATATCAGAGGAGAAAGAGTTGCAGAACTCAGTAGAAGGGGAAACATTTTTGTAGTCCATACCGCTCAAACTTAGATAATAAGTAAGGAAAAAGGGAGAATGGGGAGATAGGGAGGGAGAGCTACAAAACGATTAAATTTTTTTTTATGTTGCATATGTGATTTTGAATGGTCTTTGGGATTGGTAAGGTGTATTCGGAGTATTACGGTCGTGTTTTGCGAGGAATAAAGATGTTCTATTTGAATTTCACACATGAATTTCTCTTGGAATTGTCGATATTCATGAAGGAGAAAACCCTCGGACCTGGAGAAGAAATCTTCAAGCAAGGCGAGGATAATGATACGTTTTTTATAATAAATCGAGGGCAAGTGGAATTCGAAGTCGAGCTTCTGAACAAGCAAGTCTTAGGCTTAGGCACGCTTAAGGTTAGCAAGCAGATTATTTTTATGGGAGGAGGATAATAGGATGTTTTATCGCTACGCAATTACTTTAAACTTTCACTTAAACAGAAAGGAGATGCATTTAACCACAGTGGGCTGTTCAGGGATGTCACACAAGAGATGACTGCGAGATGCCAAACAATCACACAAATCATTTACTTAAGCAAATCAGATTTCCTAGCAGTCCTCCAGCAGAATAAATCAGAACATGTAAGAAAGAGATAACGGGGAAGGGGGAAATTGATTATTTCCGATACATTTTTCTAATTGTACTTCTTTCCCAAATGCTCAAACAACAACCTTTGAATCATAATAGGAGAAATACTGCATGATTCGAGAAAAGCTCATGATAGGTAACCGAGAACTGGGCGATAAATGTCTCTCTTGCGATGAGTATCGACACAGTGTCTTGAACTGTCGCCTCCTTAGCTACAATCCATCGCGAGCAATACTGATTGCTAAGGCATAGTACTCCTAAAGCATCCTAAACCGTGACAGTACCTACACACGAGAGATGAATAAGTCCATCAACGCGTTGGGTTCTAACATCGAAGTGAAGCAATCTCTGAAATACTTGCGGCATGAATTAGCTGTGGGGCTGCTAGGACAGCAATAACAGCAAGATGTTTTCGGTTCGTTCACTGATTTAATCGAGCAGAACATCAGTGATGAAGCATTCTTCAGCTAATACCCGTAGATTGTGTTCAATCCAGTGGAGTAAATCATTAAACTTAAGTCATACGAGGATGTGGATTTGACGTAGGAATAGTTAGAGATAGTCAGTAATAGTCCAGTGGATAATATCAATAGTCCTGTGGATAATGGTAATAGCAGTCCTAGAGGAGGTCATAGAGCGAGCTAGAATTAATAGTAGTAGTAACAGTAACAGCAGCATTTAAGACGCGAATCAATTTAACTACAATAATTAATGCCATAATAATATTTTGTATAATCCTCCACAGCATAAGGTTTCCAATAGCGATCAGTTAAACATAATGACTAATTACCCCTCGAGGATGAAGCTGGGAACAGTATAACCTATTCCATTGCTGGTATCAACAACAATACGTCTATCAGGCGGATAAGCTAACATCAAGCACAGTAGTAATTCTCTAAGACGTTCACGCGGGAAGACTTTAATCCTGTACCTAATAACAACGTATCTAACAACAATAGAGTGCTACAATCCAGCAGCTTAACGAGTGTCGATGAGCAGTCGATTTCGTAGAAAAAGAGTGAAAATCTAAACACCTTGCATTAAGACAGTGGTATGACTGCAACACCTAACAACAAAGCGAGTGCGATTAGGAGTTCCTTAGGGAAAGAAACAGACAGTCGACGACCTTCTTTGCATAGCTAATTTCCTTCCTTTGTTCATTAGATTTCATTGCAATCGTAAGTCTAGCAATAGCAACAAATGCCATCGCCGTCGTAGAGATTGGGTGTCCAGTAAGTGAATCAGAATAATAGTGCGGCACAGAGTCAATAGTAATTTACCGAATAATTACAATAACCTCCACATCCATTTAAACCTGCTGTTAACAACAACAGAAGAATGTCCAAACCGTCTATCTTGAGCCAAAATTTTGTCCATAGGCGCTCTGTGACTTCCTCCAGTAGTGAAGTATAACAATAACACCCTTCGAATCCTCTTCATTATCCTAATAATAATGCTACAGCAGGAGGAACTTCTTAGCATCTAGGTTTAGCTCCTAATAATCGTAGTGACGGTGGAATAGACCTAGCTGGCTAAACTTACAATCTCATTTAGTAGCTGTTTAATACCTTAAATGGATTGAACCTTCGTTAGAATTCCCGCTAGGTTACAGGGCATATCCTGAACAACAACAACACTTTCAGATAGAATCTTTAAACTCCTTCGTTCAACCCATTCTGCAACGCAGTCAATACAGCAGCTACTGCTCATTATTCGGGTAGTTAGAATCTCATTAACAAGGAGAGATAAAGCATTTACAATATTAATGGTGGAAATACACTCCTTCCATTTATAAAATTAGACGATTTTGATATCCTTAGGGAATATGATTTCTTCTTCCCATCGATGAACTTCTCAGCTGTGAAATTAGTCTACAATGCATACACGGAGGTGCTCAGAAAGAAGCACAATCTCGGCCCATTGAGTGTACCCAGAAAAAAGAAAATACAGAATGAGACAACTAAAGATTTACAAGATACCCAACTTCAGCATAAAAGTAATAATAATGTCTACAAAGAGAATAGCTTCACCACCACCATCAACAAAAACAACAACAATAACAGCAGAGGTCATTCCTGAGTCATGCAGGAGAAAGAAGAGGATGAAGGAGGCTTACATGTAAATAAGGGGTTCAAAATGTTATTATGAGAGATTCCCAAAATATTTTTGATTGATGTCTATGTTGTTTGAGAATTATTTTGTTAGAGCAACACTGCTAAAACTAATGCACACTCTTCTCAAAGCACCCACACACACATACACACATATGTACACACACACAAATATGTTGTATATGTTTTTCATTTGTTTGTTCCTATTTCTTATCCCTTGGGAAAAACTCAATTCTTGAGTTGATTTTTAGCGAAATACGATTTGATAACTTGCCTTGTTGGTTTGGAGAGTGAACCGTCTCCAGCATTGAGTGAAAGACTATTATTCTCTTAGTCTTTGTCTTCTTGTGTGTTGTTGGTTTATTGCATACTTTTGGTCATATTCTGATGAGATAGTTTCTCTGTTTTTGTTGGGAAAATAATAACAATAATCAAAAACAATTGCTTTAATGTAACTACCATAATTATCTCAAAGTTTTTATTTTTTCTTACATGCTGCTTTTTCAGCTGGCGTGGAAAGCATATTAATCAGTTGTTCTTCATCGTCTTCTTCGAAGAGACTGCTCGAAGCCACAGTTGGTTATATTCGCAGTTTCTCTCTTTGGATATCAGCTTCGGTTAATTTTTACTTCTTTTTCTCGTGCAATTCCTGCTGTTTGTCCTATTGCTTACTACCTTCGTCATATTAGTAAATCTCTTCTTCTTCATCTTGGTTATTTCCAGCTGATTCAATAAATTACACTCCTGCTTTTTTACTTGGGTCTTGATAGTTTGCCCCTCCATCTTCTTCAGGATTGTTGGAGTCAGGTTTGATAATAGAAATATGCCGTAGTTTAGGGTTACTGAGGATGTTACAAGACAATCTGTCGTTTTTGATTCTATCAACATGATCGGCAGCTTCACTTTCATCTTGCAATTAGAACCAGAGGATCTTGCAGCCTTTACGTCGTCCTTCTTTCTGGAGTCGCTGAGCTTCGATGAATTTAGTTCTCTTTTCTTTTTCGATATCTTCTTCCTCTTCTTCGATTTCGACGATACTTTCATCAAGGAACTCAGAAGATTCACCTACTTCCCTAAGCTACTTGCATTTCTTGTATTGGTTCAGCTAATGCTGATAGCTGGTGGCTGGCTAGTAGTTGTCACTGTTCGCTAAAGGAACTTGAGATGGAAGCAATGGAGGAGGAATAGGACCGGCTAGTTATGTTTTCGAAATGAGCGAAAGAGTCGATGATGGGAGAGACTACTTTAAAGGCTAAGGGTTAGATTAAGGGAGTTAAGAAGAGGGGGTTGTTAGTAACAATGCTGATGATGATGGTTTGACTGCTGCTACTGCTTAGGAAGAAGACTACTACTACTACAATGATGTCTCTTATGGCTGTTCTGTAGTTGTTTACTTAAGAGGTGGCTATTTTCCCAATTAGCCTGAACTAACAACCGAAAGACTTTGTTTATTAAGCGATTAAGCCTGTAATGGTTGTGCTTGCTATTAGGTTGACTACGAAGATGCTTATTGTTGTGATTTTGATTATTATTACCCAGTCAATCTCTAACTTTAAGATAACCCTGCTGAGTTCGATCCGTTCATTCCAGGACTACTACTAACCTATGAACCAATTTTAGCTGTATTTCCCCATCGCTATTAATAAGCTTAAGATATTTATGAAGTATTTCCTGAAACACTCCCGCTACTACTACCGAGTTACGATCTTTTTTGTTGAACAGTTGAATAACTTTACTACGAATGATCGGGATCATTCCTATAAGCGAATTTCCCAGGTGGATGTTAAGGAGGTCTCTTCGACAAAGATGAGATTTGCGATTAGTTCTGATGTCGTTCTGGATGCTGACTCATTTCTAATTGTCTACGAGACAGCAGCGCAGAACCTACATTCGAATATACAAAAAAATAAGTTGCAAAAATAATTATGATAAAATGAGCAATTTTTATATTAATCGATTGCTTATCCTTACCACTCGCCATTCTCTAGTCAGATTAGTTTCTGCGACTGATAATCGATGCCAGCGCCTCTGCATGCAAGCAAAAACAACCAAAATATCAACATCATTCACTCTCCCAGTAAACACACAAATAAATCTAAATTCTCTCTTTTTTTAATATTACCGCTGACATATCCATCAGCACCCTTCTACATTCCTGATTCTCTAAACGAATTCCCCCTCTTTCCAGACTGATTAAACCCGCCCTACGCAGCAGGTGCGAAGCTATTCGCTTGTTCATGCAGGAACTTCTAATTGAGCTTGATGTTTTCAATTTAGTAGCTCTGCTCGTTCAGCAGCATAGCAGGTACTTAATTATGTTTTTCAAAGCATTAACTGTGTCCGCAGAACCCGACCATCGTTTGCTATTTCTCGGAGCACTGCACGCAGAAATTCTTTGTCTTATTCTGACAAATCAAACATTCGATTTTGCGATTATTCTGCATTTCCCTGCAGAAATGTAAGCGAATCTCCTTCGCTGATAACGCACCAGGTTATGATTCGCAGAGTTTCATTTAGACACTTCTGTGCCTGCAGTATTTAGTCTCAAACGATTAGCGTAAATCGAGTGCTGTGCCTGCTTTGGTGTATTCTATCTAAGGGTCTAAAGCTCGTTGGAGTGCTACTACATTTGTTAGCACTGCCTCGATAATTCGAAGAAACACTAAATGCTACCATCGCAATCCACTTAATTCCCTCTCATCAATCGCACGAATGCACTCCATTTGATTGATGTTCGTGTTGTAGATGTCCTCCTTTAGAAGTTTAATAACAGAAAAAGGGAAAGTTATTAAAACCATTAAGTTAGATTTTACAGAATTAAAATAATCAAAAATGATTGATCTTACAATAAGATTATTCCCTTCATGATCGACGGAATGCAGGGGGATATAATTCGATATGAATGCATGTGTATGTGTATGCGTTAGCGTCGCGGAGAGTTTCAGTTAAGCATGATAGAATTACTGTGTATTGATAGATGCTGGTCTAGATAGCTTCAAGTGATCTGGCAATACCGCAGCAATAACGCCTAGCTTAGCGATTCTTAATGATCCTAGTTCTTCGATGCTCACAGGGTCGGACTATGCCATGTATATGACTTTACTGCCTTAATCAGCGTACACCGCGAGTTATTCAGCGCGTGCACGTTATTGCAGTTAAGTTAGTTCAGGGGATGTCGAGCTACTTAGATGTCCTGAGGTTTTGATGAATTAAAGATCTGTGATGAATCCATACGTGCTATCACTAACTCTGAGTTCTTGTAGTGTGTAGGTATGTGCACCAGATGGATTTCCAGTTGTCGTAGTAGTACTCAAGGAGGAACTATTTAGCATAGTATTATTGTTGCTATTACCGCTATCGAAATCTTAACCGAATAGACTCCTTTCACTTAGCACTAAGAACTCCCCCTGATTCACGACATTCTTGAAGTTTTCGTTCAGCATTCCAAGAAATTCAGTAAGTTCACTTAATTCATCTGCATTGTCAGCTGGTTGTTGCTACTACTCTCCTAAGCTAAAGTTACTGAGTAGTTTCTCCAATACACCTCCCTCCATGATGCTCTACTCTTGAAGTAAGATATCTAACAAAAAAGAGAGAAAATAAGAAAATAGATTCATCTCAGATATTGTTTGCTTTTGTTGGTTTACTTAATTGATTAGGTCTTGTTAGACACTTAAACTAGAAAATCAATGCAAACAGTGCATCAATTTCATATGAAGTTATTGTATGAGAACTAATAGCGCCAGTGGAACTATCATTATTAGAACATTTTTATCTGTGTGCCTTGAAAATCGCATGAACTAGATGGGAGTACATGTGCTCAGTGAATAACATATTAAACAACTAGATTGCTGTGTACTAAGCACCGTCATTTACGTTTAACTTACTAGGTGTCCCCGTAAAGGTGTACTCAGATTGATCAGTAACTGCATCTTTATAGCTCTTTGGGACGAATTACCAACCAGGTTAAGTAGGATTCAATTGAAAAGAAGAGCTGCTGTTGTTGATCCCTTGCTAGGAGGATGAAGAACAAATGGACCCTTGAGTAGTTTATGCTCGTGAAATGAGCAGTAGTTAATCAATGGAGTCTGTTTCTTCTGCTTTCGAGAACATACTATCCTGCATTCTCCCTTTAAGTTACTACTTCCTGGGCGAATCGAATTCATTTTCATCTGCCCGAGTACTGCAGCTGAAACTTTCTTGGAATTACGAAGGGGAGTACTCTAATTATTACTTGTAGGAGTTGATGCTACTTTTAGCTAATGTATTGTGATTTTTATTCTCAGGAAATCTTTAGTGCAGATCAGATTGGTCATACTCTGATTTCGATGATGATTCTTCTAATTTATTGCCTTGGAATTCTATTTTCGGTTTGCATTGGATTTCCATTTCCATTTCATCTCTGTTATCTTGAGAATACGCATTGAGATCGATTTACTACTCACCTTAGAAGTGGTTCGTGTTAAGGGAAGATAGATTTGTCTGCCAAAACTACCGAGAAGATTTCAAATAGCGATCTTCGATTTGGATTTTCTTTCGAAGGAGACTCTCCTCGACTTCTTCGAGTTTCTCTGTGCGGTTTTAATAATGATAAAATGAAAAAGGAAAAAATATTTTAGGATTTAAGTAATTTGTTACCTTCTCCATTCCAGATATCACGTCGGCGTTTTATGTTGCCGATCATATGTTCTTTATTCTGTGTGTATGTAAGTGTATGTTATTATTATTGATTTGTAGGTTCTTTAGAATATTTTGGTTGTTTTGTTGTTATAAATTCTTATGATCATATTTCAATTTTGTTATCCAATCTTGTTTTTCTCCCATAGCCTATCCATTGGATTTGCTTCAACTTCCATTTTGATAATAAGGGAGAAATTTATTTTTCAAATTACTTAAAAATCCCTCTAAATGTTAGGTTAATCAAGGGTGATACTGGGGGAGATTATTTATGATCAACAAGGATAACAAATTGCTCAAGATGATCTGCAAAAAGTGATATTTTCTGAATTACAATTTGTGACTGAAACAAAAAAAGAATAAATTTGAAGTTCCATAGGTTTTGGTATTTGATTCATGTATTCAAAAAATATCAAGCAATTTTTTTAAAGATTCGAACCACCAGCCTCAAAACTTGCAAAATAGACATTCTTTTTTTACTATTTATGGCAGATATGCCTCTTCTTAAGCTACATTTTAATACATTCTACTCTGTCTCATCCTTAAATTTGTAAAATATTATGAACACACCTATGATTACCTTATTGGTAGAGAAATATCATGTCCTCAGATTTTTATTTTGTACTTTTTATTACTATTTCTAGATATTGTTTTATTCGACCGGTTACAAAAGAAAAACTAAGAAAAACGATTTCCCCCCAATTTAGCATATTTTTGTGCTTTTCTTTTGAAAATTTAAATTATTTAAAAAAGAGGATTAAGTTTTTATTTTTGTATTTCAAAGTACTTCTAATGTTTTTTTTTGTTATCATTTTGTGTTTCTCAAAGAAATCTCTTAAAGATTTTTCTTTCTAAAACTATTCGAAATGTAGTTAGATTTTACTCAGATTAGCTAGCTTTTATTCAAGAGAAGGAATAATTTGATTATTTTTCTACTCCACTCAATTTTTTTATTGGATCCCCTTCATTTTATATTTATTATTCATTATCCCTCTACATAAATGTTTCTTTTGCATTACAATTTTTCATATTCTCATTTGAGAAATCATAATAATTTTTCTTCTTTTTTCTTGATGATTACTCATGATTTTTTATTTTTTTGAAATTGAGTTTCATAGCAGCAAGAAGAAAATACAACTTAGCGTTCAGTAAAGGTGTCTTCTTGAGAATAATCATCCCCTCTCCCCCCTCCCCAAATGCATTAAACTAAACAAAATTATTTATCGTTTTTAATGAACTATTATTTTTGTTCACTAACTGATTTTTTTGTTTGATTAAGGTTAGTTCAAGGAGGGGGGGGGGGGGAGAAATAGACTTAGAATCTGCTTGGGAGTTCTGAAAAACAGATTAGTTAAAAGGGATTATGATGTGTGGATAATGAAGGAGGGGGATAAGAGAGAGAACAGGAGTATTTTTTATGACAATTGAAAAATTACAAAGGGAAAGTGGGAGAGAAAGTGGATAAATGATAAGAATCAAAGAAGAAAAAACAGCGGGGAGAGAAAGAGACAGAAGAGAAGAAAATAAGAATAAAACGAACGATAATAGCGATCAATTCACAGTGACAAAAATAGCTAACAACGGCAAAGAAAAGAACTGTAATTTTCCTGAATTTCAAGTTCGAGTTGCTTGACCGACAGCACGGGAAGTGATAAAGATAGGAGTTGACTTGTTGCTACTACCTTCCATAGTATTCTCATAATTTTCAAAGTACTCACATACTCATTGAGAAAGTATTAGTGGGTTAATAAATATCAAAAAGAATAAAACTTTACAAAAATATTTAAAAAAGCACTAGGATAATTTTAGACATTGCAAAGTTGTTTGTTGTGTGGCTTTCCAGGCAGATTATCAAAAACAGTTTCAAGAGAGAAAAATGCTAGCAGAGAGCAATATCACCAGCAACAGCAGTAACTCACCTTACAGTGGTTAAATCTCCATCCGTCCTAACAAAGAAAAATGTCTAAACACTTCTTCATCGCAATTGCACTTAAAAAAATCGACAGACACAAACAGTAATCACAGCAGTGTCTCCCCATACGGCAGATTAAACACATCGTCGGGCACTGCAGTGCTCTCTTAATCTTAAATAGCGTTGACAAAACTAAACACTACTGTTTCTTCACCGTCGAATGCTGCTGGCATGAAATACACGCCATACTAACCGACACCATCGAATCAAGTAGCATCGTCGATATACAATAACTATAAAGCGCAAGCTAGTAATAGCAATAACAACACGAATAATAGCTATAATAACAGTAATAACAATAGTAATGCGTCAGGGATATCTAATTATAATAAACCACCTTATTAGAATGTACTCTCAGGGCTACTACCACAAGCACAAGCATCTTCTGCATATTCGAACTACCAAGCAGGATATTAAAATACGAATAATCCATCTAATGCAACTACCCCTCCTTATTCGCATTGGATGAATGAACCATCGTCGTTAGAGTATGCTGCTACTAGCATTACTAATCCTAGTAATATCACTTAGTAAACACAGAATTATATCTCATACTAACAAACAAATTAATATGGTAATGCCATGCAGAATCCGAGTTAGCTTGCTAGTTATCCTAATAATTCAGGGAATGTAACTACCAGCTAGAACTATTATGGGATTAACAGCAGTGATAGTGAACAGTTAAATACTATTAATTTATCTTGCAATGCGATCACAACGAAATCGAATAATAGCAATAATAGCCACAATTACAATACAAACTAATATATAACTGAGAATTACACTAGCTCTACTGATCCGAGTAGCTACAATACAAACGGAAATAGCCCCTACAACAACAATAATGGTTTCAATAACCTAAACAGTGGAACATAACCTCCCAATCAATTCTAATAAACTGGAATCACACCACAATACATGAATACACCTAATAATTATAATAATACTAGCAGTACGCCCAGCTAAGCACAAGGGAATAATTCATTGGACAAGAAAAACTACATAGCAATGGGGCTATTAGACTCAGGTAGTAAGTCAGCTAGAATCGCTAAGGAACCATAGCATACGCAGAATTACGAAGTCAATGCTAAAGTTAACATAACTGGAAATGTCTCATTGTAATAAATCTAATAGCGATAATTGCAATAAGTACAAGAGCTGTAGCAATAACAGTAGGCTTAATCACAATATAAATTGAATCCTTCTAAGCCTACAGATGGTTCTTCTTCACCCTTTGCGAGACAAGTCACTCAGCCGATATAATCATCATATCAACGACCAACGCAAGCAAGCACAGGAAAGAGTGCGAGTGCTGGATAGTGGGGATATTAAGCTGATTAAAGTGCGAATAATATTAACAAAACTAACACCTCCAGCAGCAACAGTAGCTCGAAGAAATCATCCATCACAACATCTTCATCGACCAAGAAGACACCGCTTCATGTGTAAGTTATAAAGATATTAAAAGAATCTAGTTAATTAGCTAATTTTGTCGGTTTGTTTGTTAAATATAAAGATAATAGACTCCCAGCAGCGCGAACAAGTCAGCATCGAGCAGTCGTACTATTTCACCGTAGAATAATCCAAGTTATTAGAATAGCAATTAGTTCTTGAAGGTCAATCCAAGCTCACCTTATCATCCTCCACGCACAGCGAAGAATCATTCTGCGAACACGTACATGCAGACACAATAGAATAATACCAGCAATAATGCCTAGATTGCTGGAATATCGGGTTATCCGCAATAAGCTTCTAGTCTTCCTGGGTAAGGACATGGATCTTCTTAGAATTCATGGCCATCTATGTAGCCTAATAGCATTCTAGCCTAATAAGGAATCTCTTATTCTATGAATCCAGCTGTGTAGCTGAGTAGCACTCCTTAGTTATTCTCGAAGAAGCTTTAAGAGTAACGAAGAACAAATCATGTGATTTCTTCGTCAGGGCAGCAGCAAGCGTTGTAGACAGATGCTCCTGTGTAGCGATCATTAAATTACAGCGCATCACCATAGCCTAACAAAGATGCAGTGAAATTAAAAGTGAACTAATAATTATTGCAGAGGACACCGAAGCAGTAAGGTTGTACTAATACTAGCAGCAATAATGGTAATCTTGCTGTGAATAAAGTTGATAAAATGATCAATAACTTTTATAATAGTAATAATAATAATAATAGTTCTAATAAGGGTAATAATAATAATAATAATATTAATAGCCTCAGTAATAACAACTTAAATACTTCGGCTAATAAGATGAATCCTACTGAGAAATAACTTGGAGTTTAGATCATCAGCAACAACAACTACACCAATAGTAATAACAATACACCAAGTGCTGTGAACTATTCCACTAATCTTAATGGGATTGTGAAATACCCTGCTGCTAATAATAACATTGGAAGTTATGATGTTCCTGTATCTCTAGCTGGTTCGAATAGTGCAAAATAACTAGCCGACAGAAGCATAAATCAGATCGTACAGCAACAGCAGCAGTTACAGCCTACTTAGGAACAAATGGGAATTCCTTTATTTAACACTGCACCTTATTCTCCCTTGAACAATAATAATATTCCGACCCCTTACCTTTCTAATGTGGAAACACCATCGTAGCCATAATAAAACTGGTAGACTTGGTGGAATGAAAAGAGAAAAACGAATCTCGCATTACTAGCTGCGGCTCGAACCGACAATCTCAATGAAGCTGTTAGTCTACTCGATAAGAAACGAGGAGACGCTAAAGCAGACATCTCCTATAAAGATGAAGAATAAAATACTGCACTTCACTACGCAGCTCATAACGGCAATCCAACATTATTGAATTTCCTCCTCTACAACGAAGCCGTCATCGATGCGTAGAACAAACATCTCCTTACACCACTGCTGTGTGCTGCTAAAGAGTAACAAAAAAAAGAATACAACAACACAAAAAGTAATTTTGAATTGTTTTTACCTTTTTGCTTTCTTCTTCAGAGGCCATGATGAGATATGCTCAATTTTGATCACAGCTGGTGCTGACATCAACCATGCTGATGACGCATTCAACACGGCATTGCATTATGCGTCTATGCACGGACACAATAAAGTCATCGAGCTGCTTCTGAGAAAGCCATCTCTTTAAGTCACTAAGAAGAACATGCTAGGTTGTGATGCGTATTCTACTGCGTTGAATGACAGTGTTAGGAAATAATTTTAAGATTTCTTTTAGCTTTAGATATAGAGCTTGCAGACAACTTAACGGGTATTTGTCTAAGAAACACCTATGAAAGGTGTTTAGTAAATGTTCTCCGAGATATAATAGAAGAATACTGCTAGGAATACACCTGAAATATCGAATGGCATATTTGTAGCAAAAGCTGCAAATATCGTTGAAGCGAATAGTCCTGTTGGGAACAATGTAGATTTTGGATCAGCCACAACGAACAAGTAAATAATCTCTGCGAAAACGAACCCATCATCGGAGAAAGCAAGTGTATCGGATGATACGAAGACATCCATTACGGAGCAGTCTGAAGAGAAAATTGGGCCATCGAACTTCATTGTGCATGGACTCATAGGCAAGGGATCGTTTGGGGAAGTCTATCTTGTTGAAAAGAAAGGTTCCACCATGCTCTACGCTATGAAAGTGTTGCATAAATCGAAAGTTATCAGTAGGACAAAAAGAAATAAGATTTTGTTTTTTGCTTTAATTAATCTGTTTGTTATGATATCTTCCCAGGACACAACTTAACGAAGTATGCGATGACGGAGAGAAACGTGATGTCCGTGACAAATCATCCATTCGTTGTTCGGTTGAATTACGCATTCTAAACGAGGGATAAACTCTTTTTAATCATGGATTACTGTCCTGGCGGAGATCTCGGTGAGCATCTGCAGAAAGAAAAGAAATTCAGTGAAGAGTTAGTCAAAATATATTTAGCTGAGACAGTCCTAGCATTAGAGGATCTTCACAAGCGAGATGTGATCTTTAGGGACTTAAAACCTGATAATATTGTCCTGGATTTTGAAGGTCATGTGAAATTAACGGATTTTGGACTGTCAAAAGAAGGGGTGTTAGATCATTCTACAGGTGCAAGGTCATTTTGTGGATCAGTTGCGTATTTAGCGCCCGAGATGCTTAAACGGTGTGGACATGGGAAAGCGGTGGACTGGTATTTATTAGGAGTTGTCATGTATGAATTACTGGTAGGGATACCACCGTATTATGCCAATAATAGGTAAAAATTAGACAGGAATAAAATGCAGGAATAATGATTTTTATTTTGTTTGGAATGTACACACAGAGAGGAGTTGTTCTCGAACATAGAGAAAGCGCCCTTGAAGATACCATCGTATCTATCTGTTAATGCGAGATCATTGCTGAAAGCAGTAAATCTTAGAACATAGATTTTAAAATATCTCAATTTGATTCTTGAAATAATTATTTTATTTTAATAATTCTGCTCAGCTACTTTAGAGAAATCCAGCGAAGAGACTAGGATCTGGCAAAGGAGATGCAGAGGAGATCAAAGCACATCCTTTCTTCTCTGATTTAGATTGGGTTAGTGTTCTTGAAAGGTAAAGATTCATTGGGATTATTAAAATAGCTAAAGATAACTATTTTTCATTTTATTTAGGAAACTGAAGCCACCTCTTCCAAATAGAAAAATTAGAATCAGTACCAAATTTGACCCTAATCTCTTCGAAGACAGCGGTTATTCAGGTGATAAAGATGAGAATATTGCAGGGTGGTCATTTGTTGCTCCATGAGACATGATTCACATCCATGTGAGTAGTTATTAACTCTTTTAATTCATTCATCTAAGATCAACTTTCTTTTTTAATTACCTATCTGCAAATGATCCCTAATGACTTCCTCTTTTTCCTAAATTGTCTCATACCTTTCTTAGATCTCTTGTTTTCGCTGAACTATCTGATATTAGCTCGGATTTTTAGAATTAAAATGAAAAATAACTTCAATAAGAAAACTCCATATCTTTTACTCTAAGTCTCCTTCTCTGCAGCTGACTGCTTTTTAACCTAAGCAAATCCTTAAAATATTATGTTCTTGTTCTTGCAGTCGTTGTTATGTTTAATACTGTTTGTTTGTTTTTGTGTAAATGCAGAATATTATTTATGAATTCTATTATTTTAGGATTTCCAAGCAATTCAAAAAGGAGACCCCCTAAAGGAATAAAAACGATTCTTAATATTTATTTGATTATTTTGAACTTAACTATATTAGAATTCATTGTGTTAACCTTCTAAAGCCCTTCGACCACTCAATCGAATAGATAGATTTCTTTGATTTAGGATTACAAAATGAATATTTTTAACTTTCAAAAAGAAATAGCCACATTGAAAGCTTGGTTATCTATTTGCTTAAAGCAACTAACTCCTTTGTTCTGTGATACCATATGATTTTTTGTTTAATTTCAAAAATAAGAAAAAAGAAAGAGGAATCAAACAAACCAAAAGGGGAAGGGAACAACTATAAATTTCTTTCATGAACAGGAACCCCAATAAAT
>Ga0302271_10001376_pt1 | contig 23412 bp, 10 predicted proteins | sample III_Bog_N1_1_FD_198767 | JGI IMG/M metagenome (GOLD analysis project Ga0302271, IMG submission 198767) | Peat permafrost microbial communities from Stordalen Mire near Abisko, Sweden - III_Bog_N1_1 | ecosystem: Environmental > Terrestrial > Soil > Wetlands > Peat | place: Sweden: Abisko... | reverse complement strand
ACTACGTGCGATTTTGGCTAAGAGTGGAGCACCATATGTTTTTCTCGCAATTCTACACTCTTCAGGCATAAGCTTATTATCTTCGCCAACACCCGACTCAGCCCGTATGGGGTATCTATGAAGTAGAGGTTACAATGAATTCCATAAAATGTCTCACTCTTAATCCACCCAAAAATTCTACATTTATGTTATTGATACTATTCAATTCTTTCTTATCATTTTTACGTAATTTGCAGATCTTCAATCCATATTTTCATTGACTTAAATGGAAGGTATGACTATCGCTGTTCTTCTGATCTCTACTCCTTGATGATATCCACAGGTGATAGATACTAAGTGATCTTCTTGAGACCTTCATCGTAAATGAAGTTAAAACTATCGATATGTCCAAACGAAGCTTGCTTCAATTTCTTAGCGGTATCATAATTTCTCTACTGAGCACGAGATACAAAATCTTCTATGCTAATTGATTCCTTCATAAAAGAGCAATGGAGTTTTTAGTTTATGTGCTTTATCTTTCAGATTATTATGGAATTAATCGAGCACTCACTGGGAGGGGAAATCAATATAAAAGGGAAAGATTATTTTTGATTCTTTATTTTAGACTGGGGGAAGTTGTAGTGATAGTTGATTTGAGCATCCTAAGAGCTTGGAAGGATGTACTTCTACCACTCAATAAGGTTAAAAGTTTGGATCCAAAAAAAACATAGAGAGATGATGATTTAGTAGGCTTTTAGAAATAATCTTTTTACCTCATTATGTAAAAAAAATTGCATTAAAAATTTGAAAATTTAATGTCATAGGTATTATAAATTTTGTTATTAATGTTAGCCTTTTTTTTTTGCGAGGAGTCTCATGATATAATCAATTCAGATCTTGTAAATGGACTATTTAATCTCTGTGAGCCTACTATTAACGATAATGAATTAATCCAAATTCAAAATAGACAAGCAAAGTGGGAGAATAATTTGTTTTATAATTATCCTGCAAACTATCAGTCGAAATATTTTCCCTTTTGGGTATATTTAGCGTAGACAAAGACTCTTTGGTAAGATAACTGACAACAGAGCGTTGATATACAAAAAAACAAAGCAACCATAATTGATTTCGACTAGGCTTCTGAGCTGGCTGCAATTATGATTAACTCATACGCTTCACTTTGATTTCTAATTGAAGAATGAAAGGTTACATTTCATAAGCAAGTCAATACTATGAGGCCGCGGTTTGTTTTCAAGCAGAGGTGATCTGATGTAGCTTTGAAAGGGAGTTGAAATAGAGTATTGGAGATTTTACCAAGTTTAAATAGGAAAAATATATTTGGCAGCATAACTGGATAATATTTTAAGAATTAGATTGTTTTTACTGAACAATTCAATCTTCATTTTCTATTTTTTTACATAAAAGAACTAGAGAGAAAAGAATTTAAAAAAGGAAATAGAATGTTTGTTAAGTGTTTCATGTTATTTCTTTTAAAATTATAAATATATTTATTAATCGGTTGTGTTTAATCAAGCTGGGTGCTTATTTAGTAGGAATATTGGATCATTTGAAACTTCTCATCAGGCGATTAAGAGTTGGCGTAAAAAAATAGTAAGAAATAGTAACTCAAAACAAACTTGAGTTTTCAATTTTAACGTTGCTCTTGCTTTGGCCAGTTGTTTATGCATTTATGTTTTTTGGCATGGCTTACATCATCAAGGCAACCAATAATCCCAAGTTTTAGTAGAGAGAAATACTTCAATTGCATTCAGCTTTGTCTGCTGCAATAATCATGTTCACTCAGAAAAACAAGTAGTTTTGGGTTTTCAACGCAGAGCTGCAGAAACAATAGCATAATGCGCTGTTCGTTTTTATATTTCGTCTTGCCGATGGCTAGCCAGTCTTCAGTGTGATCCCTCAGGAAATCTCTGAAATAAAGGGAGAAATATGGGTGTTGTATTATCCGCTTGATTGCAGAATGTTTGAAGGAGCATCCAGCTAAGAATTCAGGGAGCTACTTTCTGAATTCAAGAAGATGCTCAAAGGAAGGCTTGCTGTTTAACTAAAGTTATCCGCTGTTCAAAGAATCCACTTCATAGACATAAGAGGTTTTTAAGAAAACTTTGAGGAATTACTTGATGACATTCTTTGAAAAGTTAAATTTTTTAGATTGTTTCATTGCCGAAATTATTGATTGATCTTCCATAGACAGCTATGCTAGAAGCTCCTTTTTATTGCTAGAACCAGTCCCCAAATGCTTACAGAGGTTCTTGCTTCCGGATAGCATTTTGGATACCTATCCGGTTACTTCATTTGTCTGTTCGTTGTTGCTTTGATTATTCTGTTAATGTTGTAGATGTTGTTTTTGATGATCTTCTTCAAAAATTGAGCAGCGCTATGATCTCTACAAATGTGAGATTGATTGAGATTTCAACTCTGAATTAGGAGTATCTCCAACAGTTGTAAAGATATTAATAGGAAGAGCATCTGAGGTTAAATCTCTGTAATAGCATGATCTAGAAGAAGTAGAATTGTTGTTGTTGAAAGGGTTATTTTTGAAATGTGTAAGAGTTTCAACAAATCTACTTGAATCGATTGTATTTATTTTTCGCTTAATATTGATGATTTTATCACTGGTTGTTCTCTAGAGTTTAAACCTGTCAGGATCATTTGTGTGGGCTTAGGTATCTGAAGAACTTCTTGGAAGTACTTACTCTGATCCTACCTAGATGTTTAATTCAGTTGAGTGACGAGGAAGATCATCAAGTGAAGGTATTGGGATTGAATTCTTTTCGTTTTATGAATAAATACCTTGAGAAGAAGATGCCCCCATTCTTTATCTCTTCATTTAATCATTCTGAACAAACGTAGTCTCAAGAGAAATCTATGGGGATTGATTATTAATATCTTCAAATATAGTTCTCTGGAGACAAAAAGATAAATTTTAAGGAATCATATGATTTCTTGTTTGGAAGGCTTGCTGGATATATCCTGCTTATTGTGAAAACGAGGTAACTATGGGTTATTACTTGAGTGGATCTAGACTTGTAATAAATTGAGGAACAGATGGATCCTGTGGATATCGAACAGTTGTTTATGGTGAAATATTGTTTATGTTGGCTAGTAATGTAAAAGGTAATGGAGATTGATATGGAGCTGAAGGATTAAAATAAGGAAGAGGATAAAAAGAAGGATTAGTAGATGGAAAGGCCGAGATGCTCATTAAGAAGGGACTCTCTAAATTATTAGGTTTATTCATTAAAGGAGTGCCTAGTTACTCAATGGAGATGCTATTACCTCCAGTGTTTAAGCATGGAAGCATTTGTGGTTGTGTATTGCTTGTGAAGTGGTCCTCAATGTTTGTCTGTATTCAAACGTTTTTTTTTAGTAAAATAAAATTTATATATTATCATAATTAATCAAATATTCCTTCTAAGTATTTCTGTGAGCTCTTTAGAGCTAGCGGGACGGGTCAAAGTCCCGAGGAAATATTCGAAACAATTATTTGATCGATCACACTATGAGTCAGATTGAGATAACATTAGTGGGATATTTAAAAATAGACCCATTTATGCTAGTAATATTTTGGCTTGTAAGGATAGTTTAATGATATGCAACTTGGAGGAATAATTTTCTATTTTTGCTTTAAATCCTAGCTAGTGATAGCTGCTAACTTACTATGCATGGATAGGATTACGATCGAATTAATTATAAATTAGTTTCGTGTCAATTCATTAAAATTCAAGAAATGCATTCATGCTTGGTTTGTGGTTGTACGAAGAATAAACTAACCTTTTCAGTTAAATGAGGAGATATATTAACGAATAAGCAAAGAAAAGATGATTTTATTGAATAAAGTTTAGAAATTCTGCTTTAATTTGAAAGTTACAAGTCAGCTAATTTTTGTTTTAATCAAAGAAGAGAAGAAGTAGACTGAAAAAGTTGATTTCAAGACAATAAAATAGAACTAAGGAACTAGAATGGAATTAAATAAATTGAAGAAAATATGGCTAGTAACAATGGATGATATCATTGAATTAAACAATTTCTAATAACATTAATTTTTTTTAATATTGTCATCAAAGAATAGATTATCATTTCGATGAATTTGAGATTGGAATAACAGCGGAAGTAAAGGAGGGAATTCTTTAGTATGACAGTTATCATTTTTTGCTTGTAAAAATTTATTAAATGGATTCAATCATGCTATTAAACTAATGAAACAATCCAATTTCAAGAAGAAAGAGAATCAAGTGTTCATCTTGTGAAATGCTAGTACTGAGTACTATTTGAAACAATTCTGAAGAAGGTTATCTATTCTGCAAGCTTCAAGAGAATATTTAAAAGGGGGAAAATGGAATTATTTGAACCCTTCTGAAGTTCCCTGCTAATCTAAATTGTTTGAAAGAATATTTTTACTTGCTTACTTGAGCTAATTTAACAGCTGGAGTAAATATGAAAGAAGGAGCGCTTTATGCATTTTGAATGTTGCAACAACAACAAAAAAAGAAAATTTTTTTTTTTGATTTGCTTTTTAGCTGCTAAATTGCACAAGAAACTTTTTGATTCTAGCAGTTGAGTTAATAAAACCACAATTCAAGTGCTTAAAGCTGCTATTCAAGCTTTTAAATTCAGTCTATCTTTTATTAATTGTAGTCTGTGATTTCTTTAGGAAAAAGAAGCACTTGAAAGTGCGTAAATTTGTGCAATTTGTATTAAATTATGTAACTACAAATGTTTTTCTATATAATAATAAAAATTATAAGTTGTTTTTTTTAATAAAATTTGCAAAAGATTGGATTAGATTCAAAGGGCGGATTTGTTTTTTCAGAATAAAAAGAAGAGCTTAAAAAAGTTAAGTTGAAGTAGTTAACAGCATTGTATTGATTTCAAGAATTCATAATTGCATTTAACTTCCAAAAAGGCTGCAAATTTTTTTGCAAATAATAGATAGTTATGGAGGATAAGAATAATAAGTTTCCTTTTCATTCTGAAAGATCTTCAAAACGTTATTTTCTGTTTGACTTATCGGTTTCTCTAAGAAAAATAAGATAATCTGTGTTTTCATGGCATAAACGTAGAAATCTAATGACGAGTCTAATATCGTCTTTGTTTTTGGATTTAGTAAGTTTAAGCCATTCATCCACTTTTGTATGCAGAAAATCATCAAAAAGTTAGCCATACAGCTTATTCCTGACAATGGTCTTGAGTGTGCTATTGTTGTATTATTTTCCTTGGAAGAACTTCTTTAATTTCCTGTAGAACCCTTCGAGATCTTTCTTAGAAGGATCTTCAATGCGAAGGAGAGGCATGTCATGACAGAGCTTGTAGTAGTATTGGTTCTCGGAAATATCATAGTTGTAGATGTATTCTTGTTTACCAAGTCCGAATTTGGCAAAGGCCTTCAAGAGAGCTTTGGCAGGGCTTTACTTGCTGATTAAATTGATCTCCAGGAGTAATTATTTTTGGGCAGAGCTAGACATACCAAGAAGCTTCTCTTTGATTTTTCTTTTCTCAACTTTTTGAATGGCAGCTTTTTACTATTTGGAAATTGGTTTTTTTTCACTTTCCGAAATAATATTTTCATTATGTTAGGCTTACTCGATTGATTCATTTGGATTCTCAAGCAAATCTTTTTTGTTTCCAATATCATTTTCAGGCTGAAATTCATTTTAGTTATTATTCTCAGCTGATTCTATTTCACACTTAGGATAAATTGGAGCCATCATTTCTTATGTAGTCTTCGAGGAAGTTCTCAGTTTTTCATCAAAATCTTCAGAGAATTGTTTCTTGATTTTCAGGAGTAGGTTCTCAGTCTTTGGGATTCTCGTTTTAGAAGTATCTAAGAGTCTCGCTTCTTGTTTAATGTTGAGATGCTGCCGAGAAGAAGAAGAAGCTAATTCATGGTGATCTTTCAAACACTCCAATTTAATTTCACTGTCCTTGCCATTATTGACAGAAACTTGAATTCCAGAAGGATTAACTGTTTTCGTTTCTTCTGAAATAGTGGTTAATTAAATTTCTTTGGGGAGAAAAGTAATATTTGAAGCAGATTAAACTGAATTTTAAGTATCATCAGTAGGATTGTAATTCTTAGGTGCTATTTAATTCTTTATTCTTGAAGGATACTCATAGCTAAATGATCCATATGGAGTATCAGATTAAGCATTACGATTGTTGAAGATGACAGGGACAGGATATGGGTGATCGAATGCATATTATTGGAATTATTACTGGTGATGAAGATATGGTTAGGGTTATTAATGGAATAATGGCTAATGATAGTATTGTAGTTTATGGTAATATTCTTATTCTTATTTGTATGCTTAATGAGCTTACAGTTAAATGGAGGATTAATGCTAGAAGTGTGGCTATTGATATTAGAAATGGTAATTTGGTATGAAAGGTGGTTAATTGAGAGGCTAATATGGCATAGGAATCATCGAAGGGTGATGGCAACAGAATTAACAAGGAGCATTCATCAAACAAAACAAAAAAAGGAAAAAATGAGAATTTAAATGAAGAATCTGTCTTGAATCTTCAATTGTTTATAAAATATTTTGATTATGTACCCTTTAACTTGGTACGATTATTGTTTGAAATCAAGTTGATTTTCCCTCACCCCCTAGTATCACTAATTCCAATAAAAAAGCGAAAAATATCCATAAACAATAATTTTGATAATTTAAAACAAACTGCTAAATCAATGCCAAAGAATTAAGCACACAATAATCAGCCGAATACTCAAGAGAATAAAGATTTTTTCAAATTAATCTCTTCATTTTTCTGAATTATTTAAAAGAAAATAAATAAAATAATTCTCTCATTTAAGATCTTTAACTCATTCTTCAAACTATTTTACTTGAAATTGTTGATCACTCTAAAAGTAAAATGAGAACAGAAATGATCTTATGACTGTAAAGGAAAGGGATAATTATCTATTGAAGCAGTTTATAAAGAAGAAGAAGAAAAATAAACCCGTAGGGAAAAGAAAATAGATATTACACTTTTGAGAGTAAAGGATCAATTAAACACTTTGATGTTTGCGATGGGCTTACATTAAACTCTTGTAATTGGCGAAATACAGGAAGAAAAGAAAGAATCGAAAGTGATGACTAGCTTCCAAATTAAAGTTATTTCCTCTTTTCCCCGGAGAATAGTGAGAATAACACATTTTTATTAGTAGGAATCAAGATTTTTTTCTTTTTAGATAGTCGTAATATGTTAATTTATTTGTTCTGTACGCCTTGAAAGACATAACTGAAGTGGCTTTGTAACATCTTATCTTTTTTTAAAGTAGATGCAGCACCACAAATATTGAATAGAATCGAAAATCCTAATATTTATTTTGAGTTTAAATAATAAATACTATTAATTTGATTAATGTTGGCTATACAAGAATTAGTGGATTCTTTAGATTAAATTTCTATTTGTTTTAGCTTATTTTTAGGATGTTTTACAATATTACAAAAGAAAATTACTTGGTGAATGCCATACTTGAAATATTTGTTGACCCAGTTACACTATTGACTAGCTTCTAAGCAGTTTAATTCGAGAACCATATTGATTTTCGGAAGAGGAGAAGATCTTCTTCATCTTTTGATAAAAGTAGAAGGATTGTAGACAGTTTTTCCCCTCCTATGATTAGCATCTAAAAAGAAACAAAAAAATTGATGATGAATAAATTTTAAAATAGTTGATTCAGATTAACAAAAGTTAAGCAGCCAAATAATATATTAAGATGGAGAGAGAGAGAAGTGATTCTTCAAATTAATTAGATTAGTTTCAAAAATATCCAGCTTAATTCATCGACGCTGATGACGATGTGGACGAATTACAAGATCAAAATAGTACAAAGGAAGGAGATTTCTATTTATTTATTGCTAAGAATGCGAGGAACAAAAATAGTAAAAAGGAAAGAAATCAGGAATATGACTACTAGAAGATTAACAACAAATGGTGCCTCATACAATCAACAATTCGCTTGATAAGAAATAATTTAAGGGATAAAATCTGATATTTTTACTATTATTAATTGTATCACTATTCTTTTGTTTTCTCCTTTAGGTTCGAAAGGTTTGAGGTTTTAAAAGTGAAAGATTGAGTAATAAATAATTTTAATTTTATGTAACTTAATGTATTATTCTTTGAAAGTTACTATTTATTTTAAAAATAATTCGAAGTTATTGGGTTAGATTAAAAGGATGGATTTATGATTTCAGAATTAAAGAAAAGTGAAAAGTTTAAAGAAATTAAGGTTTGATGCTGCTAATAGCATTATATTTTTTCCAAGAAAGAATAGCAGGATTTAAATTTCAGAGATGTTAGGAAGATAGTCTCTTGGGTAGGTATGGAGGATCAGAATAATAATTTTCCTATTCATTCAGAGAGATCTTCAGAAGATTTTTTCCCCTTTGACTTATCTTGATCTCTAAGAAAAATGAGATAATCCGTGTTTTCATGGCACAAAAGTAGGAACTTAATGATGATTCTCAGGTCGTCTTTGTTTTTGGACTTGGAGTGTTCAAGCCATTCATCCGATTAAGTGCGGAGAAAATCATCGAACAGCTAGCCATACAATTTATTCCTCACCACTGTCTTGAGTGTGCTATTGCTGTATTACTTTCCTTGGAAGAATTTTTTTAACTTCCTGTAGAACCCTTCGAGATTTTTCTTAGAAGGATCTTCAATGCGAAGGAGAGGCATGTCATGGCAGAGCTTGTAGTAGTATTGGTTTTCAGAGATATCATAGTTGTAGATGTATTCTTGCTTGCCAAGTGCAAATTTTTTGTAGGCCTTCAAGAATGCTTTTGCAGAGTTTTATTTGCTGACTTGTTAAATTTGTAAAAGTAGCTGTTTTTGGGCAGAGCTAGACATAGCAAGAAGTTTTTCTTTGATTTTTCTATTCTCAGCTTTTTGAGTAGACGATTTTTATTTGGAAACTCTCTGTTGCTATCCAGGAATAAAATCTTCACTGTTTTCAATTTTCTCGATTGAATCATTTGGATTCTCAAGATAATCTAAATTTTCTCCAGATTCGTTTGTAGGCTAAGATTTTTCTTCCTCTTTTTTCTCTAGTGGTTTTTATTCCTGTTTAGAGTTAATCAGATCCATGATTTCTTGTGTGTTATTGGAAGAAGATCTCAGTTTTTCATCTGATATGTCAAAAACTTTTTCAGGGAGTTGAATGAGAAACTTTGTAGTTGTGGAAGTTTCTGAGAGTCTCTATTCTACTTTAATGATGAGATGCTGCTGAGAAGAAGATAAGTCATGGTGCTCTTTCGACTGCTCCAATTTAATTTCATTGTCATTGCTATTATTGACAGAAACTTTATTCATTTATTATGTATTTTCTGAAATGGTAGGTGATAATTTTTCCTTAGGGAGGACAATAATATTTGGATTAAACTAGTCAGAAGACTAATTATCCCCAGTAGGAAGGTAATTCTTAGGCATTAAATTCTTCATTCTTTACTGCTATTCATAACTAAATAATCGATATGGAGCTGCAGATGAAGCGTTCCCTGTATTGACAGGAACATACTATGGGTGATGATGTATATTTTGTTGAAGCGAATGTAGTGGAAGGAAATGCTGTGAGAACTGTTAGTGGTATTAAGGTGAATAGTAATAATCATACTATTATTATTATTATTATTATTAATGGAGTTAGGGTTATATCGAAGATTAATGCTAGAAATGTGGTTATTGTTATTAGAAATGGTAGTTTGGTTAGTAGAATGGCTAGTAAAGAGGCTGCTAATAGGGCATAGGAACCATTGAAGGATGAGGACAGAAGAACTGACAAGGAGTATTCATCGATAAAAAGTTGAAAATGAACGATATAAATGAAGAATCTGAATTACTGAAATTGTTTATTTTATTGTTTGATTATCCCTTTTATCTTGTGTAGACCAATGTTTGAAATCAAGTTGCTTTTCCCTCACCCCCTAGTTTCGCGAATTCCAATAAGAAAGTAGTGAACATCCAAAGAAAGAATATTTGATTGGCGTACATGATTTAAAGCAAACAGCTAAATCAATCCCACTTATAACAACGCAGTTTATCATTTTAATACCCCCTGTTAACTTGAAGTTGTTTGCAGGAAAATACCTTTCATTTTTACTAAACATCCAATGCAAACTGCTTTTCACTGAATAAAAACATGCTGACGCAAAAAATACCTCCATTGCAGTTCATCAAATGGACAGTAAACCATGTACTTTATCTTTCAAATAAGAAAGTCAAAAAAGCAAGTCGTAGAGGGGATGATTCAAATGGATCTCTTCATTTTTCTGAATTATCAAAAAGAAATAAATGAAATATTTCTCTCATTTAAGATCTTTGACTCATTCTTCGAACTATTTTATTGGAAATTGTTGATCACTCTGAAATTAAAATGAGAACAGAAATGATCTTATGACTGCAAAGGAACTTGAAGATTATTTATTGAAACCGCTTGTAAAGAAGTTGAAAAAATAACCCAGTAGGGGAGGGAGGGGAAGAAAAGAGATATTACACTTTTGAGAGTAAAGGATCAATTAAACACATGGAAATTTGATATGAGGTTACTTGAAACTCTTGATATTGGCGAGACAAAGGAGGGGGAAGAATTAAAAGTGCAGACCACTTTGAGATGAAAGTTATTTTTCACTTTCCCTAAATAATAGTAAAACTCCCTTCCTAAGAATCATGAAATTTGTTTAAAATTAGTTGTCATCTGTTTTTGTTTATTCCATCGGCCTTCAAAGATATGGCATATTTGGTTTTTTTAACATCTTCATCCTTGTCAAGAAGTTGGAAGTACCACAAAAAGTACCTAAAACCATATTTTCAAAGGATCTATTTTGGTTTTACAGGTATGTCTACTTGGATTTAAATTTACTTTTCAAGATTAGTAGGATTTTTTGGGTTGAGATCATTATTTATTTTGATTATTTCAAAGAACAGGGACGTTCAACAAGATACAAGAAGATTTGTTTGGTGAATGATAAGTTTACATTTTTTTAGAAGAATAAAGATGAAAACAATATTTTTAATCAGTTTAGTTTGAGAAACATGAGGATTTAGAGTAATGTTTATTATTTCCATCTTATGATCAATGTAGAAGATTATAGACGACTCTCCTATCCAATGAAATTAGTGATAAATAAAATTTATAATAATTGTGTCAGATTAACAAAAGTTAAGCAGCTAAACAAAATTAAGGGGAAAGTGATGGTTCAAATTATTCAGATTATTTTTAAATTTACACTTTTGATACAATGATATGAACATATACTGACTAAGGGAGATTGAAAGCAATAATGGCAAGTAAAAATGGTTATTACCAAAAACAAAAAAATAGTAAAAAAAAATGCATTGAGCAGACATTCTTATTTTACTGATTCCTAGATTAGAGTACAAGCGTGTGAGAATTTAAATGCATAATGTTATTGTTCTTCTAGAAAGAATAATTTTTTAATGCCCTGAAGCAAATTAAAAAGAGGAACTTTTCAAGGGAAAAACATAAACAAGAACCAGAAAATTTTTAAAATCCTACTTGAGGTTCTGAACAAAGAAATGTCTAGATCGAGAATAGTTCCTTCATTATTGTTATGTTTTTGTTTGCATTGAAAAGATACAGATAATAGTTATTTACTTTAGAAGATTTAAAAGGATACTTTTGGATCGTAAAAAATAGAATTTTTTTAATATCTCAATGAAATGATCTCCTACGAAATATTTGAAAATGCTTGAATTTGTGCCTATGATAACCTGCAGGAGCAACTAAGAAAACATAAGAGTGATTTGTGCTTGTTTTAGGTGTTTCAAAATAAAGGAAAACAACTAGCAAACTGTGCCTAAAAAAAATTAACTACTCTTTGTTAAATTGTGTAATGAAATGTAGATTCTAGTTGTCAACAAAACAAAATTCAAGTGCTTAAAACTGCAAACGACGATTGGGAGTTTGATCCTTCTTTTTTTGTTCTCCATTTGGATTTCGTGAGGCTTAAAGGTACTTGAAAGTGAGAAGGTTAAGATGATAATTTTATAAGTATGTAACTAAAATATGCATTGTTGTTTACTAACTATTTTTTGTTTATTAAAGCAATTTATTTGTTAGATTCAAAGGAAATATGATTATTTTCAGAATAATAAAGAAGATTGTAAAGAATTTTAGTGGATTTGGTTAGCATTGTTGTTTTTGTTTGTTGATTCAAGAAAGTATATTAAGCATTTAGATGCCAAAAATCCTGGGAATGAAGTTTTGGCCATGATGCTAGGGAGCTTTCCTTTTCATTCTGAAAAATCTTCAGATGATTATTTTTCCTTTGATTTTTCGTGATCTCTAAGAAAAATGAGATAATCTGTGTTTTCATGGCACAAAAGCAAGAACTTAATGATGATTCTCAGATCATCTTTGTTTTTGGACTTGGAATGTTCAAGCCATTCATCTGATTAAGTACGTAGGAAATCATCGAACAGCTAGCCATACAATTTATTCCTCACCACTGTCTTGAGTGTGCTATTGTTGTATTACTTTCCTTGGAAGAACTTCTTTAATTTCCTGTAGAACCCTTCAAGGTCTTTCTTAGATGGATCTTCAATGCGAAGGAGAGGCATGTCATGGCAGAGTTTGTAGTAGTATTGGTTCTCAGAGATATCATAGTTGTAGATGTATTATTACTTGCCAAGTGCAAACCTCTTGTAAGCCTTCAAGAATGCTTTTGCAGAGTTTTATTTGCTGACTTGTTAAATTTGTAAAAGTAGCTCTTTTTTGGCAGAGTTAGACATACCAAGAAGCCTTTCTTTAATTTTTCTATTCTCAGCCTTTTGAGTGGCAGCCTTTTCTTTGGAAACGCGCTTTCTTTCATTAGCAGGAATAGATTCTTCGTTGTGTTTGACTTCTTCACTTGAGTCGCTTAGATTTAATAGACAATCTTCATTTTGGGTAACCTCTTTTTTAATTTATAATTTATTCTCTCTATTTTTCTCAGCTGGTTCTAATTCACACTGTAGATTCTTCTAAACCATCATTTCCTCAGTTGTCTTAGAGCAAGTTCTTAATTTTTCATCGGACTCTTAAGAAAATTGTTTCGGGAGTTGTAGGAGCAGTTTTTTTCCCTTTGTGATTCTAGTAGTTTAAATCTCTGATTGTCTTGATTCTTCTTTAATGTTGAGATGCAAAGAAGAAGACATGTCATGGTGATTTTTGGACTGCTCTAATTTAATTTCGTTGCCATTACCAAGAGAAACTTAAATTACAGAGGGATTCAATTAGATCATGCTTTCTTGAATAGTCTGTGATAAATGATCTCTGGGGAGAACCTTGATAGTTTGAGCAGAACAAAATGAAGATAAATTATCACCAGCGGTGCAATTCTTTGGCAATATGAAATTATTCATTGACTAAGGATACGCTAAACAGAATGATCCATATGGAGCAGCTGATTAAGCATTGCTGTTGAGGATGACAGAGAGATTCTGTTTTTGGTCAAGCACAAATTATGGAATTTACTGTTATTAAAGGAACTGTGGCTAGAGTTATTAGTGGTATTATTATTATTAGTAATATTATTATTATTATTATTAATGTTAAAGTTGTTAGTAGAGTTACAACTAAACAGAAGATTGTTGCAAGAGGTGCTGTTATTCATACTAGAAATGGAAGTTTGATTGGAAGGCTGGTTAATGGAGAGGTTAATAGGACATAGCGTTCATCGAAGACTGCAGGGGATAGAATTGAATAGGAGTATTCATTGAACAATAAGAAGGAATTATTTTGAGATTTTAACTGAAAAATTTGTCCAATGATATTTTTTATTATTATTGCTAGATTATATCATTTGGCCTTATGTCAAGTCGTGTTTAAAATCAACTTGGTTTTCCCTCACCCCCTAGTTTCGTTAAATTCAATCAAAAAGTAGAAAGAACATCCGAAAAAACAAGAGTTTTCGATTGACGTAAGTGATTAAAACCAAACAGATTAATCAATCCCACCGTATTAAACACATTCTTAACATTTGAATACTCCATTCTCCGAAAACAAATTGATGGAAAAGCACCATCCATTTTTCATTTAAGAGCAAAAGAAACGGTGGGCTCTTGAAACAAAACATATCTAACCCAAAAATATCTTCATTCTAACCAACCAAATCTATTTTGTAACCCAGAATTGTATGGTCCAGAGCAAGTGTTAAAATCAAGTCTTCTAGGGAATATTTTAAATAAATCTCTTAGTCTTTTTGGAGTATTTCCACATTTGTAATCTTAGACTCTTCCTTCTCAAGTTAATTATCAAATCTATGTTATTCACTCAACATGAAACATAAGAACAGAAACTAGACGGTGACTTCATAGTGCAGGCAAAATTATATATAGAAACAGTTTGTAAGAAGAAGAAAAATAACCCGTAGGGAATAGAAATAAGGTATTACAGTTTTGAAAGTAAAGGATCAATTAAACCCTTTGAAGTTTGCGAGGACCTTACTAAAAACCCTTATAATTTGCAGAAACGCAGGAAAAAATAATTAAGAGCAGAGTACTTCCCCCAAAAGTTATTTCTTCCTTTCCAATAGGGAATTTAGTATTCTATTTCATTCCATTGAGTCGCAATATTCGTTTTATTGAGTGCTTGTCTGTTTTGTTAGTTTTTCATGAACCTTCAAAGTACATGGTGATTATTTCGTTTAGTAACATCTTTATTCTTGTCAAGGAGCATGCATTTACAGGAAAACTCACTAGAAAGGAGGTTTCAATGTATCATTTTGGGTTCATTTACAAAAGTTCTCAATAGAATTGAAATGTAATACCTAAGACTGTTAGAATACTCTTGAGTTTGAACTTGTTTTAAGTGTCTTATTTGCTGTGCAGTGAAAAATACAAAGGGTTTCTTAACAAATATTGTTAGTTTTCTTTAGAACAATTAAAATTTTAAGCGATCCAAATGGAGAAAAGTTGATTTGGGAAAAAAAGAAAAAACAGCATCATTCTTTGATGAGCGTAGGTGATTAGGGGATTATTGATAAATAAACTTTAAATTTGTTAAGTAAGGGGGGGGAAATTAAGGGGGAAGTGAATTGAACAACTATTAAAACTACTTTCAAAACTTTTTGTTTGATTTGATGAAAAATAATGATTATTCTTGAGAATTATTACATAATTAAACATACTAAATCAAGAAGAGTTATTGCCTTATTTTCATTTTTGCTAAGTAAAAATAGCAAAAATGATAAAAGGAAAAAAAGAAATGAAAAGAGAGAAAAAAGGATTATTATTAGGGGAGGAAAAATTGATAAAAAGGAAAGAAAAATAAGGGAAAAAACTTAAAACAAATATTGAGACAACGAAACATAGTGAAAAATGTCTAAGATCTATCAAAAAGAAAGTCAATTAATTATCCGGTTTCCTCCAGAAATCGCGCAAAAACTTCGTATTTTCTTTGATCTTTCCAAGAAGCAAGTTCTAGAAGCAAAGCTGCATTCATCTGAACCTGCTGCCCAGGCAACTCAATCATCAGCTCCTGCTGCTCCTACATCTTAATAGCTACCATAGAATCAGCAGGTTTTAGAAACAGCTGAAAAGCAACGAGACGGCCCAGAAGCTCCGCAAATTGTTATTTTCCCTAGAATTGTGAAAGAAACAGAAAGTAATGCAGAAAAAGTACAATTTGATGTTTCAGTAGATGATTTTATCTCAAAGGGATCTCTTATTGAGCTTCCGTGCATGCTAGAAACATTCAAAACAGAAGATACAATAAACATTTTTAAATCAAATGACACGAAATAAATGATCTACGTCCATAAAGAAGGTGAAGAAGAAGTCCCAACTTCTTTGGCTTGTAAAAAAATAGTTGTTGACAAGGAAACTAATGAAAATGTTGTTCGATATGAGTCTCATCATGGGTTAACACCTCCAACATATTATATCAAGAAGAGATTTTATCGCAAGAAACCAATTTTCGATAAGACAGAGGTGCAGGAAGTCGAAAAAATCATGGTTAAAATACAAAAAGAGATAACTAAAAATGATAAAGAGCCAGAAAGAAAAAGAAGAAAATACACAAAGCGCTATTGAAAAAGGCGTCTAATTTACTTTTTTCCTCGTTTTGATCTATGTTCGTATCCAGTTTCAATAATAAAATATGCTTTGGTTTATGATGGAAAACTTTGATTAGGGGAGGTCTTACACCTCCCAAATACAGGAAGGCAAATACTTACTTGTAATTATCTAAATATTTAAATTAATTTACAAGCTATTTTTCATCTTTGAGTTTAAAATTTGTTATTTAAATATTTATATTCACTTTTGCTTCAACTTCTCATTCATTGATTATCTACATATTAAGATTTCACACAAAATGATGAGAAAGTGCTTAAAATCATTACAATCTGTAATTGAATCCAGTGCAAAAGTTTAAAAAAGAAAATAAAAATATCTTTAAACGTTTTCTCTCTCATTTTTGCCCAAACCAAATAGTGAAGGTAAAAAATTTAAAATTAAAGAAGAAGTTTATTTTTTCTATTTTTCTAACGCCAAAAGAAATAAATAACCTAACTGAACACATTAAATTCAAGTACTTCACTTGAATTTCTTCATTCGAGAGGTGACTCATGAATAGAAAAATTAATCTAAAATTAAATTTTCAGGAAATTACCCAAAAAAAAGCGGAAAGTGTTCAAGGAATTTCTTAATTATTTTGTGGTATCGCACAGTCTCCCAAGATTAGAGAGCTTTTCCACTTAAAACTCCAGTACAAAACTAATAACAGAAATTTCCCTTAATAAAAAGTAGTAGAATGAATCTTTTTGTTTACAGTTTTCTACAAAGAATCTTGAGAGGAATTATTATCATTTCAAGAAATGTAATGTAAATTGATTTTTCCTTTTAGCTTTGCTGAAAATAAAAACAAGGCCTATTTCATTACAACAAAGGGAAACTAACGTTCCAAAGAAATAACATATTATTGGTAGTTTTAAATGAGTTTAATCTCAAAAATTAATACAAAAATAGCAATCATTTATTTTAAACCATAAATTCATCGGATTTCTACAGATAATTAACATTCCCAAATGACTCGTCATAACCACTAAATATTAGCTTGCAATAAGTTTCGTTTGATTAAGAGTTTTTACTTACAGTATTTTCATTGTTTTTTATTCTTTTACGCTTCCATCTAGAATTTGATGAATCTTCAATATGGTCACTATTGGTTTCCCTAGTAGTATGTGAAAATGAGAGAATCGAGTGATTTTTTTGATTTCTGCACCAAATTTAACTGCAATTTTCAGGCGATTATTCTTGTTTACATTATTATTTGTAAGAAAAATTATCAAATCACTGATCACTACAAAATAATGGGGATTTTTTTGAATTGCAAATAAAAAACAAGGAAAATCTTAAATTTAAATGAAAATGGCTTTATTTACCCTCTTATTTAAAATTTTTTCTAATATATAAATGGTTTAAATCTTTTATTCATTTTTAACTAGTTTTCATGAAAAAAAATGTAACAAAAAATACAAGCAAAGATACTAACAATACAAATATTAATTCTTATTTTGAATTCAAGTATCATGAGATGATACCCATTCAGCTTTTTGACTGAAAGCTTAGGCGATCTCATGTTGATTCAAAACATCCATATTCATTTGACTTGTAATGGTTTAGAACTCCATCCATCAGAAGATATGGCACATGCCTTCTTCTTGCTCATCGATTGGATTGGAGATAGAGTTGTTTTTGAAAGCAGGATGCTGTGGCGGTTTTTCAGAGATTATTTTTTTCTATTTTTGTTATTCTCGTAGGATCGAGTAGTTGTTATTTGGGGTTAGGTCTTCTTCGTTCTGCAGATCTTCAAGTATCGGTTAAGGTCGCTAGTAGTACTCTGTTTAGTAGTTAGTTATAAAAGATAAAATCAAAACAAAGGGCTCTAATCTCACAAATTTCTATGAAGTGGATTGTGTCCAAAAAATAATTAAAAACACCCTTATCATTAAATTTTAAGTATTAGTAACGATTTGTTGTCTACTTGCATGCGTGGAACCAGCTGATGAATTAGTTGCTTTTGGCACGACAATCTTCTAACGTATGGGGCTGCTTAACCTTGAATTTATAGATTGCTACTAAAAAAATTGAAAAGAAATTGTAAGTCACACTTTATTCAGTTTGTAAAGGCAATTTAATAAAACTACCCCCTCCATCCCCGCTTAAAGCTAAAAAATAGCAATTCAACAAGAGAAAATGCAAAAAAAAAATAGATGGAGAAACAGAGTGAGAGAATTAATCCATTGCGTTAGATTATTTGATTTTTCTCTCTCTCTCTATCTTCACAGATTAAAATGCTCTTTTTAAAACTTGAAATTTACAAGATCAATTATTGTTCCTAGTTTTAGATAAATCTTCTTGAGTTTTTAAATAAAAGATCCAAAATATTTAAAATACCAATTCCCTTCAAAAACCAAAATACGAGGGATTATTTTTATTTTATAGAAACCCATCTACTTAGTTAATTGCGAAGGTTCAGTAAATTATCACTGGATTCACTTAATCTTGAAAAGGAGCTAAAACTAATAACACCCAGCTTGAAAAACAATCTAAGTAGAAATTCATAAACTGAATCCTTGAAACTTTCTTAAATCAAAATTGATTCAGTGATTTACACTATTTTAGCAATTTCCTTAAAAATATGATATGCAAAACGGAACTTTGTAGCTATTTTCAAAAAGAAAACCATTAAAAGAATGGCATTTTAGAAAAAAAAAGGAAACTAAAAAGAGAGAGATGTTCCTGGGGGGAGAAATAAAATTTAAAATTATTAGCTCTGATTTCAAAATTTAATGGAAAAAATCAGAGGGGGGATGACTAGACAATTTAAAGTAAAATTGATCATTTTCTGTTTCAAGCTGGGAATAAATCAGCTGGGAAGGGATTTTTTAATCATTCACCCAATTCATTACTTTCTTGCCAAATTCATCCCCATGATTTTTAAATTTTCGTTTAATGAAACTTTCTTACAAGATAAGAGGATGCCTACGATTCAAGCAGAGATTTATTGAGATTCGATTGGTTTTCAAGACTCTCTTCGCTTACTGGCTCACTATAGCTAACTGTGTTTGTAATTGATTTTACTAACGAAACTGCTCCTGGTTACTAAGTGTGAACTACTGTTACACATGTGTTTTGTGTGAGAGAAAATGAATCATTTGGAGAATGAAGATGAGGTAGTCGAAGTGCTGAGTTCTAAAAACTTGCATTTGCACTAGCACTCCTCTGCTGCAATTGATATGCCTTCTGACTATGATTGTGCTCATTCCCATAGCTATTGGCTATGTAACTCGTATCAGGGGAAGTAATTTATGGTCTAGGTAATTGCTACGTTCCAGCTTAAGTGAACAGTCCAGGAGATGAAAAGGAATTATTCAGATACTGCTGTTCTTAGTTGAAATTTTACATTTCACTGCTTTGCTGGTAGTTGTTATTGCTGAAAGAGTTGTTGAGTGAAAAGGAGTTATGAGGAGATGAAACGCTTGAGTATCGATTTGGTTGTTACTATTATGGTTGATGGTATTATTACTGTTGAGGTTAATCGAACGATTAATTGAATTATGGCTGTTTGGAAGGGGAAACGTAGTAGCAAGGTGTCTTACAGCTGGTCTAGCTTTCATTTGAGCGTTCTCTGGCTTGTACAGGCATATGGAATGCTGATTCTCTGGTTTCTTAGAGGTATTTTTATGATTTCTGTTGAGTTGGTATCTGCTTGTCATTTTGTGGTAGTTTCTAGCTACTTGGTTGTTTATTTGCAGAGGAATTCAAGTTTTACCCTTGGGTGTCTTCAAATTTCAGAATTGTTGCTACATCCCTTTCATAGGAAGGACGATGTTATGATAAATCTGAATCTGGCTCACTTGGGATAGTCTATTTTGCTTAGTCAACTAGTGGGATAGGTGTTCTCTTTTATGTAGAAGGAATCTAAGTTATAGGATTCAGTGCTTCTGAGATGGTATCATTCCAGTGGCTACTCACTCTATCATCACTGCTAACTGTCTGCAATCTGTTATTGATGTTATTATTCTTTGGGGATTCCGGATTAGCTTAGACAGTGATAGGCTAATACAGTGCAATTCCAAGTTCTTCATTTATTTTTATGTCTCTTGAGGAATATTAACCACTTTCTCTAATGCTTTAAGAGTTATTTGGAATTTACCTTAAGGATCCTTCGATAGATTGAGGACGAATCTAGCTGGAATTCGTGTTGGTATTGTGATTATCATAATAATTGAGTCTAATCTAAGAGTTTTACGGAGCTTTCTCGTTGATTGCTTCATATCTCTTTGGCAGTTCCTCTTGATTTTTCCCTTAGTTAAAGCTGACAGACTATGGAATTTCATTACCGAAAGATATAAATATTGTATTGTCTTGTTTGGGAGTGCTAGTAAATGTAGTAGTCTGCTAAAGAGCTTGCTATTTTAGTAGAGATTGTCTGTCAGCAGCTTCTTGTTTCTTCTGAAGCTCCAACGCTTGCTGTGCTGCTTCTCGTTCCCTGAATGCTTCGATTTCTTTCTAAGCTTTCAGGTAATTCTCGATTTCGAGGGCTCTTTGCGCTTCTCGTTGTTTGTTTGCTTCGATTTCTTATTGAATCTAGCGTTCTCTTTATGCTTAGAGTATTCTCTCAGCAGCTTCATGTTCTCTTTACACTTCAAGTGCTCTCTCAGCAGCTTCACGCTCTTTCTGCACTTTGAGTGCTAATTCAGCAGCTTCCCGTTCTCTTTACGCTTGGAGTTATCTTTAGTACTCAATCTCTCTGATGAACTCACGTTCTTTTTGTTCCTATTGCTGCTTCAGCAATTATTCTTTTTCTCTCTGAGTTTCTTACTCTTTTCTCGCTTACTCTCGCTATCTCTGAGCCTCCAACTCTCTTTGCACTTCAAGTTGTCTCTTAACTTCGATCTCTCTTTGTACTTCAAGTTGTCTCTTAGTCTCCAACTCTCTCTAAATTTCAAGTTGTCTATTCTTTTCGATTTCTCTTTGTACTTCGCGTTATCGCTTAGCTTCAATCTCTCTTGAAGCTTCAAGTTATTTCTAAAACTCAATTTCTCTTAGCTGTTCTTGTTCTCTTTGCCTTTGCGCTTCAGCCTCAAGATTTCTCTAATACTCAATTTCTCTTAACCTTTCTGCTCGAATAGCTTTCTCAGCTTCCTCCTTTTCTCGCTACTCTTGTTACTTTCTTAATGCCTCATCTTTTTCAAATTACTCCTGTCTCTTTCTCTTTTCCTCTTCCTCTTCCTTCTCTTACTGCTCTTTCCTCTTTCTAATAGCTTCTTTCTCTCTTTGTACTTCTCTTTCCTTTTCTTCTCTCTATGCTTAAGCATCTCTCTCCTACTGAATCACTAACAATTTCTGTTGTTCTTCTTCCCTTTTGATTTTCTCTTATTTCAGCTCCTCCAAGAGATTAATGTGCTTCTATGATAACTCCTTTTATTCTTGAAGAATATTCGGAACTCCTGCATATGCATTCGTGAAAGGCTAAGAACCATAGTTTTCATTTCGTTGAGTTACAGGCACTTTAACCAAACTATTTTCCACTGATGGAATACCTTCAATACCTTACTATTCATATGGCATTTTCTATTTGAATGATGAATCATTCTTAGCTTATGGTGCAAATTCAAACTAACCAACTTGATATGTAAAGCAATTATTTGAAGGCTCTTTAGCTTAAGGAACAGTCTCAGTGTAAAGCTGATTATTCTTAGGAAGAACTCCATAGTTAATATATTCTTTCTCTTGTGTTTTTGAAGTTGCTGGTAAAGCAGGTATGAACTAATTATTGTTGGTTTCTTAGTTAGTTTCACTTTTTTCATTGTAAGCTGTTGGCATTGAAGTATAAACAGTGGGAATCAATGATATTTTCTATTGGCTTCTCTTCGTTTAATCGATGTTTTCGAATCCAACCCTACTTTGCTTTGAATTACCAATTTCTGAAATATTTCTTTATTCAATCTCTTTGGGTAATTGACTTTCTTACCCAAACGGCACATAAGGTGTGTAGGATGTACCTTCTAAACCTTAAGGCTAAAATGCCTTGGAGTTATAGATATTCTCTGAATATAACCCACTCACCAAACGAGAAGGAACTGAATCGTTTCTCTTTTCTTTCTCAGATAAGTTTGCATTAATAACTGGAGCTACTGCAGCTATTGATGATGATCGTTGAGAGGAAACACCGGCATTGTTATTATTATTATTCACTCCACTCCATTTAGTGACAGTATTTCTAGCATAGGATAAAACTTTCTCGATATCTGAATTAGAATTCGCACCTGCTGAAGGAATATAACTGGGGATATCATTCGCAGGAGGATTCTTGATGATTTAAGATGATTTAGATGAATAAGTAGCACTAGGTTCAAGTGAGAATGGCTTTTGTTCCTGCTATTATACTTATGCCGTCTAAGGTATTTCATATACACTTTCCTTTGGTTGAGTAGATTGTTATGTATAATAGTCCATCTTCCAGGTCGAAGGAGGAGCTGTTATTATTCCAGAAGTTGTTTTCGCAGGGATATCTTCGAATTTTTATGATAGCATTGTAGGTCTAGTCGCTAATGTGCTCGCAATGTATGCATTGAAATCAATAGGAGTCTCAGAAGACTACGGTTTTGTGCTTTGTCCCTGCTATTGCTATTAAGGTTATTGCTTGCCTTGATACATATTTGTGTTTGAGGAATTGGCTATGACCTCAACTGGTCGAGAAATAGCATTTAAACTTTATGGGATTGAAGTTAAGTAAGCACTCTAATAATCTGGCATCGTTGCTTGTTTGTTATCCTTCACAGTGTTCAATAGCAGCTATGAGGATGATGATTACTAATAAGGTGGAATTATTTCTTGACCAAATGAAAACACCCTAGATTTCACACCAGAATATTCCTATGATTCTTGAGGCATTTTAATAACTTCTTGTGGATTAGATAAATAGCTTGGATTAGCTGATGAAGATTGTACTGCTGATTCTGTTGGTTCATCGGGCTTGTAAGCAAGGATTTAGGTTGTTGTTGTTTCTTTCAAAATGGTGGATTTGGAATAATCAGTGAAAGGAACGGAATATTATTAGTTTTTCAGAAGAACAGAGTCGGAACCTTGATAAGCTGGTACGGTGTATTCAGCTTTCAAAGGTGGAAGTGAAGACATCCTGGGTTCTTTGATAGTTTCTGCAGTAGCAGTCGCAAGGGGATATGGGAATGATGTGTTAGTAATAGATGTATTTTGCAAGGGAATGTCTGTAAGCCATTCTGATTTCGAAGAAGTAGGCTAAGGAATCTGGTCTTGTTGCTTAAACGAAGAAGGCTGTAATGAAGATGATCTTGGAGCATATCCAGGGATAGATGAAAGATGGCCTGAGTATTAAGGGATCTCAATTTGATTGCTTTGTAACGGTAAAGTCGAGGT
>Ga0302271_10001375_pt1 | contig 23416 bp, 17 predicted proteins | sample III_Bog_N1_1_FD_198767 | JGI IMG/M metagenome (GOLD analysis project Ga0302271, IMG submission 198767) | Peat permafrost microbial communities from Stordalen Mire near Abisko, Sweden - III_Bog_N1_1 | ecosystem: Environmental > Terrestrial > Soil > Wetlands > Peat | place: Sweden: Abisko... | reverse complement strand
CAACTTGATATCAAATCAAGAAAAAAGATTATAGTTTGCGAATATTGCGGACGTATTCTTGTTGACGATGAGATAATAAAAGAGGGACACTTATAATACTGGATCCCTTTTAGCATAAACTATGAAGAGATGCCCAAGTTGGGCGTCTCTTCTGTTTTATGTAACTTTGTAAGTGACTTCATTTTTTATTTTATGGATAGCTCAAATTTCAAAAGACAGATCTCTGAGGGAATCCCGTCCGGGCTTCCTCCTGTTAAGCCTTATGATGAGAAAATTAACCACGCACCAAAAAGAAAAGACATACTCAATGATAGTGAAAAACGCCTTGCAATAAAGAATGCTCTCAGATATTTTCCGGAAAAATTTCATCCTCTCCTTGCGAAAGAATTTGCAAAGGAGCTGGCAACCTACGGAAGGATTTACATGCACAGGTTCAGGCCTGATTACACAATAAAAGCCCGGCATCTCGGTGAATTTCCCTGCAGATCGAAAAGTGCTGCTGCAATTATGCTGATGATTTCAAATAATCTTGACAACGATGTCGCGCAGCATCCGCATGAGCTTATCACATATGGTGGAAATGGTGCCGTCTTTCAAAATTGGGCTCAGTACAGATTAGTCATGAAATATCTCTCTGAGATGACAGATGAGCAGACGCTTGTTGTCTATTCCGGGCATCCGCTTGGCTTATTTCCTTCATCGGGAGATGCGCCAAGGTTGGTTGTGACTAATGGGATGGTAATACCGAATTACTCGACGCAAGATCACTGGGAGAAGTTTAATGCTCTTGGTGTTTCACAGTATGGACAAATGACTGCCGGCTCATATATGTATATTGGCCCTCAGGGTATAGTTCACGGAACAACCATAACCCTTCTTAATGCCGCGAGAATGATCAATAAAAAGGCTGACAAACGCAAATCGAAGCTCTTTGTATCTTCGGGTCTGGGTGGAATGTCGGGAGCGCAACCGAAAGCAGCCAGGATTGCCGGCATTATTTCGGTGATAGCTGAAGTAAATCCCAAAGCTTTGAAAACCCGGCATTCTCAGGGCTGGGTCGATGAAGTCTTCTCGGATTTGAATAGGCTTGTTAAGAGGGTAAGTGAAGTAGTTTCATCAGATGAAGTTGTATCGATCGGCTATAATGGCAATATAGTTGAGGTTTGGGAAAGATTTGCCGATGAAAACATTTTTGTAGATCTGGGATCTGATCAGACATCCCTTCATAATCCATGGTCGGGCGGCTATTATCCTGTCGGTTTAAGTTTTGATGAAGCTAATATGATGATGTCTGATAATCCCCGGGAATTTAAGGAGGAAGTATACCGGTCTTTACGAAGACAGGTTGATGCTATCAACAGGCATACCAGCCGGGGAACATACTTTTTTGATTATGGAAATGCCTTCCTTCTTGAATCTTCAAGAGCTGGAGCGGATATTTTGAAACCTGATGGAGAATTCAGATATCCATCATATGTTCAGGATATTATGGGACCAATGTGTTTCGATTACGGATTTGGTCCGTTCAGGTGGGTATGTTGTTCAAATGACCCTGCAGATCTGATAGTAACCGATCAGATTGCTATAGAGACATTGGGAAAACTGATCGAAAAATCACCCGAAAGGATAAAGCAACAAATGAATGATAATATACACTGGATTAAGGAGGCAGCCAAAAACAAGCTTGTTGTAGGCTCGCAAGCCCGTATTCTCTATGCTGATGCTGAGGGCAGGATGGAAATTGCTTCGTCGTTTAATAAAGCCGTTTCAGACGGCAGGATATCCGCACCTGTAGTTATAGGAAGGGACCACCACGACGTGTCAGGAACAGACTCTCCATATCGTGAGACTTCAAATATTTATGATGGTTCAAAATTCACTGCCGACATGGCTGTTCAGAATGTAATAGGAGATGCTTTTCGCGGAGCAACATGGGTGTCGTTACATAATGGAGGGGGAGTTGGATGGGGCGAAGTTATTAACGGCGGATTCGGAATGTTACTGGAAGGAAGCGAAGAAACTGAGATAAAGCTCCGCAGAATGCTTTATTGGGATGTTAATAACGGAATTGCCCGCCGTAGCTGGGCACGCAATGAGAGCGCTATCTTTGCTATTAAAAGAGAGATGGCAAGAACACCTGAACTGAATGTAACCTTACCATATATTGCGGATGATAAAGTAATAGATGATGCTCTAAAAGCGGAATGAGGTATGTGGTTTGGAATATATGTTTTAAACATTCCCCTAACCCCGTACCCCGTACCCCACACCTCGTACCCCGTACCCCGTACCCCATACCCCATACCCCGTACCTAATATCTACCACACTCTATCATCACAAGCATACAATCAGTCACCACCTCAACGCCTTCCTGTCTTAAAATTTCTGCAAATTTGTGATTCGCTGTTCCGGGATTAAATATTACTCTTTTGGGCTTCAGTGAAAGAATATAGTCATAATATTCTTCCTGGTTACTGGCATTCAGATATAATGTTACGGTATGAACCGGGCCAATGTACTCAGGTTTTCCCTTAATGATTCTGAGATTATCATTATCATATTCCCTTCGCCCGACAGCTATTACTGGTATGTTTCTGCATTGAAGAGTCCTGACAGCTCTATATGCATATCTTTCGGGCTTTGAGCTGGCCCCGAGAACCAGAGTAGTCTTTTCCATTCCCCGGCAACTTAAATGTGAGATTGCTTTATCGTGTCAGAAGTACAACGGCTATTGCTACAACACCTTCTTCTCTGCCTGTAAATCCTAGTTTTTCGGTAGTGGTGGCTTTTACACCCACACAATCGGGACTAATATTAACAATTGATGAGATGGTGTTTTTCATATCAGAAATAAATGCAAATATTTTTGGCTTTTCGAGGCATACAGTGCAATCGATATTATTTACCGTGTATCCCTCTTTGCTAATGATGTCGAAAGTAAGTTTCAGCAATTTCCTGCTGTCAATATTTTTGTATTTTATATCAGTATCAGGAAAATGAAAACCGATGTCTTCTGAGCCTGCTGCGCCAAGCAAAGCGTCGCATATCGCATGTAGAAGAACATCACCATCAGAGTGAGCAACACATCCTTTTTCAGAGGGTATTTTAACTCCTCCGAGATATAGAGTCAGTCCTGTTTCAAGGCGGTGAAAATCAATCCCCTGCCCAATCCTGATGTTCATCCCTTAGATCTGCTGGCGTTTCTCAACGCATTGAAATCGAAGGCGATTGAAAACCTGAGTGTGCGTGCAAGAGGATGGTTTTGAGATAGAGGCATCAGATAGGAGAAATCGAGTGTAAATGCTTTTAATCTGAAACCTGCACCAGCTGTAAAATATTTACGGTTACCCTTGGTCGCATTTTCATGAAAGTAACCACCTCTGATAGCAAACTGGTTATTATACCAGTATTCAACTCCTGTTGAATAAGTAATTTCATGCAATTCTTCCTTCAACCCCCCGGGGGCATCAAAGAATGACTGAAATATTGCAACCGGAACTGAGACGTTCGGATCTTTTCCCTTTATTATGCTATCCGGATTAGTGCTGCTGTAAATCGGGGGAGTTGGTACCAGAAGTTTATTCATATCCAGAGTGACAGTAATTTTATTAAAATTGTCGAGGTTTATTGTACCTGAACCGCCAAGACGCATATTCATTGGAATGAAATCTGCAGTCTGAGCAGTCGAATAACTCATTTTAGTTCCGATGTTGGATAAATTAAGACCTAAACCAAGTTGTCCGTCCTTACTGAAAATGGAAATCTTTTTCTGGTAATATCCCGATACATCAGCTGCAAATGATATTCCTGGTTTAGTTGCCACGCCTCCGGAATATGTTCCGCCGGTAAGGTTTGAGTAAATGAATCTGAAGGCTATGCCTCCTGAAAGATTATCTGTAAAAAGTCTGGAATAACCGGCATCAATAGCGAACTCATTAGGGCTAAATGTACGTTCCAGGTTTCCGAATTCATCAGTGAATGGTACATCGCCTAGTGAAGAATAAATGAGGCTTGCAGCTATGACCTGTTTTGTGTCAATTCTTTTATATCCTGCCAGGTAAGCTATATTAATATCAGGGACAAGATTTCTCAACCAGGGTGAATAGGAAATACCTATTCCGCCATTCCCGTCAATAAAAGCAAATTTGGCAGGGTTCCAATGCATGCTGTAAACGTCGGGCGAAGTAGCAACCCCTGCGTCACCCATAGCGCCTGCTCTTGAATCAGGTGCAATAGTAAGGAAAGGTACAACTGTCTGAATAGCATTTAAACTACCTGAACTTGATTGTGCTAAAAGTAAGGTTTTACCCGACAGGACTATTAGGATTATTGCTGCAGCAATTATCTTTTTCTTCATAAATAGGTTATCATTCAATGATTAAACAAATATATAACTATTTTTCATCCTTAATATTGTTTAGTTATTACAAAATGATCAATCGACCTGAAGCTATTGCTGTCTCTCCATTTGCTGTAACAATTTTAACAGTATAAAGATACATTCCTTTTACTACACGTCTTCCTGCTTCGTCCGTTCCATCCCAGATGAGAGGAGGGAGGTTGTAACCTGCTGATGATATTTTTGATTTTATTGTTCTGATCATCTTACCATCAACACCAAAAACAACTATTGATATATTTAGTTCATTGTCGGGTCTGTTATGTTCGAGGCTGAAGGTTGTCATCCCTGAAAACGGGTTTGGATAATTTATAAGTTTCCTGATGATGAATTTATCCCCTGAAACCACCTGAAACATTATGGTTTTTTCAGATGAATTATTAAAGTTGTCCCAGGTTTTTAAAGTCAGTGTATGATTTCCCGCAGTTAACCCTGAAAGGTTATAATTAATTCTTCCCTGCATATAATTATTGATGTCGGTCTCAAAATAACTATTCAGGACAAAAGATTTATTTGGCTCATTATCAATATATGCGGTTATATCATGTCCAATCCCGGATCCTGTAGTATTGATTCCGCCAGGGTCCTCAATTAAAGCGAGTAATTTTGGATTATTGTCTGTGACCCCACCATTCCTGAACAATGTATCATTCATAAACAACCTGATAGCCGGTCCGGAAGTATCAGCTGCCTCGTTGTTAGAAAATCCGCCAACGATAATCCGGTTGAAACTTCCATTCATATCTGAGTTGCCATCGTTGGCATAATAGCTGATTTTGCCCAAACCGAATGAATAATCAATGTCCCGTGGAACCATAAATGAAAAACTGAATTTTCCATCTCGTGCATTTGTCTTTCCGCTGAAAATTATATTATTACGAAGATTAAATGTCATTGTCGGACCTCCGTCATTTGCAAGAGTTTTTATTTTGCTGGCTTTGTCAAAGACGAGTGGTGAGACTATGCCACTGAAAGTATTCATTGGTACGCCTTTCGGATCTTCGAGATGTCCGCTGACTGTTATGAGTGAAAGTGCTTTTAGACTATCAATGTTATTATTGACAGAAACATTGTTAATCGAATCGGTAACTACCCTGCCGTGATAAGGATATCCCAGTCTCAATGCCGGATCACCGAGAAGTGTAAAATTCCTTTTATTGGCCCCGGGACCTGAGTTGTTTTTCGCAATTTTTATAATATCTCCGAGACACAGTGGATTGCCTGACGCATCGCGGGTAAAAGCACAAAGAAAGATATTCTTGTTAAGATTATAATTGGGCGCCGAAAATACTACCCTGGTGGTAGACATCAAAGCAATTCCTCCGCCATCTTTGTTCAGCAGGACAAGTTCCCCTCCTGATGGTTTACCTGTCCATTGTTTTGTTGCTACATTAAATTCAACATCATCAAATCTGCTGAATTCACAGGTAGCCGTAATAAACAGCGGTAATTTTCCTCCATTTTTCCATGAATTAATATCTTCAGGTTTTACAACCCTCTCGGCCGCAAGTCCGCTTTCATTTCCATGTCCTGTGTAATTAAATATAAGACATCCTGAATTAACCCGGTCATTAATAGCTTTATTTACTTCAGGATAAGATTGGCCATTTACTGTTGTGCTCTGCTTAAATGCGTCAAGGTAAATTTTATCAGTATTATATTCTGGCACACTATCATTCAATACTGAAGCAAGTCCTTCGGCATCAGACATATGTGTATTTCCATCTTCGTCATCAGCCGTAAGACAGATCACATTCTTCCAGTCACCGTTGTTTGCCGGATCAATGTATCTTTTTATTTTGGAAAGGACTAACCCGGCCTGAATGGTGTCCGATACCGGAAGACGGCCAATACCAATATCTTCAGTACCATCAGCTTCCCCTTCTCCATCATCAAGAAGGCCATAGAAATCATCGGACTCAAATGAAGAAATTACGACATTGGAATTTTCTGACTGATAAGTAGGAATGAAATTCGGATTATTTGGGGGAAGTGTTTTATTCTCATAGGATCCATCCCCGAAAAGAAGCAGATATTTAAGGGGATGACCGGTCCCTTTTTGTTTCAGATACTTCAGCCTGAGGAAATTTCTTATTGCACAAATGTCCGCTATGCCGCCTGAAAACTCATTATAAATCTGTTGTGGAGTAACAATCTGAGTGATAAGCCCCTGAATCTCAAGATGGATGTCAGCCAGCTTTTCAGCATAGGGTTTGAATATCGGATGAGTTATGATAATCATGTCAGCGGCAGGAGAGGCATGTAAATCCTGATTGGGTACCGGATTTGTTTTTATTACAGGTATGCTTGCGTTTGAAGCCGTAAAAGCAATAAATGTCTTCAGGCTGTCAGTGGTGCATTTGAACCCTAGCTTTTCTCCTGAACGTGTTTGCGAAATAAGTTTTACATTGACAGGATCAGAGACATCCCAGATAATAGGGTCATAATCCTTACTCTGGACAGAAAAATCAGTAATCCTCCCGGGTGTTACGGACTTAGAATCAATTAATTGGACTAAAGACCCTGTATAAGAAGCTGGCTTTCTTCCTGTAAGAGTTATCCTGTCAAGCCATCCGTGGCTTCCTGCCTGTCCGTTGTTAAAGAACTTTAAATCATAGACGGGAGCACTCGATGATGGAGCAAATGAACCCGCTGAATCAGTGATCTGGAAAATAGTACCTGTATAGTCATAAAGATTGACACCCTGCACCTCAATATTTCTTTTGAGATCCGGACCTTCATAAAACCTGAATTCAGTAGGACCTGCAGCCGTTGCTGCCACCCTGATATTGTACTTTACATTTTCAGTCATTAAGAGGTCTGTAAAACCGGGGTCAAAATGCACTGATGAAATCTCCTGGAACCACTCTCTTCCCGATTTAATAATATTTACAACGTCATCCTCATGAGCAAAGAAAACATCCGATACTGAGGAGGAATATGTAGATGGCAATGAAGGTACAATTTCAGGTGAAATTTGTTTTCCAGGTTTGGATCCTGATGTCAGAAAGTAATATGCAGTATCCGAATAATTATGAGGTATATAATCATAAACACTGGTTGTCTGATTGAATCTCCACCTTGCGGTCCCTTTTGCGTAGAAGAGGAGATAATCCCCCTCATTGAAAACGCCATCGGTTCCGGTATTCATGAAAATTGACAACTCATTAAGGTCATCAGGTTCAGGGTCATTATTGAAATATGATAACTGTCCGAAGTTATTTCCAAAAATTCTGGGGCAGGATGGATTGTCGAGACCTAATTGTTTTAGTTTTGAATAGTCGATCCGGTATACTCCATCTGTTGTAACAGCAATTTTGAACCATTTGCCTGATGCAAGTTTAGAAGTTGAAGAATAACTATCTTTGGCTGACTGTCCATTAAGATTGGCAGGAAAGGCCAGCATGCATATCAGCAATATTTTAAAAAAGCTTCTCATTAGTACTGACAAAGATAGAAATGTGCTTTTTGTTTGCTAACTTATTTTGTTTTTTTGTGAATCACGGTTCCGGATAATAATAACGACATCAATTCGTTGATATTGCAGTTATATTTAACATGTTGAGACAGATTAATATATTTTGTTTTCTGGCTTTTTTAATTCCGGCTTATTGTTTTGGTCAGGAAACTGATCCGGGGCCGGGTTATCAGATGCTGTTGACAAAAAACCCAGCTCTTGCGGGAAGTGAAGGAAATGGTTTCCTGAGGCTATCATATCTGAATTTTTATCCTGGCAACAATTATAACCTGCATTCGGTTTATTTTTCATACGATTCATACTTGCCTTCATTGCATGGCGGAGGTGCAATATACCTAACCGATGACTATCTTGGAGGAATAATAAATGATATCAGGGGCGGGTTGTCATACGCATATTTTTTGCAAGCAGGGAAGGACCTTTTCATCAATGCAGGGCTTTCGGCCTCCGTCTATCACAGGGGTTTTAATTTCAGCGGTGCCGTTTTACCTGACCAGATCGATCCTCTCGGCGGAGTCTCAATTCCATCTTCTGAAGTATTATCAGCAGCAGGCAAGACAGTTTTCGATATTGGTACCGGATTGCTCTTCATGTCGGGTAAATTCTCAGGCGGGTTTTCTATTGATCACCTGGCTGAACCTGACCTGTCTGCCACAGGTAATTCAAATGAAAGACTTAAAAGAAAGCTTCTGGTTCATCTTACAGGTAACTTTGGATTAGGTAGTATGGAAAAACTTAAAATACAACCAGTTGTATATTTTGAAATTCAAAACGGCTATTTAGATGGTGGCGGAGGAGCGGCTATTGCAACAAGGTACCTTGCAATTAACGCGCTTTTTTTAGGAGATAATGAAAAAAACCTGAATATCCAGACCGGATTCTCCATCACGGCGGGCACGATCTCTTTCTTTTACAACTACAGGTTTAATATAGTTTCAGGAAATAATTATATGCCTTTTTCGCTTCTGCATCAAACAGGACTGGCATTCAGTTTGAATAATATTGAAAAAAGAATTACAATCAAAACAATAAATTTCCCTAAATTGTAGTTATATTTGATGTGTAAAAAACCTGATAAATTAAAATTTGTTATATTTGGTCTTAATAAAAGCCATAAAACTAAAGGAGTTATGTATAAATTCAGAACCTTACCGGTTGTTTTAATTGCTGTTCTGCTTCTCTCATCTTGTATCTTTAAGAAAAAAGGTAAAGATGAGGTTTCAACTTCTACTGGTTGGCGGTACAATGATCCAGACAACGGCGGATTTGAGGTAGCTCTTGGAGCTGAACAGAAAACCGGCCCCGGACTGGTACTTATCGAAGGTGGTCGTTTTACAATGGGACAAGTGCAGCAGGATGTTATGTTTGATTGGAATAACAGACCAAGAACAGTAACAGTATCATCGTTTTATATGGATGAAACTGAAGTTAAGAATATTGATTACCGGGAATACCTTTTCTGGCTGAGGAGAGTATATAAAGATTATCCTGAAGTTTACAGAAGAGCTTTGCCGGATACTTTAGTCTGGAGAAGTCCGATGGGATTCAATGATCCATATGTTCAGTATTATTTCAGGCATCCGTCATATAATAACTATCCGGTAGTTGGCGTAAGCTGGGTAAAGGCAAATGATTTTTGCCTGTGGAGAACTGACAGGGTCAATGAGCAGTTACTTATTGATGAAGGCGAGCTTAATCCTGATCCAAACCAAGTTAATGAAAAGAATTTTAATACAGAAGCATATCTCGCTGGTCAGTACGAAGGTGTTGTTAATCAATTACGTCCAAGTCTGAATCCTAATCAGACGGAAAGGCGTACAAACTTTGAAGACGGCGTACTTCTACCAAGTTACAGGCTTCCAACTGAAGCTGAATGGGAATTCGCAGCTTATGCTCTAAGAGGAAATACTTTTGAAGAACGTGTATATGAGAGAAGAATTTATCCATGGGATGGTCATAACGTCAGAAATTCAAATAAGAAGAACAGGGGACAGATGATGGCTAACTTTGTTCGTGGAAGAGGTGACCTTATGGGTGTTGCCGGAAGCCTCAATGACAATGGTAGCATTACTGTGGATGTGAAATCCTACTGGCCGAATGATTATGGTTTGTATTGCATGGCAGGGAATGTGAACGAATGGGTTCAGGATGTTTATCGCCCTCTTACTTCTGAAGATGTTGATGGCTTTAATCCTTTCAGAGGCAATGTGTATACTGACCTTAAACGTGATGCCAATGGTTCAGTTGTTGCAAAGGATAAACTCGGACGACTTATTGTTGATACTGTCAGGGATCCGGATGTGGCTAACAGATATAATTACCAGAAAGGTGATTACAGAAACTACAGGGATGGTGACCTTCAGTCTGCCATACCAAATGGAGGAGGAACTGATTATACAGTTGAAGATGGGAAAAAAGGATCTTTAAGAATGTATGCACAGGATAACTCCACAACTGCTAATGACTTTGTTACTCTGATTAATGATAATGCTCGCGTTTACAAAGGGGGATCATGGAAAGACAGAGCCTACTGGCTTAACCCTTCAACCAGAAGATTCCTTGATCAGGAGAGTTCACGCGACGACATAGGATTCAGGTGCGCAATGATCAGGGTAGGAAGTCCTTCAGGTTTATAGAATTTCGTTCACTGACAATAAGCCTCATTATGTTTCCATAATGAGGCATTTTTTTACCAGTATGAAAACAGAACAGTTATTCAGGCTTTTTAAGGAATCTTCCGGAGTATCCACTGATTCCAGAACAGTTGGAAAAGGACAAATATTCTTTGCCCTGTGGGGCGATAATTATAACGGTAATAAATTCGCCTCCGACGCGCTTGAGAGGGGAGCTTTATGTGCAGTAATAGATGATCCTCTATTTGAGACAGAAAACACCCTACTTGTCGATGATTGCCTGTTTGAGCTCCAGGCTCTCGCAGCACATTACAGGAAGGATCTGAAAGTACCTGTGCTCGCGATTACAGGCACCAATGGAAAAACTACTACCAAGGAACTGCTTGCCTCAATTCTTTCCCGTAAATTTAAAGTCCACTTTACAAAGGGGAACCTGAATAATCATATCGGAGTGCCTCTTACAATCCTCTCAGCACCTCCTGATACTGAACTTATGATCATTGAGATGGGAGCAAGCCATATCGGCGAGATCAGGACTTTATGCCTGATAGCAAAGCCTGATTATGGAATTATTACAAATATAGGTAATGCTCATATTGAAGGTTTTGGCTCGATTGATGGTGTTGTAAAGGCAAAAACAGAACTGTATGAGCACCTGAGAAAAATTAATGGCATTGCTTTGTATAATGATAAGGATCCGATATTAGCTGAGAAGATATTCAGGATGATAAACAGGGCAGTCCCGTTTTCTGACCCTACAGGTGTTGATCTTATTGTAAACCCTCTTCCATCCGAACCTAATCTGAAGCTTTCAATAACATATCTGCACCATACATATGAGGTAGCTACAAATCTTTTCGGAAGTTATAATCTTGAAAATGTGAAGGCTGCAATAGCCTCGGGTCTCTTTCTGGGGGTTGATATCAAGGATATTGCTGAAGCTGTTGAAAAATACGTGCCGGCAAATAACAGATCTCAGATAAAGGTTACAGAGAGCAATACTCTGGTCTGTGATTCATATAATGCAAATCCGACAAGCATGAATGCAGCCATTCTGTCATTTGCTGCATTAGATGCAGATCATAAGGTAATCATTCTTGGTGATATGCTGGAACTTGGTGACAAAAGTGTAGAAGAACACCAGAAGGTTTTACAACTTCTTCAATCCCAGCATAACGATGATGTTCTACTTGTTGGTTCACAATTTAAAGCTGTTTCCGGTAAATCGGGTTACAAATCATTTGAAAATGCAGATAAGCTTTTCGATTATATTAAAAGTAATCCACTTACTGGCAAGACGATACTTATTAAAGGATCGAGGGGAATCAGACTTGAGAAAATATACGAACTTTTATAAGGATCAGTTAAGACTGCTATCCGCTCCGTTAAAAGTAATGTTTATCAGCAAGACCTCAGACCTGCTACCTGACCTGACTCTTGGTCCCCATAAGCCATAACCGGATGATACTATAAATTGTGAATTTCCTTTTTTCAGATAGCCGTAGCTTAATTCATATATCATCGATGTAACATAGTTCAATGGCCACATCTGGCCATTGTGGGTATGTCCCGAGAGCTCAAGGTCAACTCCATACTTCTGACTTTCATCATAATGAAATGGTTGGTGATCGAGAAGGATTACAGGTTTGGTAGTATCTGCCTGTTTCATAAGTTCTCCGAGTGTCATTCGTTCCTTCCTGTAAAATCGAAATGAATCCCTGTCAATTCTCCCGATAAGCTGTATGCCACCAGGCAAGGTCACCATTTCATCCTTAAGTACCCTGATGCCTTTGCTTTCAATATATGGAATAGTCCTTGCGGCACCACCAATAAATTCATGATTTCCCGTAATGGCAAACAAGCCGTCGGTACTCTCAGGCCATGTAAAGTACTGAAGCAGATCACCTCTCAGTACCGGGCCGATTTCACCATCTACAATATCTCCGAGAAGCAATACCATGTCGGGCTTAGTTGCTTTAATCAGTTCTGACATTTTTTTTAAACTGCGTTTCCGGATTATGCTTCCCAGATGAATATCTGAAACAGCGGCTATCCGAAGGTTTTTTACAGCACCCGCCGATTTATTGATTGTGATATTATATTCCCTTGTAACAGGTATTATTGCATTAATGAAGCCTCCAATTATCAGTAGCGCCGAAGCAGATGCCGTTATGACAAATGACCATTTCCTATAGATCAGAATGTTTTCCCCTTTTAAAATGCCAGGTATTCTCAGTAGAAGGAGAATAATGTCAGAGAGAAGAAAAAACAGGAAACCATAAAGCATGAAAGCAAGCCAGAATCCACCCACAATATTAAGAATATCGGTAATAACTGAAGAATGCCTTGATTCGAGAATTTTCGCAACTATAAACAGTACGGCAAGAAAGCTAAATGTAACAGAATATATTAACCTGTTATTCTGCAGGGCAGGGATGGCTTTGTAACCCCGGGAAAATAAATAAAAGTTAACCAGGGCGTAGATTGTTAATACTATTGTAAAAAATACAAGCATTTGATATCTTTTCATTTTAATTTAGTTTTTCGGCAGGAGGCTTGAATAAGTTTTATTGCCCTTAATATAAAACTCAAAAACTATACTCTTGTTCAATACGGCATCAAAGGTGTCCTTAACCGCTAACTTTTTAACGACCCTCCTTTTTTCCCTGAGTTTATGCAGGGATTTATAATAGTCCATGTGAGCTTTCCAGACCGATCTGACGCTGCTGAAGTTGCCCTGTAGCAGAAAATAAGCTGCAGCCACTCCGTCTAAGAGTTTTCGGATAAGCAGTACAGAATTCAGTTTATTGTCGGGCAGATTTTTATAGAGCAGGAACAAACTGTTTCTGAAGTTCAGATATGTTTTTAACGGAGAGTTGTAAGACAATGTACCTCCTCCGATATGATAGATAACGGAATCAGGTAGGAAGCAGATTCGATAACCTGCTTTCTGAAATCGCCAGCATAGATCAATTTCCTCCATATGAGCAAAAAAATCAGCATCAAATCCACCACATTTTTTCCATGCATCACTTCTCAGTATCATGCACGCCCCGCTTGACCAGAAAACATCGATCGCGGAATCATACTGTCCCTTATCCTGTTCTACTTTATTTATTATCCTGCCGCGGCAGAATGGATATCCAAATTTATCAATGAAGCAACCCGCTGCACCGGCATGTTCAAAATGATCTTTCTGATAATATGACAGTATTTTTGGCTGACACGATGCCACATCAGGATTGTTGTCCATGAAACTGACAAGGGGCTTAAGCCAGTTCCTTGTAACTTCTATATCTGAATTCAGTATGACGTAATATTTTGCATCGATCTGGTTAAGAGCCAGATTATATCCTCCCGCGAACCCGTTGTTCTTGTTAAGTCTTATCAATTTAACATCAGCAAAATTTTCTGCAATCCAATCAGGTGATCCATCTGTTGACCCGTTATCTGCTACATAAAGTGCTGTTTCGTTGTCAATTGAATTATCAGCCACTATTCTGAGAAACATTTTCAGGAAGCCAAGTCCATTCCAGTTTAATATTACAATAGCTGTTTTATGCATTTTCGACAGGCTTTTTATGCTTCCATCGACGATGACTCCATATCCAGTACTCAGGTTTTTCGTTTATGATCTCTTCCAGTCTTCTGACATGTGTTTCCGTTATCTCATTTTCTGATAGACCTTTGGTATGATCATGGAGAAGTTCGATATCAAGATTATAATGACCCCGTTTAACCTTCTGAATATGAAAAAAGACAATAGCCATATCATATTTTGCCGCTATTTTACCTGCTCCTGTAAAAACAGCTGTGTCCTGGTTTAAAAAAGTTGTCCAGTACTTAATATCTCCTTTAGACGGGATTTGATCAGAGATAAAAATTGAGAGAGTATTAATATTTTTTCTTTTGAAGTCTAATATATCCCTGATCACATGAGAGGTCGGAGTGAGAACAATACCAAATTTTGATCGCTGGTGGTTCATAAAATCATTGAAATACCTGTTCTGTAGAGGTTTAAATATAATTATTGTTGTATATCTCAGATAATATGGAAGCAGTGTCGGCCATTCCCAGTTATTATAATGTCCAAGAACGGCAATAACATCCCTCTTTGCTTCATTTAACTTATATATTATATCAAGATTAGAATAGGTAAAGCGCTTGTTCTGCTCATTCTTGCTCATATGAGTGAGTTTGAGGGTCTCAATGATGAGATCTGCAAGGTGTCTGTAGAATTTCTTTTCAATTGATCTAAGCTCCTCTTCCTTCTTTTCAGGAAATGAGTTTTTTAGATTTGTATTGACAACCACCCTTCTATATTTAATAACATAGTAAAGGATATAATAGAGCAAGTCAGAAAAAAGGTATAAAACACTTAAAGGCAACAACGTAATGATCCAGTTCAGCCCGTAGAATATATAAAAGGCAATAGCGTTCATCAGCCGGAATAATTTATTTCTTCATAAAATTACTTACAATTCCCAGAATTTCAGAAAAAACATTGCTGTTTCCGGCTATAAACTCTTCACCTTTCAGATTCTTTTCATTTCCTGAAAAATCACTGACCCTTCCTCCGGCTTCCCTTACTATCAGCATCCCTGCTGCAATATCCCAGTGATGCAAACCATATTCATAAAAGACTTCAAATCTTCCGCAGGCAACATACGCAAGATCTATCGCCGCAGATCCGAGTCTTCGAATTCCATGAGTGTTCTGGCACAGATATGTGAGACATTTCATATAAGAATCAATCCTGTCGAAATCATTATAGGGAAATCCGGTGGCTACCAGACTATCGGAAAGTTTTTCCGCTTTAGAAACATAAATCCTGGAGCCATTAAGCCAGGCACCTCCTTTTTCCCATGCACTGAATACTTCATTTCCCCCAACCTCATAAACAACTCCGGCAATAACCTCGTCATAATCCATCAGTCCTATACTTATTGCATATGGATGAAATCCATGGAGAAAGTTTGTTGTTCCATCCAATGGATCGATAACCCAGTTATATCTGGGTCCGACTTTTTTGGACGTCCCTTCCTCTGCTATAAACCCGGCTTCTGGAATAAGTTTGCCAAGCCTTTCTATAATCATCTTTTCAGACCCTTTATCAACATAGCTCACAAAATCATTTAACCCTTTCTTTTCTGTCTTCCGGATATCGAATCCCTGTGACTCCTTTCTTATGAATTCACTTGCTTCCCTGGCAGCTATTTCAATTTCAATACATGTTTGCTTAAGATCCATAATGAGTTATCCGATTAGTTCAATATTCATTTTTCCTGATGAAGATATATCCTTTAGTTTTACCTGTTTTATTTCCCCGGCAAGCTTCGATTCCCATGGATATTCAACCCTGATGTAGTTAGAGGTGAACCCGGTTATAAATCCATCGCTGTATGTTCTTTCAAACAGGACTTTTGTAACCTGTCCTGTATTCAATTTATTAAATATATGATTTTTATTTTGAGAAAGAGAAATCAGTCTTTTACTCCGATATTCTTTGTCCCTGATCTGAACTTTTCCAGGCAAGGATGCTGCCACCGTATCTGGTCGTTCTGAAAAAGAGAAGACGTGCAGGTAAGAGAGGGGAATATTTTCAAGGAAAGAGTATGTATCTTCAAAATCAGATTCAGATTCACCCGGGAATCCTACTATTACGTCAGCACCGATTCCTGCAAAAGGTAATTTTTCAAGAACCTTTGAAACTCTAAAAGCAAAAACATCCCTTTTATATCGTCTTCTCATTAAACCAAGAATCTTATCACAACCGCTTTGCAGAGGAATATGAAAATGTGGGAGGATCTTTGCATCCGAAACAGCCAGTTCAATCAATTCATCAGTCAGTAGATTCGGCTCAATAGATGAGATTCTGTACCTTTCAATACCCTTTACTTTGACAAGTTCCCTCAGAAGTGATGTAAATGAATCTCCTGTAGATTTACCGAAATCTCCGATATTGACACCGGTTATAACTATCTCTTTAAGACCTCTCTTAGCAATTTGTTCCGCCTCCATGATTATGGAAGAGATATCAGGATTTCTGCTCCTTCCTCTCGCAAGTGGAATTGTGCAGTATGAACACCCGTAGTCACAACCGTCCTGTACTTTAAGGAATGACCTGGTTCTGTCACCTAAAGAATATGAAGTGTGGTAGTTATCAGAGGCATGAAGATCACCGGAATGAATTTCAGCCTTTTGATTTTTATTTAAGGTTGTGATATAATCGGATACATCGAATTTTTCATTGGTTCCAAGAACGAGGTCAACTCCCGGAATCGAAGAGATTTCCTGAGGATTTAACTGAGCATAACATCCTACAACGGCAATAAATGCTCCCGGTGAAAGATTTATGAACTTTTTTATTGCCTGCCTGCATTTCTTGTCGGCTGCATCGGTTACTGAACATGTATTAATTACATATATGTCTGCTTTTGAATTTGCCGGTACTCTTTCAAATTTCTCATCTGGAAATGATCTGGAAATAGTAGATGTTTCGGCAAAGTTTAGTTTGCAGCCAAGGGTATGAAATGCAACTTTCTTTTTTTTTGAATTCATTTTTTTGACACTAAGACACCGGGTTCAGAGATTTGCCAGGGGATTAGTATAAGATTCTACATTTAATTTTTCAAAGGGGTTAAAAATACATTCCGGAATTCAACGTCCTTCCCTTCACTCTGTAAACAGATCGATCCTTTGTTAAGGTTAACATTAGTCCCTTTATTTTGAAGCACTCCGTTTACCCGTACTTCAATGGAATTTGCCTTACACATAACTTCCATAGTATTCCATTCCCCGGTAGCTTTTTCAGAAGATTCTCTCAATTTATTTACAAATGGTTTCGTCTTATCAATATGTTCCGTCATGTCTGCTCCGTTCATGCAAACAAAATCTCCTGCACTTCCTGCCTTTAACTGGCATTCGACACATCTTAACCAGATACTGTCAGGCGTCTGGGCGTGTACAAATACTCCGCTGTTTGTAGCTTCGGATGGCCATCGCCATTCAACATGTAGTTTATAGTCGCTGTAGGTTTCTTTTGTCCTCATGTATCCGAAGGGGTTTCCTGAAATATGTATGACACCATTTTGAATTGTGAATACTTTAGCCGGATCGACAGACGGATCTTTAAGTTTAAACACCCAGTTATTCAGATCTTTTCCATTGAACAGCTGAATGAGATCCTTCGTGTCGCGCTTTTCCGATTGAGCGAACAAAAAACCTGGGATCAGAAATATTAAAACAGCAATTATAATTGCTAACTGAATATGTCTCGTTTTCATAATGATAGAACGGTTTATAATTATATTAAGCACGGATTTTTACTGAGTCATTACAGAGTTACCAGGATTAAAATCTCCCTTTCTCCCTTTCACTATTCTCCCTTTCTTTTATTCCTAGAGCAATTTGCTTGCCAGTTCCGCAAGAAAACTACGCTCGCCTTTAATAAGATTAACATGGGCAAAAATATCCTGATCTTTCATCTTATCTGACAAATAACTAAGTCCGTTTGATGCTGTGTCGAGGTAAGGGGAATCAATCTGCTCAATATCACCTGTAAATACCATCTTTGTGCCCTCCCCGGCCCTGGTAATTATTGTTTTAATCTCATGGGGGGTGAGATTTTGGGCTTCGTCAACAATAAAGAAAATACTTGACAGGCTCCTTCCACGGATATATGCCAGAGGGGTAATTACAAGCTTCTCCTCTTTCATCATATCATTGATCCTCAAAAACTCCGGACTCTGATGACTGAATTTATGTTTGATCACCGTAAGGTTGTCGTAAAGCGGTGTCATATATGGGTCCATCTTTTCTTTAACATCCCCTGGTAAAAAACCAAGATCGCGATTAGCCAGGGGCACTATCGGCCTGGCAAGAAAAATCTGTTTATATCTTTTATGTTGCTGAAGCGCTGCTGCCAGGGCCAGTAGTGTCTTCCCTGTTCCTGCTTTACCTGTCAGGGAGACCAGCTGAATATCAGGATTTGACAAAGCTTCGATTGCAAAGGTCTGTTCTGCATTTCTTGGATCTATGCCATAAGTGGTCTGTTTGATTACCCTGGATAAGGTTTTTCCTACAGGATTATAATGTGCGAGAGCGCTTGATCCGTTGTTTTTCATTATAAAAAACTGATGTCCGCTCAGATTTGGTTCAAGGTTGAATTCTGACGAGCTAACTCCTTCAGGTATCTCATAAAGTTTACTAATGGACTCCTGATTAACACCTTCGAGAATCCTTATTCCTTTATACAGATCGTCGATATTTGCGACTTTGTCATTTTCATAATCCTGGGCAATTATGCCAAGTGATTTGGCTTTCATTCTCAGATTTATATCTTTTGTTATGAGAACTACAGTTTTATCTTTATTCGCAATACATACATACTCCGCAATGGCCAGAATCCTGTGATCTGCAGTTCGTTCCGGAAATGACTGGCTTACCTTCTCTGAAAAATCCTTACCTGTTTCAATATGCAGATTACCAAGGTTTTCACCGAGTGGAATATTAGCTGTAAGAAGCATATCGCCCGAAAGTTTGTCAAGTTCCCTGGTAAACTCACGGGCATGAAAGTTGATAAGATCATTCCCCCTTTTAAATTTGTCGAGCTCTTCAAGAACAACGATGGGAATTATAACGTCATTTTCTTCAAAATTGTAAATGCACTTGTAATCATGAAGCAAAACGTTGGTATCTATAATAAAAAGTTTTTTATTGTGTTTTCTTTTCATTTCTAAGTGTTTTAAAACCAATATAGTACATTGAGTCAGTACTCATAATCATGACCTCCAAAAATAACCAAAAATCTGGTATTAATTGTAATGATGACTTAAACAATGCTATTTTAAACATTAAAGTTGATCTAAATTGAAATAGATTGAAATGAATTGTAATAAATTGCAGCCGGTTGTGATTGAATATTCCTTTTAGGTTTGTAAGTCACATGTAAAAAGAATATCGGTTTAACTATGACGTATAAAGAGACTTTGGATTTCCTTTACAGTCAGCTTCCGGCATTTCACAGGATTGGCAAAGCTGCATACAGGAATGACCTGAATAATACGATACTGCTCGATAATTACTTTGGGAATCCCCATCTTAAATACCCTGCAATCCATGTTGCCGGCACAAACGGAAAAGGATCAGTTTCGCATATGATAGCTTCAGTTTTGCAGGAAGCTGGTTACCGGACCGGTCTATATACTTCACCGCATCTGAGGGATTTCAGGGAAAGAATAAAAATCAATGGTGTAATGATTCCTGAATGCTATGTTGTATCTTTTGTAACAAATCATAAGGATATCATCAATGAAGTAAAACCTTCTTTTTTTGAAATGACAGTGGCATTGGCTTTTAATTTTTTTGCGGAAGAGCAGGTTGATGTAGCAGTAATCGAGGTTGGTCTGGGGGGGAGACTCGATTCAACAAATATTATAAACCCTGTACTCTCGTTAATTACCAACATTGGCCATGATCATATGGATCTTCTCGGAAATACATTGGAGAAAGTTGCTAAAGAAAAGGCAGGCATCATTAAAAACAAAATACCGGTGGTGATAAGTGAAACGCAGCCTGAAACAAAAGGTGTTTTTATTGACAAAGCTAATGAATGCGGATCTCCGATCATATTTGCAGACAAGTCGTGGTTATGTGTTCTTGGTAATAATGCTGGTTTTGACGGAAGTAGAGAATATGAGATGACTTCGTTAACTTATAATCAGCAATTTACAGGTAGTTCGGCTCTCGGAGGAGACTACCAGTCAAAAAACCTTCAGGCAGTTTTTTGCGTTTTCAATTTGTTAAAAAATTCTTTTAGTGTAAGCAATATAAATATAAAGGACGGGATCAGAAATGTTGTTAAAAATACTGGTCTTTATGGACGATGGCAGATACTTGGCACTGAGCCATTGATAATTTGTGATACTGGGCATAATCGTGAAGGTCTTGAATATGTCCTTGAACAAATTAAGCATACTCAAAAAACAAACGTTCATATAGTTGTTGGATTTGTTAATGATAAAGACCTGGATTCTGTTCTGCCGCTATTCCCAACAGATGCTTTTTACTATTTTACAAAAGCTTCTGTTCCAAGAGCGCTGAATGAAGTTAAGTTGAAAACTGAGGCGGAAAAATATGGACTGAAAGGAGAGTGTTATCGCGATGTTACTTCGGCTCTCAAGGCTGCAAAAAAAGCATCCGATAAATCTGATTTGATTCTGGTAGGAGGAAGCACATTTGTGGTAGCCGAGGTTGTTACCATTTAATTAAATTTGTAAGTATATAGACGCGGGCTAATGAAAAAATTGACATTAATTATAGTTTTATTTATTTCTATTCTGTCTGTTGATGCGCAGTCAGAAAAAAAGATTACCATTCTGCATACAAATGACCTTCATTCAAGGCTCATGGGATTTGCTCCTGAATCAGGATATTCTCCATTGACAACTGATAATGATAAGACCGTTGGAGGATTTGCCAGAATTGCTGCTATAATCAAATCTCAGAAGGAAGCATCATCCGCGACTACTATTGTAGTTGATGCAGGTGATTTCATGATGGGTACTCTTTTCCCCAGTCTCGAAAAAAAATACGGTTTCCAGCTTCGTCTGATGAAAGAGATGGGCTATGATGCTGTAGCTGTAGGAAATCATGAGTATGAATTTGGTCCCGAATGGTTAGCGTCCGTAATAAGAGTATCGGCACAAAATGGAAAAATACCGGACATTCTGATCGGTAATGCTGTTTTTGATAAGAAAGATCACAGAGATGACGCTCTTGAAAAAGAGGTCTCAGATAAGATCATAAACAGGAAAATGATATTTGAAAAGGATGGACTCCGGATCGGTTTCTTTTCGATTCTTGGTAAAAATGCTGCCAGCGTAGCTCCCAAAGCCAGGCCAGTTACTTTTGAGAAACAATCTTCGTTCGCTAAAAAAATGGTTAAAGAACTGAGGTCTGAAAAATGCGATGTTATTATATGTCTCTCACACTCTGGTGTAGCAAAGCAAAAGAATGGAGAGTGGGGAGGAGAGGATGCTGATCTTGCAAAAAAGGTAAAGGGGATTGATATTATAATAGGTGGCCATTCACATACGAGACTCGAAAAACCTTTAATAGTAAACGGGACAACGATAGTTCAGACAGGCGAGTTTGGTCAGTTTGTAGGATCACTTTCATTATCCTATTCCCCCGGAAAGCTAACAGTAACCGGATACAAGCTTATTCCTGTTGATGACCGTATCAGAGGCGATGAAAAAATAAACCAGATGATTGAATCCCAGAAGAAGAATATCGATCAGGAGGTACTCAGACCCTTAGGACTCAATTACAGTAAGCCGGTAGCTGAAGCCGGATTTAAAATAGAAGGTAACGATGGGGGAGATTATGTGAACAGTAACCTCGGCCCGTTTATTGCTGACGCTATTCATTATTACGTGAACAAGTTGAACAGGAAAGGCACAGATGTAAGCATGGTAGCCGCAGGTATGATATTCGATAAAATATTACCAGGTATTCAGACTGTACCAGATATTTTCAGGATTATGCCACTTGGATCCGGAAATGATAATGTACCCGGCTATGCGCTCTCAAGATTATATGTCACAGGGAGAGAATTAAAAAGCATTCTTGAAATTTTACAAATTGCCGGAAAATCCAATGCGGAAAATTATTGTTATTATTCAGGAATCAAAGTGGAATATAATCCGGATAAAGGTTTATTCAAGAAAATCAGAAAGGTTGAGATTGTTCATGCTGATGGGACAGTTTCGGACGTTGGTTTTACAAAAAAGGATAAAAAGCTCTATTCTATTACAGCAGACTCGTACATGCTGGAATTTATCGGAATTATAAAGAAAATGAGTTTCGGGCTTATAAATGTCATACCAAAAGATGATATGGGAAACAAAATTTCGGATATGAAATCGGCTGTTTTGGATATGGATGATAATCGGGAGGGTGTCCAGGAGGGGAAGGAGTGGCTTGCTCTGATAGAATATTTGAAAACCATGAGCGATACTAACGGTAACGGTATTCCTGATATTGATGCAAAGTATGCAGTCCCGGTAAAATCTTTCTTCAATGTTAAAAACTAAGATTAGGATCTTATGTTCAGAAAGTTTGATCCTTTAACCACGAAGTGTGTTCATCAATTTGTTCAAAATTAACCATAGCTATTGCAGCAGCACTTATAAATTTATGTTTCAAAACCCATAGAACTGCCTCTTTGTAACTTGGCTCTATCTCTGGTGAAGGTGAATACATTCCACCCGAACAAGTTTTCATGGCTACTACACCGATTCCCTTATTCCATGATTCTGTAAGAATTGATATGAGTCTTTGCTGATCCCATTTGGAATACTGACCTGTGACAGAATGTACAAAAGAACCTTTATGGTTGAATGGAACCATAATGACATCATATGATAGTTCAGAGTTATTTCTCTCCGGAAGATTCAGGTAATCATTGTGAGTTGAAAAGCCGTGAGCCTTAATGACCCCGGATTTTTTCATGTCTGAGAAGAACTTCATTGTCTCAGTGTGAAAAAGAAGTTTCTCGTCAAGTGCATCATGATATAGCAACACATCAATATAATCAGTATTAAGAGCTTTTAAACTTGCTTCAAGTTTGGAGGATAGGGCATCATGTATTTCGGCTGCACCTTTTTTACCTTTTCCATGAGAGGGCAACTCGTTTCCTTCAAGCCTGATTTTTGTTTGAATTATTATCTCTGACCTGATCTCCTTTAGTGCTTTCCCAACCAGCTTTTCATTATTCCCATTGCCATATGCACGTCCGGTATCAATAAAATTAATACCTTTTTCCACTGCATATTTTATCAGCGATTCATCATTGGTTCTAGGAGCTCCAAAGGATATTGGGCTGACCTTAATACCTGTAT
>Ga0302271_10001374_pt1 | contig 23420 bp, 11 predicted proteins | sample III_Bog_N1_1_FD_198767 | JGI IMG/M metagenome (GOLD analysis project Ga0302271, IMG submission 198767) | Peat permafrost microbial communities from Stordalen Mire near Abisko, Sweden - III_Bog_N1_1 | ecosystem: Environmental > Terrestrial > Soil > Wetlands > Peat | place: Sweden: Abisko... | reverse complement strand
TTGCTTCATTAATAAGCACCCCTCAATCTCCCTTCCCACAACTAAATCAAGTATCATTTATTAATTTTTTATGAGTTTCAAAAATGAAAACTCTTTCTTGTTCTTTATTTCTCAAAGAAAGAATGTGGAATTTCTCCAATCCTTTAACCAATAGAGACCATTCCAAATTACAAATATCAATTTAGTTTGGTTGCCTATTTTGGAGGCTATTCAACATTCCAGAGATTGCACTTTTAACTAAAAGAACTGATTTCATAATATTCTGCTATTATTTATCTTGCTTGCTAATCAATTCAGTTTTATCATTCACACTACATGTTAAACAGTCAGCTTTTCGATTATAAATAACACAGCAAAAGAGATTTGATGCTTTCTTTCAAAATTTGTCAATTTTTTTTTGTATTAATAGTGAGGAATGCTAAATAATATTAATTTTTAAGAATAATAAATTTGATAAAATAAAAATTGAATACACCAAAAGAGTTGATATGCATGATCAACAAAGTGAAAAGAGGTAATTATTGAAGGATATTAATTTCATTATGATAGAGATACAAGTTTGATAAGAAAATATTGGTTGGATAAAGTGGACAGTGTCTTTCATAAGAGTTTATGAAAATGTCCTTTGGATAGTTTTATAATAATGTTTAATAATAGTATGACAAACAGCAAGTCTTAGATTATGGGTTGCTTAGAGACTGAATCCCCCATTTGAGAAGATTATTTAAAAGAATGATTAATGTAAGCTAAACTTGAGATTATAGATAAAGATCAACTCTCTTCATGTCTCTCGATACTCAGAAAAGATCAAATAGATACTTCTGTTTTTGTATGCATTTCCTCTGAAGATCTTGTTAGGTCATAGCAGCTCTCAGTTGATAGATCAAAAAGCGCAGATAAATGGGCAATATCAAGTTCTGTATGTGGATAGATACTTTACTACTGATAATTTGTAAAATCTTCGTTTTATGACATACCATCAGTAGATTAAGCTGAAGTCTTAGATGTCAACGTAACAATATCAAGGAACTAAGGAGCAGTTGAGATTTTGCAGAAAGGTCTCCCTCCATGAGAAATTACGATCTACAATGGTTGTGCTTCTTTATTGGAATGTATCATAGCAGGGCGTGTTCCACATCTCAAAAGAGGGTCCATTCCACCTTTCTTCTTAGATTTCTACCGATAAAGATGAAGAATAGTCTTTGCCGATGAGTAGTTGATATTCAATTCCTCTGCTGCCTGAAAAAAATTTAACAAAAAAATGAGTTAATATGGAAATTCAAAGTAAGAGGAAGAAATGTTTGAAAATAATTATTCTTTCTTTCATCCCTAAACATGAAAAATGTTTGGGCTATGGATGATGTGGAGGAAGAGAACTAGAATAAGCTTTCTCTTAAATAACTGATATTGATTGATATAAAATGGAAGAAAAAAGAAAAAAAATATCTTACTCTTTTGATCTTTTTATTTTAGAAGAAGATCATCTCAAGTAGTTGGAGTCTCTTCAAAGCAGATATTTTTTTGCCTCTCTTCCTTCTGACTTCTTAGTTGGCACCTCCCATGGATTTTTTCTCAATGTTAAGCTTCATTTTTTTAGTATTTTTTTCTCTTTATTTAATTCAAAATACCAGTCTTTTGTTTCTCTGTCTTATCAGGATCTTTATTGTAATAAATTATTATAGATTTAGGTTTTTCAAGGCAGAGTTAGCCCACTCGAGTCCTCTCTGTTCTACATTGTGTTTAATTAATTGTTTTCCCTGTTTAGCTGGTTGGTTTTTCCCCACAAGCAAAAAACAGCACAAGTATAATATGCAACCCAATTCCCAAATCAATTTTTAACCAAGAACTTGCAGATTTACATAATTTCTTACTAAAAATAACAAATCTAATCGCCGTAATTTCTTTGTTCTACTTAGATTTATCTTTTCTTCTCCCATTAGCGACTCTTATATTATAACTTACAATTTAACTCTCAATTACAACTTTTTCAACTCTTACATTAAAACAGTAACAATGCACATAAACTCTTATTATCATATAAGTAATAACATTGTGATGTTCTTTTCCTCGAACTTATTAGTTCTTTGCTAAGAAGAAAACCCAAACTTTCAAATGTAATACAGAATCATAATAATATGCTAATTTTGCCTAAAAATGGTAATTGTTCATGGATGTTTGATATTTTCTAAAGATTGAAGGATCCCAAAAACCCAAAAAACCTGCGTTTTTTTAGGTAAAGAATTTCATTTTATTTGAAAGATTTTTATTGAACCTGCATTTGGATTACTTGTGAAACTGATAAAAAGAAAGTTTCCTTTGGGAGTGCACTCGGGATTAAAAATGTAAGTAGGTTTTCATTGAGGCTATTTTTATGTGTCCTTTAATAACAATAATTAATTAAATTAAAAGATTATCATGGGGGATTATCTTACTTCCCAGCGAGCAACTAACTCAAATGCATCCTTTTACAGCTGCAATGCATCATAAGGATAATTTAATCTCGCTCCATCCTCCCCCACAAATTACAAGTTTTATCTTCAGTTTTTTGGATTTCCTTTGCTTTCGAATCGTCTTTCCAATGGGATTTATTTGAAGAATGCAGTTGGGAGGTGGGGAGGTAATATACGTGATATCAGACTTGATTACAACCAATCCTGTGGTTAATTAAGTTCTTACATACTTTACGATAAATGCTAAAGAGAGAAAGAAAACAATTGGACTTGGGAGAAAGAACATTCGGCGAATTTGTAAGATAAAATCCATTGTGATGCTCGCTGGTTGCATTTTAAAAGCTATTTGAGGTGTTTTTCAAGGTAAAATGGCGAATCCTTTTGTAGTTCCAACAGGTTTAAAGTCATGATACTTCACAAAGAAAGATAAATTTAAAAATTTTTAAAGTAGAACCATATGAATGGAGATCATCATTTATGGATTGACCAAAATTTGAACATCTGCTACACTTTCCTAGCAAAATTTTAACTGACTTTCTTGGTACTTTCTTAGTTTCCTCCTTCATTTGTTTCATTAGCTGATTTTCACCAGTTGGGGATCCTTTCTTACTCAGGAATATTCTTAAATCAAATGCCAAACAAGTGTATTCAAGCCTTAGCTGGACTACTGGATCTAATTTAAAAGTGTACAAATTAACTAAACACTCATTGATTGGCTGCTTGCTTTTTATTATGTAAGTTAAAATAGATTACACACCTACTCAATCTTTCTTCTCTCTCCCTCCCCCCCCCCCTCACTTGATTCTTTTTGATTCTTGAACAAGTTTTTCAATATGTTAATATGTTGCATTGTATGTGGCTAATAATCCTTTTTAAACTAGCAAATACTAGATTCATAAGTTAGTTTCAGTGAAAAGGTATTGTTCTTGAGGGATTCAAAGTTGTTGCTCATGCGGAGAAGAGAAATTAATCATGGATTTAGTACTTGCAAGCTATTAAAAAGAAAGAATCTCTGATTTGGTTTAATTGGAAAGCATCATGAGTTAGAGACTACCAAAAGATTAAGAGAAATAGACTTTTATTATTAGAAAAAATTAGGTGATCAAAAAGATTTGGTTGACTTAACATGGATGCAGTCATTTAGTTTTTTTTTAGTGTTCAAGAAATGAAACCTAAGGGAAACAGCTCAAGATAGGTGTTTAGTGAAACAGAGAATCAAGCATGACATGTAAATATCAATCTTTGACATGATTAGGAGTTTTTATGAAAACACAAGAGAAAATGCCTTTAAATAAGCTATTTGGTTATTTGTATCTATTCAAAGAAAGTGGAATAAGAAATACTAACAAACAAATATATTTTTGATTACTTAGTTTTTGTTAATTTCTTTTAATTTTTTACCTCAATTAAAAATCAATTATTGAAACAGAAATACCAAAATCACAGACAAAAAATTAAGAAAACTTTTTAAAAATAAGCGAATAACAAAATAAGAACAAGAGTATGATCAATAATACACAAGAAAGGAATAAAAAGAAATAAATTAAATGGAGTATTTATTGGTAAATATAAATAATATTGAAGGTTTAAAGAGATGTAAAAAGAATATAATCCGTTAAGAAAACTGGTTTTTAAGAGATAACAAAGAAAGGTAAGGAATTTTAGATTAAAAAGGATGTTTAGAAATAAAAGTGTGAATTAATGGATTAAAAATCAAGGTTTTGTTATTGTTTCATAAATTCTCAAAAATTTATTATTGTTTGAGGAAAGAATGAAAAATTCTAATATTAGTTTATTTTTATCTAAAAATCTAAATTTAAACTTGTTTTGCAAATAGATAACTAACTAGATTTATTAAATAGATTGCTAAAGCAAATACATTGTTTTTTTTGTAGCTTAGCAACTCACGATTTTTCTAGAAGTTTCTTCTAATATTATTATTATTATTATTATTATTATTATTAACTTGATTGAAGCTAGATAAACAGTTAAATATTGATTTTAGGATTATTGTTATGATTATTCAGTGTGAGAATAATTTGGTTAAGTATTTCTTAAATTTAATTATCTAAACTAAAATAAGACAAAAACAGAATCGAATAAGGCATTGTCAAGAATAGAGTGCTCCGGAGACTATTAAAAAAATTAGGAAATGCTAGCAAGAAGAATTCAGAGTGTTTTGCAGCTTAATTTGAAATCAAGCAAATCAAATCTCAATCATAATAAATTCAATAAAATCAAGAAAAATTAACTTAGAATAGGCGATAACTTCTCCTCACTGTTCTTAAAATTAAAACAATCGGTGAATTCAATGTCTCAGCCAGTTGATTTAAAAGACTTCGTCATCTCTGTGGAAACATCCATTGCGGAAGTTGATTGCAAAAAGGCATTTTCAGCGCTGCAACTTAAAGAAAAATTGTATGTAGCAAATTTTGCAAGAGCATCTTGGATAGGCTCAAAGATCTGCTATTTCTAGAGATCTTATGAATCGCCTGCATTGTTTTATCTTTTCTAGACAATTTTCAATGCCGAAGACCCAAAGGAATTGAGAACGAGACTCGTAGCAGAGAAGATTCTTAGTGAAGTGGAAGTAGCATAGGTTTATGTGTATATTGGATCGTTTTTTGATAATTGTGGAAATTACAAATCATTTGGAGATTGCAAATTCGTCCCTGAGATTCCAGTCGATAGATTCTGGGCATTTATCACTGCCACTGTAGCTTATAAGCAATTGAAAGAGCAGTTTGAGACTATTTGGGAAGCCACTAGTTTCGAGCTCTATGCTGTGAAAAACCCTTATTAAATCATTGAATTCTCTGATAAATAAGGTAAAAAATATAAAAAAAGAGGTTTTTCATTAGTTTTAAAAAAAAAATTTACTTTTTTGAAGGCAACAGCTCATATTATTCTCCTAATGTGAGCTTGAAGGACGCTGAATTGATCAGCAAATTCATGGAACAAAAATCTGTGAATCTCAGTCCTCTCAACACAAGATTGATTAAGCACAGCGAAACGGAGTATGAAATATTAGTAGCATCTTCCACAAAAGAATTAGAAACTGATATTCCATACACCTATGAAGGACTCAAGATCAAGGTTAGCTATGGAGATTTCTCTCCGTTTTTGGCAGAATTAGTCTTAAGCTTATCGAGATGCGTTGAATATGTTGAAAACGACCATTAAAAGAACATGATCAATTCCTATATTGCGCATTTCAACTCTGGATCTATAGAGCAGCATAAAGATTCATAGAGACACTGGATTAAAGACAAAGGTCCAATTATCGAAACAAACATTGGATTCATCGAAAGTTACTTAGATCCTTTAAAAGTCCGTGCTGAATTCGAAGGATTTGTTTCAGTGGTAAATAAAACTGAATCGATCAAACTCGAAAAACTTGTTTAAGAAGCAGAGTCGATTATCGCTAATTTACCTTGGCCTAAAGAATTCGAAGTAGCAGAATTCAAGAAACCTGATTTTACTTCATTGGATGTCATATCCTTTGCGAGTTCGGGCATGCCAATCGGGATTAATCTACCGAATTACGATGACATCAGATAAACTGAAGGATTCAAGAATGTTAATCTAGGAAATGCATATTCAACACCTAAAAAAGAGAATGTTATGTTCCTCACTGAAATTGACAGAGATCTTTACGTGAAATACTACAAAGATTCCCTCTTTGTGATTGTTGCTCTGCATGAGCTGCTAGGTAAACTACTAAGAACTTCAAAATCATTAAATTAGTAAATTTTTCTTTGTTTATTTGAAAAATCTAAAAGGCCATGGCACAGGAAAGCTCTTTAAGAAAGATAAAGATGGGAAACTTAACTTTGATCAGAAATTGATCCATCCATTTCTCGGAAAAGAGATAGATACTTTCTATGAAGAAAACGAGACTTGGCACTCTAAATTCGGCGATGTTTCTTCTGGATACGAAGAATGCAGAGCTGATTCGGTTGCTTTATATCTATCGTGTTTCTAAGAATGTCTTGATATTCTAATTCCTGAGTTTAATCTCGAAGAATAACGGGAAATAGTCTACACTGCTTGGTTAGAAATTATTTACAGCTCGATTAGAGGACTAGAGTACTACAACCCTGAACTTAAGAAATGGGGACAAGCGCATGTCACAGCAGGATATGCTATTACTTCTGTCCTCATTGAAGCTGGAGAAGGGCTCGTCACAGTGAAGAAAACCAAAACAGATGATGGCAAGGATTGGATCAGCATTTCTTTAGACAAGGACAAAATTTGGACTGTCGGAAAGAAAGCTATGCATAAATTCTTGATTGTAAAAAAAAACAAACATCCTATTCGTTCATTTTTTTCATTTAGAAAGCCTCATTCATTCATTCTATTCTTTTCTTTATGGATTTCGATAATTTCCATTTGTTTTCTTCATTAGGGATTGCAAGTTTACAAGAGCACAGGTGATGCAGTAAGAGGTACTGAATTCTTCAATCAGTACACGTAAGTCTCCGAGGAAATGTTGTGGTACAGACAATGTGCTATTGACAACAAAAAGCCGAGAAGATTGACTCTGCAATCAGATGTTAGCATCAATGCATAAGACGAAACAATCTCAGTGGATTTGATTGAATTTGAGAATTCAATTGATGGACTGATTAGATCATTTGTGTACCACTACCAAGGATCAGTCGAAGACGTGTATGCTGAGTGGAACAAACACAGAAAGAGTTTTAGAATTCAAAAGAACTGAACAATAATATCAAGATTTTTGTTGTTTTATGCATTTATGCTGTAAGGCAAATTCCCTTTATTCTAAAAGACACACGAATATTGCAGTTTTTTTTAGTATTTTTTAATTTCAATTAATCTGCTCAAAAATATATGTAAGAAACAAAGAAACAAATAGAAAAAACAATTTTAATATCGTCTTGGGTTTGAATTTAACTGAGAGTCATTAATATATCTTGACTAGATAAATCAAAACTGATGTTTGCAAGTAGGGCATGATCTATTAATATCTAGCCAATATGAGACGCAAGTTTAGTGATAAATATGTCCAGCTGGACAAGGTAGCACAGCTAACTATTCATCCTTTACGTAATCGTTGTAACATATGATGCATGTGCAGTCACATTTCCCCAACTGAATCGGATCACTGAATGTAAATGTACGACAATTCTTGATGCTCTAATTTAGGAAATATAATATATAAAAAATTACAAATTTGAAACACAAGAATAGCAAATGTTTTCAAGTAGATTTATATTAATTTGTCGCGAAAAAATCAAATCAATATTTTAAAAGGATCTTTTTACCTATTTTATTTGGTTTTGATCTTCTGTCCATTGAACACACATAAAAATCAAGTAGCATAGAGCATACATGGCAATTAGTGCACCGTATTCTATCATATTCGCTAAGAGAATCATTGTTGCTACTTTCTGAGGGATGTAGCCTATTATGAAAGAAAGTTAGTTTGGTTAGTGGGTGAAAGAAAAATGATATGGCTCTCAATACTAAAATTACACCTGTAATATGAAAATACAATTTAAGATTTACCATCGTTAAAGGAAGAACAATCCGTTTAAAGCTAGCTTCCGACTGCCGATTTGGCAATTAATGACCCTATTGTTGCTATGAACTAGCCCCTGTTCGAAAATTCACAAAGAAATAATTCAAAGAATCAAAGAAGAGAAAGAACTAAAAAATGGTTTTAAAAATAATTTAAAGTTTGAGTAGAACAGTTTTAAGGAATTTGTTTAATAAAAGGCTAGCTGTTTTTCTTAATTACTGTAAGGATTTATTGTCATTTTCTAAATAATTATGAATATTTATTACATTTTAAGGAGTATTTGAATATATCCAAATGGTTGAAATCTCTTCCAAACTGCCTTTATGAGACTTTATAAATCCTGCAAATCACTGAGACTCAGCTTCATTTCATCGAATTGTTTGTTTAATAGCTTTGTGCATTCTCTGAATCTCAATGAATAGAATAAAGCACCATCGCATATGAGTACAGCAACAGTTAAAATAAAAATAGATATTTGCACGCCTAAGAAATATGATCTAGTGTCATTGCAATTTTCATTAGAAATATTGCTGGAATTATTACTGTCAGGAATGTAATTAAATCCTATTATTGTTGATATAATCACTGCGATATTCAGTGGGGTGGAAAAAGCAATTAATTTCAGAAAATTCATTAGCACTTTAACCATATGATGTAGCTCATAAGAGCTCACACCTAGAAATAGCTATGGCTAGTCTTGGGGATAAACAGCACTCGAAGAGGCTCTATGCAGATCGGCAATGTTCATATTTAGAGAATTGCTGTTGTTTTAAGGATTTAAATTATTAATTGGATTGTTTTGATTATTGTTGTTGTTGATGTGGAGACGGTTATTCAGTGGGTAAATTCGATTATTAAATTGCTAATTTGAGTGAATAGAAGGGGCATTATTATTGTTATTATTATTGTTGTGGTTCAGAGACTCTTAAGGAAGCTGGGCTTCTTCTTCTTGGTTTTCTAATTATTGTTATTGGCTATTTGACTACTCACTTTCATCCCTAACTTCACTAAATGCATGATTATTGTTACCATCTAAATTAGCAATCTCAAGCTTGTCAGGCTAGTCATGGTGTTCAGGAGGTTATCCTGCCTGGGGCTATTGAAAACTAGGAAATACTTGATTTGGATTAGTTCTTTGATTTCTCATCCTGAATTGATCATTCTCCTCAGCTATTGCAGGAGGCATGTGATTGATTCTTAACCCTGCCTCGTCGTTCTTCTCGTGCTTATTAGAATCATCATTGCGATCATTTCTTGAGGATTCAATTTACTTATTCCCATCTAGTTTATTAAGTTGGTTCTCCTGTTTTCTCTCAAATTCTATGTTCGGATTTTCACCATGTGCCTTAAGCATTTCTTCGATTTCTTCTGAGCTTTCTACCTTACATCCGTTTGGATTTCTAGCAGCTGATATGCTTGAATTATGACTACTCCGCTATGGCATACCCTTGGGATGAATCTTTGAATTGTTTGTTTTCTTTTCTTTGAGTTCACTTTTCAATGAATTAGCTTTACTTAAACTAGATAGCTTGTCCTCAATCGAACGACTACTCTTCCCGTCATCAACTTTGTCGTTCTGTTACCTGGGAACCTCAACTACAGCATGGTTATGCTCTAAATCATTTGAGATGTTAACTACATTTCTCCTTGATTCTTCTCTCAACTGCACTGATACCTTCTTGTTGCTCCTTGCAAATACTGAATTCTCACTTTACTCATTCTGCGAACTCATCGGCGAAGGAGCGATGCTATTCATATATGCTATGATTATAAACTTTAAAAATGAATTTGTTTAATTGGAGATTTGAAGGAGTTTTTCTGTTTTATCTGAGGAATTAATTAAAAAATTAGCTTGATCTGGACCTGATCCTATTTGTTTAAATCAGATGTTTGATAATCAATATTTGTTCTTCTGTGTTTCTTTCTTGTTTGTTCGCCAAATTACAGTTTGCATCTGATCCCTTTTTTCTTCTTCTTTTTCTCTTCCCTTCTAATTTTTTCTTTTTCTCTTTGTCAAAGATCACATCTCATCCAATCTCTCATTTGCTTTTTTGCAATAAATATTCTTTCGTTTCTTCTTAATTCTGCTAGGTTACTATCCAGTGTTTAGCCACTTACAATATAAATAATCTACCGAAAGATTATTGAATTCTTTCATCCATTTTTCTTATTTAAAATAATTAAAAAAATTATAAAATAACTCAATAAAATTAATACTAATATTAATTTGTTTCTGTTTGTTTTTTATGAATTAATATCATAATTTGCCATTCATGTCAGCATTGAACATTTCTGCTATTTTCTAAGCTGCAAGTCATCAATTCCTTCTTAGCAGAAATTAAATCAAAATCAATTGTATTTGATTATTTAATCTAATCACAACTTAAAAAGTAGACTTAATGCATTTTATCTAAAGCTTTCTATTAGCTTTCAAACCAATTCACAAATATCCCTTCCTCCCTCCTAGTTTTATTAATTCCTCTAAATTATTCTTCTAACTATAATTCTCCTTATTAGTTTTATTCTAACTAATAAATATAAACATCAACAATTTAATTTATTCTTCATCCCAAAAAAATAATGAAAAATAAAAACATAAAATATCTGCATGATACTTTGATCACTTAGAACTTTCAATGAAATATTATTTCAACCTCAGTTATTGAAATAACCAAAACTCTATTTATTATGTCCCTCCTCATGAAATCTGTTCATGATTCCTGTCTCCAGAATTTGGTCCTTCCCTATTTATGCAAATTTCAAAAATAATTTAAAATCATTCTAACATTTCAAACCCTTATTCTTTCTCTCTTTCTCTCTCATATTTTTTACTGCTCTGAGACACTATTTTTAATCGATTGCATAGGTGAATTTTCAAATGTAGTCAGTTTCCTCGTTCCAACATTGCTACCTAATCTCATATGATTATGGTGATTTCTTTTCAAGATCATATCTTGTAGTTATCTAATTTATAATATCTTATTAACTGATTTCTTCAATCTTCCTTATTTATTATTGTAAAGTGGGTTATTCTTGTAGTTCTCATGTCTCTCTATGACTAACGTGAAATTCCCTTGAGGATAGTATACATTGAATTCTTTCATTTCATCAAGTTCTGGTAAAGGCATAAATTGAGAAGTACTTGTCTAGATTATTAACTGTTAATTATTAAACGGACTTATCTTCTCAAAGGTTTATTAAAATGGAGGCAACAGTAGCTAATTCGTGTAGCTTGTAGGATGATATGATCCATTAGAGTTTCTACGGAAATATGGTTAGATTTAATTGTTGTTATTGGAAGATGAGTTTAAATAAGGAATCAGAGAATTTATGTATTATTATTACTACTACTATTAAGCGTTGTTAGGGATGTTATTGCTGTTGTTGTTGTGATAGTTAGGATTGCTATTAATATTAGAATTGTTGTTATTGTTGTTGTTGTTTGCAGATAGCAATCCATTGTTTGTATTTGGAAAAAAATATTAATTATTTATGTTCATCGGGTTGAGATAATCTGGTTCTACTTATTATGGGCTTGGGATATTTAATTGAAACTAAAATTAATTACTGCCGCTGAAATAGCTCGCTCGACGGAGATCAGCTAGCCTTTTCATATTACTGCTGGGCACTCTATTTCGATCAGCTTATTCTTCTATTTTTTTTCGTTGTTACTGCTGCTGTTGCTGTAGCTAAGAACTAGCAAGAAAGTTACTGATTTCTGGGCTCATTAATTAATTAGTATTATTACTGTTGCTATTGTAAATGGGGTTACTGTAGTTAATTGTTAAGTTACTGTGAATAATGTTGTTGTTGTTGTTATTGGTTGGATTTCCAGGATCACCTTAAGCAAATTCTGGTGAAACGTTAAGTTCGTCGATTCGTTTGAGAGTTGAAGGAACTAACACATAGGGTTTAGAAGATCCCATTGAGTTCTAGCTAATAAGGGATTAGGACACTCGCAGCTTGGAGATAACTTGTTGTTATGAGGATACTTACTAAAGCTGCGGAGAAGAAAATTATTCCTCTGGTTTGAATTTAGTTTTTGAAGATGATCGTCCAATTTTATTGTTTTAGCTGTGGGAGGAATGCTTCTTTTGCTTTTAGTTACTTTGAAATTAACTACCTGATGGACCAGTGAAGGTGTTGTTGTCTTGAATATTAGTATTTCCTGGTATTCCTGCGTTGGCAGCGAAGACAGTGTTGAAATCGGAATTCTCACAATGACTCAAATGAATAGGTAACTAGAATGGATTAGGTAGCAAAGGGGATTAATTCGGGGAGATCGTTGGGGATTGAGTTAAGTTCTGCTGAGAATGAACTAGTTATTACTGCTACTGCAGCTGCTACAGTTATTGTTGAAGTAATAGTTATTGATATTGTGATTGAATCAACGAAGAGTTATTTTAGATTTATGATGCTATTGGTTGTAGTTATTGCTAGGAATTGTTTTTGTTTCTTGGAGTGCCAGCACTGCTTGCAATGACACCTTGATTGTGAGTGGCTTGATATTCCCAATTCGAAGCTATTGAATTCTAGCTGTTTCTTCTGGAATTATTATGATTAGTATTGTTGTTGTTGTTTTGGACTTCACATATCTCAATATTTGCAAGATTATCGTTATTGATATTATTGAGATTTTGATTTGTGCAATTATGTCCGTTCGTTTCAGAATTTTCTGAAAGATCAGCAGCAGACGTAGCATCGTATTCTTTTTTCGTGATTGGTATGGAATATGTTCTCAAGAACTCCTCTTCGCCTTGATTCACAAGTTCAAGCCGTTCGATCAAATCTTCCTCGTTGCTGAAAGGATTATTCTCAATAAGGTAGTTTACTGCACGTTCTTTTGCTTTGCACAGTAAACTTAACGCTTAAGAATGTCCTGATCGCCGTTGATGGGTTTTTCGTATCTGCTCGACAGACGCTCGATATATTGCTAGTTGCTTCTCAGCATAGGGGATATACTTGATATACGGGCATCGATCGAAGCAGTGCGTGTGCTTATTACAGAAAGTGCAGCTTGTCCCGATGTTTCGCTGACTTTTGTAGATATTTATGTTGTCTTTGATATAATGGTACCTTTCTTTGTCTAAGGGAAAATTATTTATTTCTTTAAGAAAGTCCTCCTTGCAGATGTAATACAATGTGCAGGATCCAAGGCTTCGGTAGGCTGTAAGACACGCTTGTTCGCCCATGAAGGAAACCTAGTCAAAGAGAGAATTTGGGTTGATAGGTTTCACTGTGGTATATCCGTTGACACCATCTTTTTCGATCGCGATAGATGCGTTGACAATGCCTTTCACGAGATAATAAAGCTTATCGTTGATGTTGCTCTCTTCGATGAGGACTTCTTCAGGTTTAGTGCGTTTAGTTTTGATGTGGACGGAGAGTTTTTTCAAGAATGGAATTGAAAAATTAGACTTCAAGAGTTGCATTTGATTTATTAGCCTGTACCGGATGTCATTCTGTACTTCCATTCGGAGATTGGCAGATAAGGATTCGATCATGAGATCGCACTGTTCACCTTCACTTTCATCTCTGCCTTGATGCCAGTATTCGAAATATTTTCGAACTTGCATCTGCAGGTAATTGCTCACACCCCTGTTTTTGAGATGCCGAACGAGCAATCCCATTTTTGAGGAGATTTAATTTTCGCTTTGTGTGAGCACTTGAATCAAAACACCTAGATGGGAGATGATGGGAGAAAGTAGAAAAGAAAATGAATTTACAAAAACAAGAGAAAAAAATCTATTTTTACCAATTTGATTGAGAGAATAAGCGAAGACTCCACAGCTGAGAAGAGTTATGAGAATAACGAAAATTCGCTCAATCGTTGTTATTGGAGTGATATCTCCATAGCCAATCGTGATCATTGTAATAACTGCCCAATAAAGTGATGTAATGTACTATTCTGACCAATCTGCGTTAGCAATTCCAGCTTTGTCGACCCAGGTTTTATCGAATAAATTGTATGAAGTCTCAAGGGATGCGACTAAGAAGAACATACAACCGCAGAAATGAGCTACGAATATGATCATGAACACTAATTTACTCAGATTGTAGAATGCAGCTTAGCGTTGCTTAAAATTTACGAGCTGCTCGAAATAGGTTGCCATTTTAAACATTTTATTTGTTCGGAGTAGCAAAACAGCATTGAGTAGAGTTAAATTTAGTCTAAGGCTGACGATAAAGGGAATCACAACTAGGAGATCACCGAGGAATTTCGTTTTTAAGTAGTTCTTCACGATTCTTAAATCAGTAAATAGAAACAAAAATCAATTTGAAACAACTCAAAGCACAACAAACTTTCCAAAAAAAGAAGAATACAGTTTGTTATTGTTTCTCTTTACTCTTATCTCTTGCAGATGATAGATCCTTTGCTATAGAAAGCAGTGTTGAAATTCAAGATAAGATCTCCAAGGAATGCCCATCCTGGTATGTCATTTAGAAATATCGACACCCAACTTGATAAATAGAGCTTCCCTGTCTCTGTGCCTTCCCAAGTGATTTTGATGGGCACATAGAAGATATTCATTGTCAGAAGCGCGAAGATAAAACTATCCCATATGATTTTGATTGTAGAATTTGGTAGAATTACAGCACCACTCCAATCGATCTCGTTGAACAGCTTACGCTTCAAGATAGAAACTAAATTAAAAAAATAGGGAATGGGATTAATTTGGAAAGGAGGGAGGGGGATAACTTTTTTGGTAATTTGATAGTTTATTGCGTTTTGAAATTAGTAATAAGCGGTTAATTTGCTGCTGCTTCTTTATTTGTTTGTTTAATCTATAATTAGCTTCACTCCACCTTAATTATTCTTGTAAAAACTCAAGAACCAAAATGCAAGCCCACATCGACAAAGCATAGTTTACCCCCCTTTCAGTTCGATAATTCAAATACATTTATTTCTTTTCTTAATCCTTAAAACTTCTATCCTTGGAATAAACTAATTCCCTCCAAAATATCCAAATTAAGTAGCTTTTTATGAGCAAATCTGTATAAATACTTTGCGTATCTTACGAAAAGGAGTTTTGTCGAGGAGAAGAAGAAAACGGATGATGCAGTGCTTTAACGCTGATGGACCGTTATTTAAAAAGAGATTCTTATTGAAGTAGTAGTCGTAGTCAGATACAGGATCACCAATAATGATAAAATCAGCTTTATTCAATCTTTTGAATTTATATTGCGTGCCGAATTGCTTGATAATATCAATGAAATTCGATACAATAACTACAAGATTGAGCGCTTATCGAAGGGAATGTATTTTTATGTCAGATCTAGTAGATAAGTAGTTCTCATACCTTGTATTTTTGATGATTGCTGTACGTTCAGCTCTAATAATAGCATTCTTTAACCCTGCACTGCCTAACTCTACGTTTTATTGATTTTTTGATGTTTTTTGAGAAGAATTCTTGTGTATGCGTTCAGCACTAGCGATTGCTTCACGGATACTAAAAAATTATTCGTTTGCGTTTCTGTTACTTTCTTCGATTGGAATATCTATCTTGCTAGGGTTAGCACTAACCAGGGTATTTTATGGTAGCTCTAGAGTATGCTGATGATGTAATTATGATGATGTATTTTCTTAAAAGAATTTTTTCGGTTAAAACTGTTCCTCTTCATCTTCTCTATCGTTCAGAAGAAGATTCAGAGTCTACAGATCCTTCGGTATCATCGGATTAGTTCCGCAGTTTTTCTTCATGAATTCACCAATTCGGAAGTTTTCTGGCTGCGATTCCCTTGAGACAGTATCATCGTAGAAGTATTAATCGGAGGTCGCGCTGTCTCGAGGGCTAACGAGGTTCATAATGCTCATAAATATTTTTATTTTTTGAGCACCCAAGCGCGACGGAATAAGTTTAGATGTTTAATGATAAAGGTTTTTTTTTTGTTTTGATTATCCCATCAAATTACCCCATGTTGCTTAATTTGGGTAATGAAAATATCAAAAATATGTGGGGGATTTAAAGTGATAAGAATAATTTATTATTCAATTCTTCGTTTAGAGAAAGGGAGTCTTGTCTTATTTTTGATGAAATAGGTTATTTATGGATTTTATTTTATTTTTACTTTCCATTTTTAACAGACAGAATGATTAAAAGGGTGGAGAAAGAGAGATAAAGAAAGAAATGGATTGACCAATCGATTCATGAAGCAGTAATGTGGCTTTTAAATCTTCTCACATACAATGCAGAGAAAATTATTTGAAAATAAAGGTAATTTATTAGAATTTTCTTTGCTATTGAAAAAGAAGAATCTTAAAACTAAATGATTTTTAGAAGCAAAGACAACACAATCCTTCTTTTTTATTAACAAAATCCATTTTCTAAGAAACCTAAATGCACCTGAGCATTTGAATTACTTCAAATCAATTCAATAGATGTAAAGAACACATACATACACACATACACTGAAATTTATTTGATTTAAATAAGCAAGCAAGACTTATTTTGGATCAGTTGTACCGGAAGAAATCTCAAAACAAAAAAAAGGAGAAGTAAAGTAATCTTAAAAGAACAAATCAACTTTTGCTCAAACATCACCTTTTTAAGAACCAATTAAAAAAAACAATTAATTCCAAAAACAACTTTGTAATTGCGAAGAAAGAATGGTCCCTCCTAATGTAGAAAATACCGAATTTCTTCATCTGCCTTGCAAAGTTTAAAGCAGTAAACAATACAACTAATCATAATAGGAGTCCATATTGTAATCTATGAGTTCTCCATTAAATAATCTACTTAATCCTTTGCATAAAAAACCTTAAAAAAAACAACATTAAAAATCATTATTAGCTTTCCTTGACATTGACCACTCACGCTCTCCTGAATATGCTCCTAAATAGCAATCTAAATCCCTAACTCGCAAACGAAATACCTTTAATAGTCTCATAAATAACTCGCATTTCGATAAAAAGCCTGCCCTCCGAAACACTAATACATTTCTTGAATCTTCTCCATCAGCTGGTTCAATCCTTTACGCCACAGCAAGCACTTCAATGACAAACTCAAATTATCTCACAAGTAGTTCTTTCAAAAACCAAAAAAATCATGCAAAATTCATTGGAATGCCAAGTCCTTCTCATAGTCCATTGAAATCGAGGTATTTCGAAAAGAGTCAAACAATGGAATAAATAAACCATTTTTTAGCTAGTGGTAACACCAGTAAGAATGGTGGATATTAAAATAAAGATCCTGGGAACATACACAATAAGACAGTCTATCCCACAAGTGCGTTAATTTAAGAACTCCAGCATAGAAGATTTAACACTTTCACCAATAAGTAAAACGATCCTTATTCCAAGTTCTCTAGAAAGAACAAAACAATTGTAGATGCAGTTGAGATGACGGGGGAAAGCTCTGAATTGTAGAGAAGTAATTTTGAGAGAAATGTAAATAAAACTGATAGCACATTTGAAGAATCTGAGATGCGATTTACAAGTAAAAATCATAAGATGAGTAAAACAATTACTGTTAATTCTTCTTTAAGTGAAAGAAATCCCTTCAATGTATCATTAAATAATATGAAAATCTTGAAAAATAAGAGAAATATTATGGCTAGATAGGGAAATAACCAAAACAGAGAAAAGAGAACATAATAATAAAAACATGAATCCGCAGAATAATAATAGAAAAAATCACAATCTCTAATCCTAGGGATGAGTCTTCTTTAGAATAGCATTGAGTAGAAAGATATCTAATGCGAAAGTTCTCCAAAGAATGTCCAGTTTCATACAATACCATCTAAAGAAGGTATTTTTTTCTTTTTCTTTTTTTTATAAATTATAGAAAAAAAATCCATTTTTTTTGTTATTATCCTCCTTTCAACCTCCAAGATGAACAAGATTAAACTCAATTCTCTTAGTAGTACATGAGAAAATTCATAAAATTAAACCCTGCGATGATTGACCAAGTAGATAAGCTTCAGAAAGTTCAAATCCTTAAACATAAGCAATTCGATGTGAACAAGTGCATCCAATAGAGAAACTTTCTAGGAGCCATCAGCCGTAAAATATTAAATCAATTAAAGGATGTCAAAAAGAGATTTTATTTTTAAGTTTATTCCAAATACAAATGCTTGTTTTTTCATTTGCAGATCTGAAGGAACTGCTAACTGTATGTGCTAGAGAAAAACATATTGAAAATTTTGGTGAAACCATAGCATTAATTGGGAATCTTTATGAATACAGCCACGATATTGACAATGCAGTCTACTCCTTCATCCAACTTGTAAGCAAATTAATGCAAAAAAAGGAGTCTAATATTTGCTTTTCTCATAAAAATATGTAAATTAAATTTTATGTTTTTGCTTTTTGCTTTTGTAATTTTTCCAGAAGAATCTAGCTGAAATCACAGGTCATGCAAAGTTAAAAATAAAGGCGTTAACTCTGTTGGGATAACTAATGTAAGATGAATCGGATTATGATTTTGCTATGACGCTATTCCGTTTAGCGATCCATTATTCTTGGTATACAAATGATATCTCTGCTGAAGCTGATCTCTATGACAAAGTAGGATTCATATATTTCATGCAAGGGGATATTGAAAAAGCTAAATATTTCCATGAACGATCAATTTAGCATTAATCGGAAGATCCAGCTTCTGAAAATCGGTAATAGAATGTGCTCGCTGTACAAAAGTAATTTGAAGACAAAGACAAATGCATCCCTTTTTTGAATCAAATGGTCTTAGCTAAACTAGGTCTTGTCACTGATTAACAAGGTAAGTGATTTGGACTGTTACTTTAAGGCATCTAGAAAAAACAAATTAACTTGCTGCTGCTGATTTTGATTGTGTAACTTCTTTTAATTTGTCAATTCATTAATTTCAAGGTGAGTTACGATTTTCAACAAAGATTTCAGCTGAATTGCAGATACAAATGATGAAAGAAGATAAGGAAATGCATATTGCAATCCATGATCCAGGTAAATAAATATTTTTGAAGGTTTTTCATCTGCTTAAATATCATAAAATTATCACAAATATTTTGTTTTATTGTAATTTATTTTTTTAGAAATGAATTGCAATATGCGATAAACAAGCAGTATAGCTGTTCTTTCCAACCAATCAGAGAACTCCAAGGAACACCGTGCAATCCAAAAAATCATGGATTAGAAGAATAAATTTCGACCAGTTGTAAGAACAACCAATATTTTTGTACCTTCATTTTTTTCTTCAGGGAATTTTGGCATTTTTATAAAATTCCTATCACATTAACTTATATTTGATCTACCTAAATAGGTACTAAGAAACACACAATACAAAGATCCTTAATCTTAAAGAATGGTCGATTATTCCGTGCTGAAATTATCCGTTGAAGAAAAAGTAAAACGGTTCTAAATGGATGTGTATGACGATAACAGACTCTAGAATAAATTAAGATAAGCATAAGTCTCCTCGCTCATCAGCAGACAAAGCAAGAACTCAACTTTGTTTTACAATCACTGTAGTCCAAACAGGAATCTACTTGGGTTTAAATACACATTCAAACCGAATTCCCTGAAAACTCAAAGTTATTTTAGAAAAGTCGAACAAATGGTACTAGCTGCTGTGCCAGAATGAATTTTTTTAAATTATTTCATGTTTATTATCAAAAAATCAACCATAACAACTCATAATCTCTTGAATTTATTAGTTTTTTGAAACATTTTCACGTCAAACAAGAAATTTACTTGAGAAAAAGGGTTTTTAAACCGATACTAATCAACAATTTACAAAAAAAAACCAACTAAAAGCTAAATTTGTAGTTTATCGCTTGCCCAATCAGATCAGAGTGAAAATTGTAGCAGAATATAAAACTCAATTTTAAACGATGATATCAAACTAATCCAGATAATGCTTCAGTGCTTTATCATAGCTTCCATGCACTTGTATGAACTAAATTGATTCTTCGATTGATAATCCTGTTTCTTGCATAAGTTTCACTGCTTCCTCAGTCTGTTAGCCAGATAATTTCCTCTATTCATACGAATTATCTTTAATCAGTTCTAAATCTTTAATTATTTCACTGTTTTCATTGTTGTTATTCTGTATCTTTGAGGGATGGAATAAGTTCTTGAAATTCGGGACGACTTGTTCCTATTTCCCATCGTTTTAGTTCACATTATCTAACTTATTTTCGTTATCGTTTGCGCTTTTGAAAAAGTAAGAATTTAAACTGCCAAAGCGATTTAGTTGGCTTTCCTTTTCGTCGTTCAGTTATCCATACAATTATGGTCTATTTTCCTCTGATCTTTGAGAATAAAAATAATTTATTTTATTGGAATTGCTATCTTCATTAATCTTTTTTACTTCTAATTTCTCTTATTTTTCCATATTCTACCTCGAATCCTTATCAACTTTGCTTTCTTTAGGCAAGTTCTCTTTGCCTATTTATGCTACCTTTGGCTCTTCACCTACGATTTATGATTCATTAATTTTTTCTTCTTAGAGATCACTTATGAAGTCTACAACAAACTTAAATTTATCGCTGATTTCTTAGCAGCTTTTCATGACATCTCTCTCTACGTTACATTCAGCATCTGGTAACGTTTTTATCTAGAAGCACAGTATACTTGGAGGTAGAATCTGTTTGTTGAAGTTTGGTGGAATGAATCGCACTTTAACTTTATCCAATCGATTGTCTCTGACGATTGAGCTATTCTGTAAATTCTGCTCTACTTTTTGTGGACGAAGCAATAGTTTATCCAAGTCCTTTCGATAAATCTCCGCTATGAGCTAATCTTGTAATAAACCTGAGATTTTAGAGTTTTAGCCTGCTTAGTTCATTGGATTATTTTGTATGAATCTTATGTTTCTTTAATCACTTTGTTTTGTTTGTTTTTTCTTAATGAATATGATTCTATTTTTTGTTCTAAAAGTCTGCATAACTTATCCTTTCAAATCACTGATTAATTCATAATAATAATAAATGTGATTAGATGTGATTTTTTAAATAGAGTTTTATCGAAATAAATCAGAATAACAAAACAAAGGTTTGAGAAGCTGTTTGTGATATCATTTCAGAGATTTTAAGAGGTAATAAAGTGAATTTCAATTTGTTGTGTGGATCATTTACTTCACAAATGAATAAGTGAATATCAGAACATTAATAAGGAAAGAAAAATGCAGGTTATTCTTCTACTTTTGATTAGATTGTCAATTGAAGATAATAATCTCAATTATTCAAACCTGTTTTTATTCTTGAGAATACCTTCCCTTCATTAATTAGTTCCTTTGGTTTAATTTTATTTTAAAAGAACAATCGTTCTCCAAAAACAAACAATAATGTGATGTCTATTTAATCACCAAAATATCACCTTCAAGTCCATAAATTTCAATTATTCAATCTTTGTTTGTTTTGTTTTTTTGATTTTTCTAGGAAAACCACCATCAGACCCAGTTGCGTTTGTCAGAGAAGCATTCTTTTTTTGAAAAGCAAGTTGAATTAATTTGGAGGGAGACATAAACCAAATATGTTGATTTAAAGTCCATCTGTTTAGTCCTGTGACTCAGGACTTTATTAAAAACAAAAGATATTTGAAACACACAAAACAAAACAAAAATATAAAAACAAAGCTTAACTACCATGGGCGACAGGAGATATCCTCAGTAACACCAACCACATCATCGAAATGATAGCTAGAGCAACAACAATTCTTATCGTGAGAACCATCAATCGAATAACTTCAATCGTAGAGGATCTTATGAAAACTCAAAACCTCACGGGAATACATCCTATCAAAACAACAGCAAACACAGTAATTATGTGCCTAGATCAGACAATAACAACAATAACAACCGCTACAATAACAATAACTCTGCTGGTAACCGCAAACCATATGAAAACCATCGGGAAGGCGGTTAACAGCAATAAGAGAGATTCCGCAATCCAGATGAACAAGGTAGCATCCTGATCGAGGGAATCGCTGACATCAACACGTTCGATGACTTCGGAGCTTTCGTGAAGAGCTTAGGACAGACGACGAAATTCTACATCAACAAACGAAGCCACACATGCGTAGTCACTGTAAGCACAAGCTATTCACAAAATGCATTTCATTTTTTCGACCCAAGAGAAACTCCCCACGGCAATATTCCTTTGAGCGTAGTATCAGTAGTAAGAGGAAGCAGTCTCAGCGATGGGCAAGCTGAGCGCAATGATATGGCCAGTTAACAGTCCCAATGGGGAAGCACTCAAGGTGAAGTTAATGTAAAACGGCGAAGTTACAAAAGTCATCACAGAGATTTAAATGAGCTAAAATATTCATAGAACGTAATAGTCATCAGAGCAAGGACAACAAGGGTAAACACCTGCAGGTATGAAACCAGAGAGTGAATGGATTGGGGGATTAAAGAGGGAATTATGTTAATAAAATGGTCTTGATAAATTAACAGATGGACGTGCTCCAAGACATGAGGGTTACTAGTAACAGTCATAGTAGTCTTCAACACCTTGGGGAAACAGCAACAATAGAGGATCCAGAGGAGGAATTGAAGGAATACCAAAAACATAAGATTAATAATACCAACAGCAATATGGATAATCATCGTACAGGAGATAAGATAATAACGCTGATAGATCTAGAGATCGCAGCTACAAGTAAGCGACACGAGATTAGCCTTCTACCGCTCACAATAGTAGCAACAACAACAGCAGCAGCAGCTACCATAGAGATAATCGCAGTAGCTAGCACACTTCACAGACTAACCCATCTTGGAAACCATATCAGAACACTAGCAATGATACAGCGATTCCTTCTTATGGTTCTAATCCTAATGGCAATTCTACTACGTCTACTACTACAGCAGCTACAACATCTTCAGCAGCTTCAACAACAACAACAGCAGCAAATACAAATAACATGTATTCTTCATTCAATAGTTAATAATACACGCAGCAGTACAGCCGTTCTCCTTAGGCATACGAGCATTAAACTTATTCTAGTGCTAGTAGTGTCCCTACCAGCAGTCGACCAAGTAATAGCCTGCAACAACAGCCAGTAAAATACTCAATGCAGCCTCCGTCAGCTGTAAGGGATTTTTACTACAAAAAATTCAAATTTTGAAGTGTTTTGAAGGAAAAAAAAAATGATTTATTTTTGATTTTACAAAAAGGGATAGCATGAAGATGATAGGAGATAAGGAGCTTAGTAGTATTAGTATTAAAGCAGAGATATCAGAAAGTAATGAGTGTTGTGTGTGAGGGAGAGAAATAAACGCAGAGAAAGAAGATAATTTATGCCACAATAAATGAAACACATATTGAATGTATACAATGTGCTTTCAGCTCACACAATAAAAACAAAGCAAAATTGTTAGCAAAATATTAAAAAAATGAACTTTTGCTGCTTTGAAAATGGCAATTTACTGCTGTGAGGGGGGGGGGGGGGGGAGGGGGGGAGGGGGGGGGAACTTGTGAGTGTTAACTTTTTAAACAAGCAAGGATGC
>Ga0302271_10001373_pt1 | contig 23451 bp, 21 predicted proteins | sample III_Bog_N1_1_FD_198767 | JGI IMG/M metagenome (GOLD analysis project Ga0302271, IMG submission 198767) | Peat permafrost microbial communities from Stordalen Mire near Abisko, Sweden - III_Bog_N1_1 | ecosystem: Environmental > Terrestrial > Soil > Wetlands > Peat | place: Sweden: Abisko... | reverse complement strand
TTATAAATGTCTTGTCACCTTTAACAATAGGGTTTTTATCAGCACTAAGAGTAACACCTCTTAGGAAGACTTTAAAATTAATTTGAGAAACAGATTCAATTTCTTTTGACGCAGTTTCTCTAAAATGTTTGATGGTTAAAACACCAACAAACATAGCTAGTAATATACCAATAACAATAATAATATCTACAATTTTATTATTTTTCATTTTTCGCACCTCAACTTATTTATTAATTCTATGTTCTATAATTTCTTTCATCTCTTCAATATTAGTAGTCGCACAACCAAATTGTCTAACAACAATACTTGCCGCGACATTTCCAAGAATAGCTGCATAAACAGGTTCCGCACCAGCAGCTAAAGCAAGTGTATAAACTGCAGTAACAGTATCACCAGCCCCAGTAACATCAAAAACCTCTGACTTATTAAAAACAGGAATTTTAGAGAATTTATCATCCTTTTCAAATACTGCCATACCATCAGATCCACAAGTTACAAGAACAAATTCAGCATTTGTATCACTCAACAATTGTTGCCCTGCGCGCTTCAAATCCTCTGTTGACTTAACATAAAATCCTACATATTTTTGAGCATCCGGCAAGTTTGGAGTCATTGAAGTAACATGTTGATATTTGTCCAATTCTTTTTGAGCATCTACCACTATAATCTTATTATATCGGTTTGCTAATTCTATTGATTTTTTAATAATATTATCCGTTAATGTCCCAATATGATAATTAGATAGAATTATTGCATCATGCTCAGGAATAGCTTTTTCAAGTATTTTAATAATCTTTTTTTCAATATCTTCAGACAAAAATTCATCCGTCTGCCTATCAATCCTAACAATTTGTTGTGTAATAGATTGCGAACATGAACCCGAGATTCTTGTTTTTGTAATAGTTTTTCTTGATTTATCTTTTACTAAATACTTACAATTTACATTCGCATCCCTAAAAGCTTTTATCAAATCATTACCTTGATAATCATCCCCAATAACGCCGACAACACTAACCTTACCATTATTTATAGTAGATACGTTATGAGCCGCATTAGATGCAGCACCAAGGATTAAATTTGTATGAGTATGTTTTAAAATTAAAACAGGAGCTTCCCGCGAAATTCTTTCAGTATCACCACATACCATTTCATCAAGGGCTAAATCTCCAACAACTAAAATCTTGGGAGAAGCCATCTTATCAACAAGTTCAACAAGTTTGTTTTTATCTATCTTCATTTTCCCTCTACCGATTGAATAATTTAAAAATACATTGTATAATTTTTATTATAATACAAACAGAAAGAGTTGCGAAATTGGAAAACGAAAAAGAAGAGCCTAAAACAATTAATAACATGCACAATAAAGCTCCAGGAGATATAAAGATTAATGAGAATGACTCAATCGAAGTTAATAATTTATTAACTTTAACTGATGCAGATGTTTCATCTGATTTGTTGGAACAACTAGAAGCAAAAGCAAAACAAGAACAAGAACTTCTTGAAAAAGATAAAGCAGAAACTGCAATAGAGAATACTCCTGATATCCAAATGCAGACTGGATTCCCTGCCGATCTAAATGGCGCTATTAGTATTACTAGTGAAATCATCGAAAAGCCTAAAGTTGAAGAGATGGATCCTGTTGAAGAAGCAGAGCTGAACGCAAAGTTCAAAAAATACGTTATATATATCAACAAAGATAATGAAAAATATTTGGATGATTTATCAATCAAAGAACGAAAAGAATTAATAAATCATATAATTCATACCCAAAAAACAATTACAGAGGAAGAAAAATTAGAAAAGGAAAAACACGATCGCCAAACAAAACTTATCGTTTCAACGATTACGTTTATTGTTGCAGTTCCCTTAATTTATTTCTTATTCAATATTTCAATGCAAGCCACTATTCAAAATTACAAACAATCTCGTTCTAATTTTGAAGTGCTATATAAAAACTCTGGGAAAATAAAAATCAACGAATAAATTATGATATAACATCCATAGTTGAACTATTTTGAGTATTCTTTGTTATATTTTTTGTTTGATTATATTCTTTATTAGCTTTTGCAAGTTGTGCTTTTTGATAAGACCTTGCTGTAGTATTATCGGCAATATATTTCCCAATATGACCGCCAGCAGCAAATGCTGCGCAAGAAGCTGTAACAAATGTTATAGCTTTAAGAACCCCTGCAATCTTATTTGTTGGTAACTTACTTAATACTTTGTTATTTGTACAGAAGTTTTTAATCCCATCTGCAACACTTGTCAAAAATTTACTATCCGTATATGTAGGAACTGAACCCTTTTTTAGACCCAACAGTTTTTTAACTTGACCTTCTGCAAGGAACATAGCGCCCATAGCAGAACCTTCCTGAATAGTAGAAGATTTTTTATCATCTGCAGAATAAACCCTTGCAGCACTTGCTACTATTAGTAAAGGGTTAACCATATCGGAAGCCAAATTTGCAGCTTTAGAAACATATTTGAATAGTGTACTTGTTGTTTTTGTTGATTTTAAAGTATCCGCAAGATTCGCTCCTACTTTAGTACCTTTAGCTAAATCTACTGTTTCACCAGCAGCCGAAAATGTTTGCAAATTAGAAACTGCTGCTCTTTCTGTATGATCAGAACGAGAAGAATTATGTCCTTTTTCACTATTCGTATATGCGAAAAAGCCTTTTCTTAATGCGTTAGCTAGAACTACTGTCATTTCAACCTACTAATTATCTACATCACACACAGATATAAAGTATTTTTTAATGACATTCTTGCGCAGGCTCTAAAATTTGTTACAAAAGTTAAAATCTCAATTCAAAGAAGTACAGAACCCTGTTGTAATAATAGCCGTGTCACATTTATCAGCCTGTTTAATGATATTCTCCGTAACGCCGGGAACGATGAGTAATGATACTCTATTTTGAATAAGAGCATTTAAATCTGAAATTGTTATAGGCAAATCAGACGCAACAACAGATTCTTTTGGGGTATCACAAGCATAATCCATAGCAAATTCCATTGATTGGGATTCGAGCCCTTGAGATATAGCCGTAGTCTTAAAATCTTTAGCAACAACAATCGCATTACTTTTTATATATTTAGCAATTTTCCAAGCAAAAATAGCATCTTGAATTTGCTCAACAGTAGGCTTCGTTTTTGTTACAACTTTAAAATTATCTTTCGACAAGTCAGTCTTGTTAGCCTCTTGAACTAAAGTACCAAATGGAGTAATTTTAACATCTTCGCTGAAAAATTCCTTAAACTCTTCTAGTGGAGTATTTAATTTAACATACCTAATTGAATTCTTTTCTAAAACTTCAATTGCGTCATCTTCATACCCTGGAGCAACAACTAAATGACCAGAATTTAATTGCATTGCAGCTTTTTTATCAAGAATTGAAGAAAACGCAATAACGCCCGAAAGAGAATCAACAGGATTGCAATCAACAGCCTTTATCCAAGCATCTGATAAATCAGCACCCAAAGCAACTCCTGTGACTTGAGAAGTTTTAGCTATTGCTACTGCTTTTACATCAAAGAACTCAGAAATAATTGAAACAGCAGTGGTTAAACCAAAGATATCATTATAAGTTAGCTCATATTGAGTCTCATAATCAACAATATCACCAGTTTTATTTAAAGAAGCCACCTGTTGCTTATTTGTACCGTGTTCTAATCGTTTTATAAATTCAAAATTCAAATTATCCATAATCTACTCTATATTCTATTCATTCATATTTGGTACTGCCATTGGTATCGGAGCCTGTTGCGAAGTCGGAGACTGATATGACCTTGAAGGCTGTTGATAATTTTGACCTGGATACTGAGAAGCAGGTTGTCTTGATTGAGATCTAGAGGAATTAATTACACTCATAGGAACCTCATCTACCTGATTATCATAGTCACTATCTACATAATGTTGATACCCGCTTCTGTCAGGAGAATTTATAAGTTTAGAATTCGAATAAGATTTTCTACTAACACCATCAAGAGGGATATCAGGATAACCAAAATCATCACTTCCCAAAGTTTGTATTGCAACTTTTACAACATCTTTCCATATAAGAGCTGGAACAGTACCACCTGTAAGATTTCTCATTTTTGTATTATTGTCGTTTCCAACCCAAACACCTGCAACAATTGTAGGTGTATATCCAACAAACCAAGCATCTTTATAATTATCAGTTGTACCGGTTTTCCCAGCTGCCGGTTTTCCTATATTTGCAGCAACACCAGTACCTTTTTCAATTACAGTTTTCAACATAGCAGTCATAATAGCTGCGGTATCTGTGCTTAAAACTTTTGTTATTTTAGGACGAGACGCAGAATAAAGAACTTTACCCCTTGAAGATTCTATTCTTTCTATTGCGTAAGGTTCAACTCTAAACCCGCCATTTGCAAATATTCCATAAGCTCTTGTTAGTTCAAACAACTTTACGCCGTTTGAACCTAGAGCAATTGTATAGTCATATTCAAGAGGAGTTGTTATCCCCATTATTCTTGCTATTTGAATTACGGCACGCACACCTACATATTGTATAACTCTAGCTGCACATACATTTGAAGATATCATTAATGCTTTGTATACAGGGATTTTACCTCTATATCTGTTACCATAATTATGAGGAGTCCAAGAACCCGCTGAGAATGGTTTATCATCAATCATATCATTCGGAGATAATCCTTTTTCAACAGCAGCCGTATAAATAAACGGTTTAAAGGCAGATCCAGGAGGTCTTATAGCTTGTGTTACACGGTCATATTGACTCTTAGAATAATCCTTACCACCAGCATAAGCTAGAATTTTTCCATCAACTGGACTAAATGCAAATACTGCTGCTTGATTTTGTTCCCCACTTAATCCCCAAGCATTTAATTGGGAAATAATTGACTCATTTGCTTTAATTTGAGTTTTATAATCAAGGGTAGTTACAATTTTATATCCACCCTGACTTATTTCTTGTTCAGAGAATCCTAGTTTTTCCAATTCTCTCATTACATAATCACAGAAATAAGGAGCCTTATTTAATAAATAATATGAGGGTACAGGCGCTAAATGTATCCTTTCAGCTTGTGCACTCAACATAGTATCTTTATCTATGTAATTCATTTTATACATTCTTTGAAGAACTTGATTTCTTCTCTTTTTAGCAAGTTTAGGATTATTGAATGGTGAGTAAACTGAAGGTGCTTGTGGTAAACCAGCAAGCAAAGCCATCTCAGATAAACTTAATTGATTCAAATGTTTATTAAAGTACATTTGAGCTGCACCATCAACACCATAAGCACCAGCACCTAAGTATACATTATTCAGATACATTGTTAAAATCTGATCCTTAGTCAAAGATTTTTCAATTTGTGCCGCAATAATTATTTCTTTTACTTTACGCGTATAAGACTGCTCATTGGACAAGAACAACATTCTTGATAGTTGTTGAGTGATAGTACTACCACCTTGAACTACACGACCAGCAATAGCATTCTCCACCATAGAACGAGCAACACCACACAAATCATAACCAGGGTGATGATAGAAATTTTTATCTTCTGTTGCAATAATAGCTTGCTTCAATGGTTTTGGAATTTCATCTGTTTCAGCTTTTGAAAACGTACAGGCATTAAATGTTTTAATAATTTCACCATCAGATGATAAAAATTTTGTTACCATATTAGGCTTGAACTCAGACAAGTTAGCTATTGGAGGCAAAATTGCAATATATAGTTTCAATCCAACCCACCCTGCTAAAAGTATAGCAATGCCCAAAACGAATAGCCTTTTTATTGTATCAAACAATGAACCCTCATCCTGAGAATGAGAGGTCTTAGTTTTATAACCTTTATATCGCTTAGGAACAACATATCTTGACATAAAAATTTCCTTCCTAATACTCCATCTTCATGTTAACATTGTACCAAAAAAAATAGTTAAGGAAACAGTATTAAGCATGCTTTCTTTTTTAGAAAATATTAAAAACGAATTTCTCTCATATTTTGTCCCAGAAAGGATCGAATATGAAATAGTCGGAGAGTGCAAGAAATGTGGCAAATGCTGCAGTTATATGTACAGTTTTGACACCTACTCTGAAAAAGAATTCAAAATAATGCAGTTTATTTTCCCTTCTTATCGAAGATTCTATCTAAAAGGTAAAGATGAAAAAGGCAACTTAATTTTTGCCTGTAAATATGTAACAGAAGATGGATCTTGCTCAGTTTACGAAAACAGACTCCCTATGTGCAAAAAATACCCTGCACGAAAAATTTATTACCCAGGGAAATTACACGAGGGCTGTGGTTACAAAATAGTAAAAAAAAAATTTGAAGACTATCTTAAATAAAATGACTACGCAATATATTTGTTGATAACATAAAATTTTTAAAAAATACAAAAGATTACGGCTTTTAATATTTAATAAACTCTTCTAAGTGTTCTTGCAAATTTAATAAAATGCCTCTAGCTTGTACATTAATAGACCCATTATTTTGTTCACATTTATAATATTCAATTAAACCTTTTATATCTATAATATCTTGTTGAATTAATTCAAGTAACACTATTTTAGACACAGTATACTCCTTTTTATTCAATTATATATGAATACACAAATATGTCAATATAGTTTATTTTTTTTATATGGAGAAACAAGAAGTTTATAAAATAATAGGAAAAAATATACAGAATCAAAGAAAACTAAAACACTACACCCAAGAAAGCTTTGCAGAATTAATGAATGTTTCTTGGAGCTATGTATCTAAAATAGAAAGTGGCATTTTAAATTTATCTATTGGTAAAATTTATGATATTGCAAATTTTTTGAATATAGAGACAGATATTTTATTAAAGCTTAAATAGCTGATGTAGCATAAAACTCTATGCAATATATTTTTTAATAGAAGCTTTATCAAATACTTCAATACTGTCTTGTGAGTGAATAAATATCATTGCAGTAATCAACGACTTGAAAGTTTGAAAATCTTCAAAACACATTTTTTCTCTTAAGTCAGTCATATTATTTGCCATAAATTCAGTAATGACAGTTTTATCATTGTAAACAAGTTCAGAGAAATATTCAAAAGCTTGTTTTGTCTTAACACCTTCCATATATATAATATCAGGCGATTGGAACTCAATAAATCTTAAAGCTTTATCCAAATTAAAACTGACATTTTCATTCAATTCGCATTGGTGAACATTTGTAAGATTATATTTTGACAATGATTCAATGGTCATAATATTGTTACAAGCTTTTGTTGCTTCAATCAACAATGAATAAATTATGTGAGTTTTACCACTAAGTTGAGAACCACAAACCAAAATAATTCCAGGTTGCTCAAGAGAAGCTTGTAAAAGCTTTCTTTGTCTTTCATCTTTTATGATTTCGTTTAATTCCTTTGGCGGTTTATATATTTTTAAAGCAATTCTCTCACCAATAATTGTAGGAAACGCTGAAATACTTGCCACAAGAGTTGTTTCATCAACTTTGAAACACAATTTACCCAATTGAGGAACTTCACAAACTGAAGGATCCAAATTTGATAACAGTTTTAGTTTTGAAACAAACGATGTTACAAGAATAGTAGGTATAACCCCTTTAGAAATAACGTCATTGTGTTTTTTAAACACAACATTTAGCCCTTCATCAGATTGTTCAAAATACAGTTCGTGAACCTGATCCATAAGTGCTTGTTTTAAAATTGCTCTAATAATTTTTTGAATATGTTCTTCACTCAAATCCTCATTGTGTAATTCATCTCTCCAATCAAAATTTGAATCATATTCATTTGAAAATATTTTATCAACAGTCTCTGATGTTTTATAATATTCATCAATTTTGCTTAATATACTAGCTTCAGAGGCTAAAACAGGCTCAATAGAACACTCAGCCGTTTCCATAACCTTGTCCACAACAAACAAATCCAAAGGATCAGTCATTGCAACTGTCAAAACATCTTCAATCATAAATAAAGGAATAATTTTATATTTAGCAGCATCCGCAAAACTAATATATTTTAAACAACTTACATCTAATGAATAATCATCCAAATTGACATATGGAATGTGGAGTTTTTGTTCTAAGAACTTCAGAAGCGTTTCTTCATCCAAAATACCTGAATTGATTAAGGCCTGACCAATATTTATATTCTCAGCATCCGCCAAACTTTCAGCCTGTTCCAGTATTTCATACTGAATAAGACCATCTCTCACCAATTCATATTTCCATTTTTCTAGTGTTTTGTTTGTAACAACTTCCATTTATTATCCTTTAAGATATTCTTTGACCCTTTGTACAACGAAATCCAAATCAAAAGGTTTAGTAATATACTCGTCTGCTCCAGTTTCTTCCCCGATTAGCTTATCTTCTTCTTGAGATCTTGCAGTTACCATAATAATCGGAATATCCTTATATTTTTTATCATATTTCAATAATCTACTAATCTTATAACCATTAATCTTAGGCATCATGACGTCTAGTATAATTAAATCAGGTATGATTTCTTTGGCTAATTTTAAGCCGTCTTCACCATTATATGCACAAAAACATGTATATCCATTAACTTCAAGTACAAATTTCAAACTCTCAACAATATCCTGCTCATCATCGACTATAAGAATTTTTTTCATCTGCTACCCCTTCAATCTCGTATGTGTATATTATATCACAATTTTTGTACTTCTCCTTGTTTTGGCTAATAGTCTCAATTACCCTTTTATGCAAAAATTCTGCAAAGGTTTTATTTCCATCAATTATAGCCAACGACAAGGTACTGTCATTTTCATTTTTTGCCAATAAAGAGTTACTTAAATAAACTTCATTAAACAATTTTTTCTCTTTCATTAAACTATCCATCAACGGTGTTTTAGCTTTAATATTAACGGTTAAAACCGTTGATGACGTTGATTTTGCTTTTTGCAAAAGTTGTCTTTTAGCTAACAAAAATTTGTTTCTTTCATTCGCCAAAGGAATTGTAAAATAAAATTTTGAACCAGAATTTATGACGCTCTCACACCAAATAGCACCGTTATGAGCTTCTACCAGTTGTTTCGCAATTGCTAGACCTAAACCTGAACCTCCAACTTCTCTAGATAATGAATTCTCTATCTGTTCAAATTTATCAAATACTTGTTTTAAGTTTTCTTTTTCTATCCCGATTCCTTCATCTTCCACACAGACTCTTAAATATTCACCACTAAGTCTATCTATATCAGGTTGGAAACACTCCTCAACAACAATATTAGATGCATCAATAACATCAGATGAAATCTTAATTTTTCCCTTTTCAGGACTAAATTTAATTGCGTTTGAAACCAAATTAGTTAAAACTTGTTCCAAACGATTTGTATCAGCATAAACATTTGTATCTTTAGTTTTTTGCAAATATTCAATTTTAATATTTTTTTCTTTCGCAACACCGGCTAAATTATTTTTAACATACTCTATAACTGGGTCAACATGAGTAAGCGAGTATTTGAAATCCAATTTCCCTGCTTCGATTTTTGACATATCTAAAAGGTCATTGATAATCCCAGAAAGCCTTACAACATTTCGTTTTGCCATCCCTATAAATTTGAATGCGTTTTCTGATAATTCCCCAATTTTACCACTAGTTAAAATATCAAGAGAATTTTTTATCGTAGTTAAAGGCGTTCTTAATTCATGAGAAACAATTGAAATAAATTCTGATTTCAGTTTCTCAAGATTTTCTAATTTTTTGTTTGTTGCAGCTATTTCCTGATATAAAATCGCACTTTTTAATGGCATTGCAACCTGTTGAACAATTGTTTGAAAACAAGTAGAATCCTCTAGTGTAAACTCTTTTTCTCTAAATATTTCTGTAAATCCGTGACACTCATCATTTACATCAATAAATGATAGAAGATTGTCAAAATTTAAAACCTCAAAATCATACTCAGTGATTGAATACTTAACCTTTTTTTCTACCTTTATATCTTGAATATTTATCTCAAAATTATTAGAAGAATTCCTTGATTTATAATTCATTACAGCCCTAAGTTTTAGAGATTCTACAAGCCTTTCTGTAGGACTATAAGTCGAATCTAAAAGCAACACAGGCTCTTTTTCATTATTAAAAGTCAGGGTACAAGACATATTGTAGTTGAGAGATTTCTCAATCCCATCATTCATTATATTTATCAACTGCTCTTTATCCAAACTCCCAGCTAATTGAGAACTTGTACTGTATAAGACATTTAACTGATAAAGGCTGCTTGCTAGTTCTTGGTTGGATTTTGAAAGTTTAACCAAAGATTTTTTTGTTTTCAGGCAAGAATTTATAGAAGACTTTAAAACTGTAGGCGTAAACGGAACGGAAATAAACATATTGGCGTGGCTTAGGATATCTTTCGTAACAGTTTTCTTATTCAAAAGCAAAATGCTTATTACGCTAAACTCTTTAATCTGACGGTAAATATACTTAAAATCAATCGTATCAATATCACAATCAAAAATTACTATATCAGGATTCTCCACCTTGAGAATATCAATTATTAATACTTCGTCCGAAGATACTACTACTTCGTACAGTGAAAGAATAGATTTAATCTCATCTATATATGATTTATTATCCGATACCAGTAAAACCTTTGCCATTTTAATATCGTAACAATAAAAAAGATTTGGGCAAATTATTAACAAATATGACACAATTTAGAGTATATTACAGCTAAAATAATTAAAACTTATTTTTCATAAAAACCCACAGATAACGAGCTAAAAACCTTTATACAATAGGGTTTGTGGATATACGACTCCCCGTTATAATCCAACCGACTATTTGAATGGGTCAAAATATCAGCTAATCGGGTAATTTCCAAAAATCGATATTTTTTGTTTAATTACAGTATTAAATCTTTTTCATACTTCCAGCTATTCTTAATTCCAAGAGTCGAATGACTCTTTTTTTTTGGCCAAATTTTCGGTATGGTGATGTCGAACGAAGTGAGACAAACCCGTAAGATGCCCAAAACCACGCTTTTGGGCATACCCGAATAATTCGGAAAACCATACATTGAAATACACATTTGCAATAACACTAAACAGAAAAAATAAATTAAATAATATAAATTCTCTAATCAATGTTAACAATAAATTCTTCACTTTTAGCTACACATACCCCACCTTTTATTATTAAAACCTGAATCATATGCTTGCCTTTATACAGTGTAGATTCTCGGTGAAAACTGGAATCAATATAACATGTCGAAAAATATTGCCCTCTTAAATTTTCAGCTTTTGTTGCCTCAATTCCAGTATTTAAAACTTGAAGCTGGGTTTCATATGGTTTTGGCACATTTGTTTTTAAATTAAATTGAAGACTTCCTCGTTTTGGAAGTGCTGCCCCATCACTTTGATAACTTATATTATAATCTTTTTCTGAATTTGGTTTAAATGTAGCGTTAATATTTACTTTAAAAACTGTTTGCATCGGCCAATGCGGTTTTTCTCGATATGAAACGTCAAAAAATGGATTACTCGTATATTGGGACTTTTTTACTATAGGATAATTAATTTCGACATCGTGTTTTGAACCTCCATAGGCGAATTCAATTGTCTCTGAAATATTTTTATTATCTTCAATTAAATCTGAAACAATATCCTTTACTCGCCCAAGCCATTCAAAAAATACAATGGCTTTTGTTGGACACTCCTTCCATTTATCTGCAAAATTTTCCTCAAGCCTTGCTGGGTTTTGAATCAAATATTCACCATCAGCTTTTCTTTCAATAAAGTTTCTCATATTTTGAATTATATTTTGTAAAGACTCAAGCAAATTACTTTCCCCGTTATATGCTTTTGTTGCTAACGTGGTAATAATTATGGATATTGGTTTATCAGGATTGGAACCATAATGTAAGTCTCTATGCCGCTTCAATAATTGAATTACTTTTTGTAATATAGCTTTCCTTTTATATACTGGAAGTGCTTCAACAGATTCACTAAAATTAACAATATTGCCAGACCTTAGTCTAATTTTTTCTTCCATTTCATGTTGAAACCAAGTTACGTAACCTTGAGGGTTACTTTTATTCCAATTTCTTGAAATCAATTCATAATTTTCATTTGTATTATCAGTTATCAATATTTTCTGGTTATCTATATTGTTCCTGTATGTCGAATAATCGAATTTTATCGAACTATCAGGTATTGCAGGTAAAATGTCTATATGAAAATCCCTACTATCTGTGTATTTTAGTGTCCAACAGCGGCGTCCACCATCTTTAGGATCAAGCATGTTGTTATATGTAACGTGTGCTTTTAAGCGATTTCCAACAAGATTTTTTAATTCTTTTTGAGTAATGTTTTCTGACTTAGCCTGTAATAAGCAAACTGCATCCACGTCATAATCGTTTCCATTTATAGGTTTAATTGCTGTTCCCAGAGCAAATGAACCTTGTGGATAAATTTGCGGTTCATATTGTGCAATATGAGAATCTTCAGCAGAAAGCCAACTTCCAACTGCTTTATAACTGTCATTAGCTTCTTCATATTTTTCATCTGGGACTGAAATTTCCTGAACTAAGTCTTCAAGTGCTTTATTAACTTCTTCCATTCTTCTAGCTGTAATCATTAATTTAAATCTCCTCTATCTTTAGGTGAACATATATCTAATACGGGTTCAAATAATTTTGACTTTTCGTTGTGATTGTATATTTTAATTGGCATTGAATATTTTGGATCAATCCGTCTTCCAAATTCTATAGCAGTGGCTATGGGCATCACGGGAATAACTTTTAATTCTGCATTTATTCCATGCACATTTTTAATTTGGTCTAATACTTCTGAGATAATTCTACTAAACTCATATAAGGATTTTTTATTTGTTAAAAACTCTCTTTCCGCTTTACTGATTGAAATATCCCACCGACTATATTCACAGCCGATACATTCGCTAACCCTTTCTTCTGTGATAGTATCACTTAGAGAAATTGTTAATACTGGTGGTTTATCAGTATTTGTTGGTTTTGTTACATTATATTGCTGTGTTGTTAAACTATTCTCACGCCACTTCCATTCTTTGGGATTCCTTTGCAATGGATAGATTTCAGTATTGTATTTATCCCCCAATAAATAACCCAAATATATTAATAATGGTTGCGGAGCAAAAGCAAAAACTGATAAATGACTAATTGTTCCATCTCCTAATTTTCGATAAATATTTCTATTAAAATATTTATCCAATTGTTTCTTTTCTGTTTTCCAAAAATCTGAATCTGTATCATCAACTTCAAAATTTAAGTTTATAACTTCTTCTGTTTTAGGATAGAAATTAGGAAATAAGGCATTCCTGATTTCTTTTTCTGAAATATTCATAGAATTTTCACCTATTTTAGACATATATACTAATGGCGTAGTTTGATTTTCAGGCTTTATACTAGTTGCAACATCAATTCTATCTTCGTGTTCTTTTTTTAGTTGCATTAAACGTTCTACTGAATGCTCCTTAATAATCTCGTTTGAATCAAATAATTTATTATGTTTTGCACAAACCAACATTAAATTTGAAATATCTGTGGCAAGTCTTTCTGAGTCATCAACATTTCCCCTTGGTCCATTTGGGGTCCACGCAACGATATGCGCAATATTCGATTGGTTTATCTTGTGATAAGTTAAACCATCTTGCCATAGTTTTTCATTACATAACTGGCAGTGACCACCTGATTTACACCATAATTCTATAATAGTTTTATTTGGAATAAATGGTCTTGATGGTTTCTCAACAGATACCTTTAATTTTCCTACATCCAAAGATTCATCTTTCATCACTTTCATAATAGCTAATCTCCCAAATTCGATATTCTACTCTAGGCAAAGTTAATTAGTTTGTAATATATTATTAGCTTTCAAATAAATATAAGCTGGATTTTTATAATAGAATTAGCATTATATATCAACTCTCAAAAATTATGAAGCTTTCCCTAATATATATTATGATTATAACACATATTATATAATAAATCAACCCTTATTAAACATATGGCAATATTTAGTTTAATAATAATTATTCTATTTACTATTATCGTATTTTATGATAATTAAACATATAGGAGATAGACATGACTAAAAAAGATACTGAACATTATTCTAAAAAAATAGAAAACAACAGAGACTACAAGGCGTACATTCCACCAAAAATCAACCACGATTTTATATTTAAAGATAATAGAACTCTTAAATTATTAGAAGAAGCCAGCCATGCACTTGGAAGGCTAAATGAATTATCAAAATGCATTCCATTTGTAAATTCATTTACAAATATGCACCTCAATATTGAAGCGCTGGGTTCTGGAGAAATTGAAGGAACAAAAACAGATATAAAAGAACTTGTTGAATACTCTTCAAAAAAGGATATCGCTAAAGATGATTTACAGAATACTAAAGAAATATGGAATTTATGTTCAACTACTTATAAACTAATGAACGATAAAATCAAATACAGACAAAAATATTCTATTAAATCATTAGAAAGAATTAATAAGGAATTATTTAGGGGTATTGTACCTGGAAATGAGTATTTTGGGAAAGTAAGAAATTCCCAAAATTATATAGGAGGTACAAGTATTATGGATGCATTATTTATACCCCCTACACCAGGAGAACTGTTAGCATTATTAACAGACTTAAATGATTTTTGGTACAATCAAGATTATTACTTACCAGATTTAATTAAAATAGGAATATACCATTTTCAATATGAAACTATTCATCCTTTTGTAGATGGAAATGGAAGAATGGGCAGATTACTAATTAACTTACAATTACAAGATACCGGTTTGTTGGACTTACCAATTTTATGTCTTTCAAATTACTGGAAAAGATTTAAGGGTTTATACTATGATGGGTTATCTAACTCAAGATTTTCAGGAGATATCGAACATTGGGTAAGATTCTTTTTATCTTCAATAAAAGAAGCAAGCATTGAAAGAATACTAACAATACAAAAAATAAACGACCTAGCAAACAAATATAATTTAGAAATAAACGAATCATATAAAAATCCTAAAAATCATATTAAACTATTGGAATATTTGTTGGAAAAATGTCCTATAATTACTGTAAAAGAAATTCAGGAAGAATTACAACTAACATATCAAGGAGCAAATAAAATAATCCAAAACTTTGTCGATATGCAAATTCTTAAAGAAACTTCCTCAAATAAAAGAAATAGAATTTTTATGTTTGAAGAATACCATGATTTAGTTTTTAATATTGTTGCTAAAAACTAATATTATTTTTTAACAGTTAGAGATTCCCGTTCTGCTTTTTTTATTTTAGTAATCCCACCACGAATAAATGCTCTCTCTAAGCGACGTACAAAACGCGTGGGTAGATTTTCATGTGCTGCGTTGATAGAATCAACGAGGATTGTTTTACAACCCAACAGCTTGCCTGCTACGATATCTGTTAAAGGTCTATCTCCAACCATAACAGATTGACTTGGTTCAACGCCAATACTGTCAAGGAATTGACCCATTTTTTTAGGGTTTGGCTTTGATGCGTGACCGATAACTGGAAAATCAGAAATAGACTTTACCTTTGCAATATATTCTTCACTTGTATTGTTTGATATAACTGCGATTCTAAAATCATTTTTTACTTTTTTTAGCCACTCCGAGGTTTCAGAAGTGTATGAACCTGATTTAGAAATCATAATAGTACTATCCAAATCAAACATCATAACTTGGACTCCGATAGATTTTAATTCCTCTAAGTCAATGTCGTAGATAGATTTTAAATTATAATCAGGTTTAATTATCATTGTTTTTTATCCCAACGGTTCTTACTATTGCATACTTATAGTCTACTATATCTTTATCAAACTTGACTAGAAGTTCGTCATTTGTATTTGCACACTCTAGATTTTCCCCATCTATATTTACCCCTTTTTTAATTTCAAGAGCCTGAACTACAAATTTTTCCGATGGAGAAATAACTTCAAGATCAGTATTTATGAAAAACTTGTTTTTGGTTTTAACCTTATAATAATCACCTATTTTGTCCCAGACTTCGCATAAAAAATCAGATCCAGCCAGACCTTTAGAGATATTATAGCTATAACCATCGGATGGATATTCACCGTCGCCCAAATAAAATCCTGTTGTGTAACCTCTGTTTCCAACTTTTAAAAGTTCTTCAAAATATGGTGTTAAATCTGCATTTGGATTTTCATAAGCAAAATCGATCGCTTCTCTATAAGTTTTTGTAACAGCAGAAACATAATATAAACTCTTAGTTCTACCCTCTATTTTAAGGGAATCAATTCCAGCTTCCATCATTTTTCCAAGATGTTGAACAAGACATAAGTCTTTTGTACTCATAATATGTGTTCCGCGCTGAGTTTCTTCAATTTCGTAATATTCTCCTGGACGAGTTTCTTCTAATAATTTATAACTCCAACGACAAGATTGTGAACAGTTACCTTGATTAGCTTTCCTTTCACCATTTGTCATATAATCACTTATTAGACATCTACCTGAGAAGGAAACACATTGGGCACCGTGAACAAAGACTTCCAGTTCCATATCTGGTACATTTTTTTTAATTTCTGCAACATCTTTTAGCGAAAGTTCACGAGCTAAGATTGCACGTGTTGCACCAAAATCTTGCCAAAATTTAACTGCCTCATAGTTAAGAGTATTTGCTTGAGTACTAATATGAATAGGAGTATTTGGCATGTAGCGTCTTACAAGTTGTATAATTCCAACATCACTTATAATAAGGGCATCAGGGTTTGCATCAACTATTCTATCAATACAAGATTCTAAAAGTTTTATATCTCTATTGAAAGCAAAAATATTCAAGGTTAGGTATGCTTTTTTACCTAGAGAATGAGCTAAATCTATCGCTTGTTTAAGATTTTCTAGGGTGATTAGTTCACCTTTTCTCATCGCACGAAGACTGAAATCTACGACGCCAAGATAAACAGCATCAGCCCCATAATTAATTGCATACTCCAGTTTTTCTAAATTGCCCGCAGGCATCAATAATTCAGGTTTAATCATAAAAAAATCTTAGCATAAAAAAATTTTTACCCAAAAATGTTTAAACTTAGGGAATTTATATTATAATACATAAGGTGAGACGAGAGTAGAAAAGGTCTCAAAGCTGGATTTAGTTTTCATATGGAGATAGAGATGTTTTTTTCAAAGAGCGCAGATTTAATTGATTTAAGGAAAAAGTATGCAAAAGACAGAATAATCATTTTTGTTGGTGGTGACAAAGAAGAGATTAAATCTCAACGTAGACTTATCAAAAAATGTTTAAAAGTTTTATCAGAAGAATTGAATTATAACTTGTACATATTTGATACTGATGATAACAAGTCATTAAACAAATATGGGACTGTTTTCCATTATGATAAGAATTCTGTAGCTATGACAATTAAAAGAATTGATGATTTATATGCTAATGGTGTTTATAAAGCCTGGGTTTTCAATACGGACGTAATAAATAAAGAACTTTTAAATGAGTTTTTGAATTACAGATTTTTATATTTAACCTCAATTGAGGATATTTGTACTCCAGTTAAACATGATTCTGATTTGGTAGTTGCGGATGCTGATGTTTTCAATATAGTTAGAGATATTGAGGGATTACCATTAGAGAAAGTTGTATGTTGTTCTAAGACGGCGGTAAAAGAGTTTAAGGAACACAGGTTTAATGAACAGGAAAAGGTTATTTATCTGGAATTGGATGAAAAAGATAAAGCCCCACACCTCAAAATAGTGGATGCAATTTTGGAATAAAAGAATTATAATATGCTTGTAAAAAAGAAAATATAGAATAATTGGAGAAGTGTCCGAGTGGTTGAAGGTGACGACCTCGAAAGTCGTTGTGGGGGAAACTCCACCAAGGGTTCGAATCCCTTCTTCTCCGCCATTCTTTTCTTTTGATAAAGAGAAAAGAAGGCAAAAGAAAACCGACACACTAGGTTTTCATTATTTAATTGATTGTTTATTTTTTTATTAAGTTTAATACCTATCTTTTTAAGTATGAGAATAATTGTGGATGAGAACCACAAAGTGGAGCTTTGTCAGGGTTCGGCGGATTTTGACACGAGTGATGGCGAACAGAAAGAGCCAAACTCGCCCTAGTGAGAAATATATTTGAATAACTCAATTACGCCAGTAATTGAAAAACGAAAATTAATATTACGAACTGTCAATAATCCAAAAGACTTTTGCTATCAAAACCAAAATATCAGATTCTTTTCTCACATTTACCCCTGATAAAGAGAAAAGAAACCAAAAGGAAACCGACAAATTTACGATTTTTTCATTCTTGTGAATTATTTATTTTTTTGATTGGCTATATGCCTAATCCGTTTTAGTATGAGAATAATTGCGGATGAGGACCACCGAACTTTAGCTAGGGCTCATACTAATTATCATTACTTTCAAAGATATCGAATGACAAATTATTTGCTAGAATTTTCGCTAAGGTCAATATTTTATTCACATGGAATTCTATTGCATAAAAATCATTGATATTGACATCCCCAAAAATATAACGTACACTCAATTTGATAGTTGTCGAATTGTTGAAAGGTAGTAAAAATGGATGCCGATAAATTAGCCAAAATATTTAAAGCTTTGTCAAATGCTAATAGATTAGAACTTTATCTTAATATTGCAGAAGTTAATGAGCGAACTTTTGAAACCGGTTGTGATTGTTTTGTGTCAGATATTATTCAAAGCTTGAATATTGGTGCGCCAACAATTTCTCATCATATAAAAGAGCTCGCAAATGCCAATCTGGTTTATACCGAGAAAAAAGGTAAATTTTTAACCTGCAAAATTAACAAAGAAATTTTAGAGGAAGTTAAAACAATTTTAAAGTTATAAAATAAAATTATAAGGGGAATAAACATGGTAAACGAAAATATTAATTTTAAAGTAGATGAAACAAAGTGCGTCAAATGCGGATTATGTACAAAAGATTGTGTAGCAAATATTATTAAAATGGATGAGTTTCCCAAAATTGATAATAAAGGAATGCCTTGTTTGGAATGTGAACACTGCTTGGCAATTTGTCCGACGGGAGCAATTTCTATTATAGGTGACACAGTAAATGATGTCGCTTCATCAAATAACTTTGATATAAAACCGGAAGAATTAAAGAATATGGTTTTTGCCCGCCGTTCAATAAGGCAGTATAAAAATGAAAGTGTTGACAGAAAGATAATTGAAGATTTATGTGAAACTGCAATGTATGCCCCAACTGCAAGAAATGCTATGAATACTTTGCTTACTGTTATTGATGATAAAGCTATAATGAATGACTTTAGGGATAAGGTATATGATAAGTTTTGCCAACTAAAATTTGACGATGCCGAAAGCGGTGCTTTTTTTGCACTGGTTGCGAAGAAATGGAAAGAAGATAAATATGATAAACTTTTTGCAGGAGCACCTCATCTTATTGTTGCATCTGCGCCTGAAGAAAGTATTAATATTGCTTCAGATCCTGTAATTATCCTTTCTTACTTTGAACTTCTTGCTGTTTCAAATGGATTGGGAACACTTTGGGATGGAATGTTGACATTCATATTAAATGTAGTTTTGCCTGAATTTAAAGATTATTTAAAAATTCCAAGAAATCATAAGGTTGGATATGCTATGGTGTTTGGAAATCCAGCTGTTAAATACACTCGAGGCGTTAAAAGAAATATAAACAATATTAACTATGTAAAATAATCAAGGGAGAAAACTATGAAGGTCTTTTATTTCACAGCAACCGGTAATAGCCTATATGTTGGGAAAAAAATTGGAGGAGAATTATATTCAATTCCCCAAATGCTCAAAAATAACAAGAATGAATTTGAAGACGATTGCATTGGATTTGTTTTCCCTTGTTATGCCTTTGGTCTTCCAAGAATTGTTGTTGAATTTATAAACAAATCCAATTTTAAAGCTAAATATTTTTTTGCCGTAGTAACTTATGGCAACAAAGCAGGGGGTGTTTTAAATCAAATAGAAACACTTGGAAGAAAAAACGGAATAGTATTTAATTATACAAGTACATTAATTATGGTCGATAATTATCTTCCAGGTTTTGATATGGATAAACAAATAAAAAATCTTCCGAGTAAAAAAATTGAAGAGAATTTGAATAAAATAATTGCTGATATAAATAGTAGAAATAATCGCTTAATAAAAAATGGCTTTGGGGATATATTACTTTCAAAAATACTTTATAACTTATTTAAGTGGCAGATGTTTGATAATGCAACAAAGCTTTTTAGTGTTGATGATAAGTGTATTACCTGCAAAATTTGCGAAAAAGTTTGTCCTGTAAATAATATTAATATTGATAAAAAACCTGTTTATTTAAATCACTGTGAAAGTTGCTTGGCTTGCATTCAAAATTGCCCACAAAAAGCAATACATATAAAATTTGAAAAAAATGATACAAGATTTGTTAACCCAAATGTTAAATTAGCTGAAATCATTGAAGCCAATAATCAAAAATAAAATATTGAGAATATTGTTGTCAAAACTAAAATATCCGAATTAAAGAAGAATTGATTTTTATAAAATTTTTATTTAATCTAAGTACGATTGCGGATGAGAAACACTAAAAAAGAGTTAAAGATAATGAGTTTGGGTATATTTACTTTGAAACTAGAATAACAATACTTTTTGGTCGGACATTATATGAATTTTGAGAGTACAAAATATCTTCTGTGCTTTGATTTTCAAAAGTATCTATATATATATACCAGCATCTACCTTCGATTTGAGGGATTTCAAAAGTTAAAGATTCACAGCACATGTTCATCATTACATGAACATCCTCATCTTTGAATCTATCTTTATGCGAATGGTTCTCCGTATTGGATATGCTTTTACAGTCAATGCCTGCAATTGTAAAAGCAAGAACTCTGGAAGAAGGGTCATCCCACTTAGGCTGGTTTAAAAGCGTACCATGCCAGTTGATATCATTTAACCCTCTTGTATGACCGTCTGGAATAGTTCCTGTATAAAAATGTCTGGTTTGCAAGAAATAAGTTTGTTTTCTGAGATTAATCATTTTTTGAAAGAAATTAAATGTTTCATCATTTTGACTGACCAAATCCCAGTTTAACCAACCTTGCTCATTATCAAGTTGATAACCATTGTCAGAACCATTCTGAGTTCTTCTCATTTCATCACCAGAAAGTATCATCGGAACACCTTTTGAAAGGAATAGAATTGCTACAAAGTTTTTTATTTGCCGCAATCTTAAATTTTGAATATCAGGATTTTCTGATTCCCCTTGTTCTCCGCAATTCCAGCTTAACTGCCAATCATTTGTATATGAAACAAGGTCATTTAATGTAAGCCCATCGTGACAAGTTATAAAGTTAACACTGTTGGTGGGGAAATGTCCTGAGCCCTGATACAAATCAGCGTTACCTGAAATTCTAGTAGCAACTTCACCAATAATACCTTCGTCTCCTCTAACAAAACGTCTGATGCAATCTCTGTATTGTCCGTTCCATTGAGACCACCTATAACCATGAATATTTCCCAATTGATATAACTGACCAGAGCCATCGCCACCCCAAGGTTCTGCTATAAGCTTACAATCGCTTAACGTCTCTCGTAATTCGATTTCCCACAAAACTGGCGGATACTCAAGTACTTCTCCGTGAGTATCAAGAGTCAGAATTGTGCCAAGGTCAAATCTGAATCCATCAACCTGCATTTGAGTTGCCCAAAACTCCAAACTTTCAAAAATTAATTTTTGAACTATTGGGTGATTGCAACTTAAAGAATTTCCACAAGCAGAATAATTCCTATAATATCTTTTATCCTGCGCTAGAGAATAATAAAGATTATTATCAAACCCTTTAAAATTTATAACTGGACCATCTTGATTTCCCTCTCCTGTATGATTATATACAACATCCAGAATTACTTCGATATTGTTTCTATGGAGTTCTTTAACCATATCTCTAAATTCATTCAACATATTCGAACTGTCTGGCGATATGCAGTAAGCATTATGCATAGCAAAAAAACCTATTGTGTTATAACCCCAGTAATTAGGCTCATTCTCGTCAAATTGCATTATAGGCATAAGTTCAATAGCGTTAATACCAAGCTGTTTCAAATGAGGTATTTTTTCTGTTATTGCAGAGTAAGTCCCAGCATTTTTAACTCCAGAAGTAGGTGAATTAGTAAATCCTTTTACATGCATCTCATAAATTATGGTTTCTTTAAATGGAATATTCGGTTTTTCAATTCCTTCCCAATCATAACCCGATACATCAAGAACACAACCTCTCATTGAGGTCGCCAAATTGTCATCTTGATTACAAGCCGCCTCTCTATTCCACAAAGAATCACTTATGCCTTTTGCGTATGGGTCGATTAATATCTTATTTGGATTATATCTATAACCCTGACTAATATCTTGTGGTCCAAATACCCTATATGCATAATAAATTTCTGGATTCATATTTTCAACAAAAATATGCCAAAATCCAAATTCGCAATTATTCTTTTTATTTAATTCAATCGTTTGGAAAGGCTCAACATCGTTACACGTTCGAAAAAGTAATAAATTAATTTTTGTTGCCTCAGAAGAAAAAACAGAAAAATTAACGCCACCATCTCTGCAATGGGCACCAAGCGGTGATGATTTCCCCTCAATAAACGTATAAACTGCTTGACCTTCTGACATATTTTAGCCCCTTTTTTGTTTAACCTGTAAAAAATTTATACTTTTGGAAAATGTTTCATAAAAAATTTGTAGGCTTTCATTTTCCGTATCCTCTAACAAATAGTGATACAAACAAAGCATTCTTTGAATTGCCCGATAGTAGGTTGCTAGTCTTACCTTTTAAAGGCAAATTATAAAACAAGAGAATAAAATGATAAAAATATTGAAGAAGCTAAAAAATGGAATTATAAAATATGTTTGAGTACCCCAATTACTCCAGTAATTGAAAACCCAAAATTAATATTCGGAATTGTCTTTAAAATATTAAAATAATATTGTTTGACAAAACCTAAACTTCCAAAGCTTCTTTGGGAGTGTTATTGATAAGATTATTTGATTTCTTATTAAAATCTGCCAACCAACCTCTTTCTTTTGGAGATAGTTGTTCAATATCAATCAAACTATTGTCAATCGGTGCGTGAGACAAGCACTCTACTTGGTGCCAACCATTTAAAGCTTTTTTAGGATCAGAATGAGGGACAACAGTTACAAGGTTTTCAAACCTTACTCCACCCCAACCCTCAAGATAAACTCCAGGTTCTATAGAGAAAACTGTACCTTCTGTAATTTCTTTATTGGCTCTTTTACTACTTGAAATATATGGAGGACATTCGTGTACCACAACCCCAACGCCATGACCTGTGCTATGCATATAGTCATAACCTTTTTCTTTAATCGGGTTTCTAACTTTTGCATCTAAATCACTCTCTATCGCTCCTGGCGGCAATTCAGC
>Ga0302271_10001372_pt1 | contig 23465 bp, 17 predicted proteins | sample III_Bog_N1_1_FD_198767 | JGI IMG/M metagenome (GOLD analysis project Ga0302271, IMG submission 198767) | Peat permafrost microbial communities from Stordalen Mire near Abisko, Sweden - III_Bog_N1_1 | ecosystem: Environmental > Terrestrial > Soil > Wetlands > Peat | place: Sweden: Abisko... | reverse complement strand
AAACAACATCTAATTTTACTTAGGAAATCTTAGAATCAATCAATAGAAATCAAAGCCTATCTTTTTAATCTTGAAACTCTCTTGTCTGTGATCAGTGGAGAGATTCAATCGACTTTGCTTTGTGTTTGATTGATGATTGCTGCTTTCCAGAGATCAATCCTCTCAGAGATCAAATGAATAGCAACTTCAACTAAAACCTGAAGAGTGGGAGAGGAGTTGTGTTTAAAGAATAGATTAGGTTTTTGTGAGAAATCACAATTACAAAAAAGAAGAAGAATGGATTGATTTCAGGGATTGTAAAAATAAAAAGGTATCTTAAAGATTATGAAGAGATTTGAGGTTATTATTTAAAGAGAAAAATAGAGTTAATAAATCTTAGTTTTTTTGCGTTTGCTTGCCACAAACAGGATACACACAAGATTTTGGTAATATTTTAAACATTTTTGTCAAAATCAATTTGATTTTTGATCAACAATTTAAATCTATTTCAGAATTTTCTGTAAAATAACTGGGCTGTAATGAATCGTTTTTTCTGAAATGAATCGGGCTATTTGAGATAATTTTATAATGTGAAAAGATTGCATGCCCAGAAACTAAAAATAATAAATAGATTGTAGGTAAAATTCACAACAAACTTATTGAAAGGATAATTGTTGTAAAGATTTGTAGTTATCAAATCATCTCACTCCAGTGTGAAACTAAACATGATAATTTTGAATTTGTTTAGGGTGCTTCTTTTGCAGCTAAATCAATCAATCAATAAGTCGATTTACTTATCATCATTATCTTGTTTAATTCACGATGGTTTTATCAAAGCACTCTCTTTGACTTATGTTAATTAACCACAAGGAAAGCTGCATAATTAGCATAATAGATACCTTGATTTGTAAGTAGAATACATTTGAAATTGAAATTCTAATCATTAAAATTAAGAAATCTTTGATGAAAATTTCTAGTACAGATGATTAGTGAACACTCATAAACGCATAATTGAATGTAAAAGGGAACAACACAGCTGTAATAATAAAGACTTCAATTAATTGTAAAGAATATTTCACATCCTGAGATTCTTTATTACTTAGATCTTCAACTTTGAGATAGCCAGCATATTACTAATACTCTCTTCGTCATACACAATGAGTTCGTTTTTTTGAGCCTTAATTCTGACTAACCTTTGTTTGTTTCCTAACCTAAATATGTCTGTTTTGATGGGATAACAGAAATTTAAGTGATCAATCTGACAGAAGGTAGGAATTTGTATGCTTGTGCCACCCATAGATTAATTAGGTTGAGATTTCTTTGTCTCTCTAGGCTCAAGCTAGTGCCAAGGACCATTCAAGTATTGGAACTGGAACTGCGCCAAGTCCAGAAAATTAAATAAATTTCAATCATGAAGGAATCAAACCAGAAGAGAAAGATATCTTTGATCAGGCTAGCAACACTGCTAAAAATGAGATAAACAGCACTGAAGAATCAAGTCGAACTCATAGGCAAAATGATGACATGATTTTGGAAGAAAAAAATGAAAATAATTTAATCTCCAAACAACAAAATCCTCTTTTGTCTGCTGCAAAAGCAAATGATGATATTAATGTATGCAAAGAGCAAGTGATAGAAGAAGAGATGCAATTAGAGAAAAAGAATCCTTAGAAAAATGAAACAATCTTAGAAACAAGTAAAATATTCTTGAGAAACCAAAAAAAATCTTTAACACAAAATCATAATATCTTTTTTTTGTTTTTCTTAAAATGCTCAAGGCAATTCTGCTCATGCAGAGAATACACCAGCTAACAGACTAGAAATTCACAAGAATATCTTGGAAACATTTAGGATGGAAGTAATCAAGCTCATCTCAAGTGGAAATAGCGAACAATGTGTGAGAAAAATTATGATTGAACTCCCATTGCTGCTTTCAAGTTCCAAGACTATCCTACCCAATCTCTACGCTTAAGCATTCATCGAGCGCGCGAAGAATGGATAAGTATTTGAGGCTGTCATGTTTGCTAGAAGGCATTTCAGCTAAGTCTCAAGAGAGACTCTTTTTTCTTACGACGATAAGGGTTTGGTAGTCCCAATGCCAGTCGAAGTAGAATTATTTTAGATTGATAATATTACGCTAAAAATATCTATTTAAAGTTAAAATTATTTTCAAATAGGCATTGATGGGTCTTGTATCAACAAAAGACTACAAGTTATATCCAGAGATAGTCCAACTTATGAGCTAACATCAGCGACTAATCGTAGCGGACATCGCGAACAAAGCCCTATTAGGTATTTTTCAAAAGATTCTTAATTTTGCAGCATGTATGCATCGTTTAATGATTAATCATTTATTCCCCCAGTAATTCCCTTTAACTATTCTCATCTCCTGCTAGATAATTCAATTATTAACCATCTATTACAGACAAAGCAAAGCTCGAAATAGATTTTTTTCTTAATCTTTTTTTCAAGCCTACTTGATTATTTTAGTTATCTTTCCTTTTTTAAGCCACAATGTTTAATAATTTTGTTGCCAAAATACCAAATGATCATGTAATTCATTGATTGTTTATGTTAGAAATATTCGGCTATGGAGAATAATCTGTGTTAGAAACAGTTTTAAAGCAACTACAGCAATCGTTCAATTATTTCAAATAGCAGAAAAATTACATTGGAGAAATCTTCAGTCTTCAAGTTTGAGTTAATAAATGTCCAACAAACGTGACAAATTTAATAGAAATTCATTTTTAGTGCATCGTTTCTTTGTGTGTCTAAATCAATTAAATATTATTAGATTTACTTGATAATTAATTATTCAAGAATGTGTGATAAAATGAGATTGAGATTGAGCAAACCGAAAAGGGATGATTGTGAGATGAGAGGAAATAGCAAGTGAGATCAATAAAAAATAGATCGATGCAAGTTAAAAACATTGCTAAAGAGATAATTTATCCAACTCAATGCAAGAAATGTATTTATTGTCCTAAATAAAAAGAACAAACTAATAATATCTTAGGTTGATTATTCAAATTCTAAAAAGCATAAAATACAATGTTTTTAAATCATACAAACATGCAATTTGTGGCAAAATATTTATCTTATTTGAAAGATAATTCTTTCATGATTCATTTGCGAATAAAGAGATAAATTTAAATACTATTTGATATGAGAAGAAACTATGTTAAAAAACAAGGTAGAAGAAAGAAAATGAAGGATTATCAAAAATTAGAAAAGATAATAACGAACTAGAACGTAGAACAAAAAAAAATTTAGAAAGAGAAAGCAAATAACTTTGGTTACAGAAGACACGCAGAAAAATTTTAAGAAAACAAAAATAATTCGAATGATGATATTCAGAGGCAAAAAAAGGAAAGAAAGAAAAAGGATTAAATTTAATCTCTCGATTTTTGGAGTAATTTAATCTTATCTTAATATTAAATGGTGTTACTTGCAGAGATAATATAGAAAGTGAAATGCTAACTGCGATTGAGAGAAACTAATGGATTAAAGTAGTATTTTTAAAAAGCAAGCTGTTCTTGAAGTGATAAACAAAAAGAGTAGTTTGAGTGGACAGTTGCATTGTATATTTAAATAGCAGGTGGGGAAAAAAGAATAAATAGGTCGGGGGGGTTTAATTTGCCCCTTTTTGATAAATATTCAAAGGAGAATAGAGATGCTAAAGAAGCTAGTATTTATTTAAGTTAAATTACAAAAATGAATAAGAAAATATGTGACCAGTAGGAATAAAAATAGAAGATTGCTTCTAGATAATCCTCAAATGAGCTCACTCATTAGTGCTAACAAGTATCTGTCCATGCTAAAACGCAGAAGGATAGGCTGAAATAATCTATTTTGAAGTTGCAAATATGTTAGGGAGAATCTAAGTTAGTATTATTTGTAAGTATATTTGAATAACTAAGGTTCTCAAGGGAGAGGGGGGGGAGTATTTTTAAAAATTGAAGACAAGGGATAAATCTAGCATTATTTAAATTTGGAGTTTTGTATGCTATGTGGGAAAGTATTTTCCCCGAAAAGCACTCGAAGCTTGCTAATAGAGCGAACTAGTTTTAAATATTCCATCTCGGGGTGAGTTGAGTAGGTAATCAATTATATGAAAAAAGAATAAATCAGCAGAAAAAAACTGAAAAAACCTGATTAAAAATAGCAAATTGAAATAGAATCAATCTATCAAAAAAAACCAAATCACAAAAACAGGCTAAACAGAAAAGATAGAAATTTAAAAGTAATGTAATCATTGTCTGCTATGTACCCTCCTAGCACAATTGCAGCGCAATAACTTCAGCTGCTCTAATGGATCAATTCCATTTATCCTTACTAGCATCCGTTCGGTGTACCTCTACTTTAAAATCCACAGACTTAGTCAGTTTTCCTACCCTCCAAAGAAGAAGAATTCCTCCAAAATAACTCTTTTAACTTCGCTCCGTAGGTTTAGTAGAACTTCTAGTAACTGCAACAACATTCCATGCAAATCATCAATTAATCTCCTCTTTCATGCTACATTTAAGATAATCTAGCAGCTGAATCTACCCAGGAGAGTTCCCCCAAGCCAGCGATTTACAACATTGGTCTTGGAATGAATGATTGCTTCTCTCTTTAAGAGAAATCTCTGGAAAAGACAAAACTTGGGCTTTCTTTGGAGTAAATAATGAACAAAGCTGCCTTCGTTTAAAAGCAGCAGAGCTCACATAAACCTGTGGACGTGTCAGTCTGTAAAAAAATCAAGAAAACCCCACCTTAAAAACAATCGAGCTCAAAAAAGAATCGCAAAGATAGCTGTTCTTTGAGTGCATAAATGCAATTGCAATCAAGCTCCATAAATCCAAGAGGGTTTGGTGATGACAAGAACATTATCCACATAAATTTCACAAAGAACTTGCTGAAATCTTTCAGGAGATACTGCGAATATTACCATAAAAATAACTCAGCTTTACTTTAGCAAATCAAGAGAGATTTCGAAACGAATCATATGAACAACTAACTGTTAGTGCATTTCATGACTTCATCACCAACTAAGGAATACTTTCAACTCTTCGTCGATGGGCCAGCTTAAAAATGGGTGAAAGAATAAAGTCGCTTGAAAAAGTAAGACTAATAATTAGAGCTCATCGAGATATGTCGCTAGAGAGTGTTTGATAAAATCAAAGTGAAGAAATATTCGCCAGATGCGCCATTCTCGAACGATGAGGAGGCTCAAATCCCTTCAGGAATAGGTTCTCAACATGAGCCTTCTGCTCTTACAGCTCATCCTATTTTCAGTTAAATTGAGAATCATGGAACACACATAAAATCTGCTCTCACATCATCTTCCGAAGAAGAAAACCTTCCAGCTTCTAAAAATAATTCTAATATTAATAAGCCAAACAATCAATCCAGTAAGAAACAAACGCAGAAACTTAAAGTCAATCCAGAGGCAGATTACAGCAATAATTCGGTTTCTCAGTCATCATCTTAATCCTCTTCATCACCATCAAAACTGTCTTCGAATCATGCTGTGCTTAAAGTATTCGAAGCTAAAATTGAAGATGCTGAACTCATCAAAATCGAAGACGAATGCTGAAACCCAAGAATTCTTCTCTCTTTGACTTTCCTCTCAGGTAGGCTAAAAGTATTCCTCCCCTACCCTACCCCCCTACGAGATTCAAGTGCACTACTACTTCTAATCCAGCATTGGATTATCTTATTTTTAATTCTTCCATCTCACGCACTAATGCAAAGCATTGCTCGTTTTTCTCAAGTCAAATTGACAGAATCTTAAAAAAATAGCTGGAACAAGTTTCTTTTTTAAATAAACTAATCTTCTTATAATTCAACTAGAACATACATTTTCTTTTACTTTCTTATGTGCATAGCATCTATATTCATTTATAATATTTCAAAATCAATTCATTCTATTCTAATCCTTCTGAAAATCACTATTATTATCATAAAACTCTCTTGAATATCATTCCCTTTCTGATCTTCCCAAAATACATTTTTAATTTGTCATTTTTCAGCAAACCAGAGTAACTCATCATTCTAACTCAATATACTAATTATCACCCCTCCTACTTACCTTCTTTTCCCCAATATGCTTCTTCTTATGATTGTTCCTGCATTGGTTCTTTAATTTTTAAATAAATAACTCACTCCCCCCCTTCTTTTTATTAATTAATATTTTATTTTTCCAACTTCAAAATCTCTTATGATAATCTTTTTCCACCAACAACCTAGACCCAAGGGGACTAATCTTACACTTAATTTCCCTTTGATTCTTGTAAGGCTCATAAATAACCTCTAGTATTCCTAAAAGTCATAATCACTTGAATTATGTATTTTTGTGATATTTTGTATTCAATAAATTAATAGTATTCTCTCTTATTACATTACATTTTTCTGTCAATACCCTTTAGATTTCATTATTTGTTTACCTTCATTTGTTAAAATTACAGAATAGTTTCTTCAAAAATAGATCATAGCAATAACCAATTAATTCTACTAGGTTTCTTTTTTCTTTTGGCTTCTTCAAATAGACTAGTTTGGGTAAGCATAATTACATACTAAAAAGAATCTAACTTTTCTTCTACTTAACCCGTTCCATGTTTGTTTAAAAATTCATTAAATCTGAAGTAAAAAATCGATTTGAAAAAAACAATAAATGAGTTTTCATAAATATGTTAAACTTCTCACTTCTATTTTATCTCTCAATACTGATTTAATCACTTATTTCACAAAAATATTGAAGAAATCTAATTTAAAACCCATTAACCTTTTCCATTCCTTCATAATTCAATGACACATTAATCAGTTCAAGAGAATACTTAATGAGCTAATCTTCAAAATCAACCCAGCCAATAACAAAAACAGACAAAAACAAACAAATCAACTGAAGTTTTGCAATTTGATCCACCAAAATCAACACAAAAACATCACTGTTACATTTGAAATCAAGAGTAGCCTTCTCTCTTGAAATTCCTTTTCATAACATTGAATTTCACCTTTAGAGTTCCAACTGACTTTACTCTTGTTACTAATAAACAAAACATCATATTAAAACCTTATTTCTTTTTTTCTTTCTCAATTAAAAATATCAAAACATGTAATTCCGTTGATTCTAAGCCACCCAAATGCAAATCTCAAAAACGAAAGTATTCTTGTGTGCCATAAATTTCCTATTTTTTGTTTCTTTTATATCCAAGTTAATCAATTATTACCATCCAATAAATTAAATGCTGATAAATCTAGCTTTTACACTTAAAATCACATTCTACCATCCCACCAGATGTTTACTTGACATTTTTTCAAATTATAATTTCCACGAAAAGAGGAATACTTTGTGAAAAATTAAGTCACATTATTAACAAAGGAATTGTTTTGCCTTTCTAAGATCAGAAAATCCCAAAAAAAAACTTAGCAGATTCTGAAGTCAGAGTGGAAACTCCTGACAAAAATAATTAATTGTCTTTTGAGAGATTGTTGAGGGGATTAACACAATAACTTGTTAATAAATTTGAACAGCTTTCTAGCCAGGAGAACTAAATTCCAAAGTGTAATATTTTCTGAAGATTTTTATTTAGTTTACCTTCTCTGCCTTCACCGAAGGCAATGACTTTCTTAGCATCATGATACTTGATTTCTTGTTTCGAGAAGAAACTAAATATTTCTGAGATCTTACTTGTTGCGAGTGGACGATATATTCTCACCAGTCGTTCGTGACTTAAAAGTTTTTTTCAAAAGAAGAAAAATGGTTAAATTAATTGGTTAAGGATTTAAATCTTTCAATCGATTTGTCGCTTCAAAAATCAAATTATTTTTCAGTTTTATCAGAACTCCCTTCACATTCAAATGTTGATTTGACTTTGGATTTCAATAAAATTCCTTTATTAACAATTAATTTCTACTTTTTAAACAGCTTATTGAGATGAATTCGGACATTTAAAATCAAAAAATAAACCTTCAAATAATTTTGCTTTGGAAGTGCAGTTCAAATTTTTTAAAACGTTTAATTCTCATTATTTGATTAGCAGTTTCTAATTAATTATCTTTCTTAAAATCAATCATGGAACTTAATAGTTTTAAATCTATTTCTTCATAAATAAAGTGGAAATTCCTGAATATCAATATTCTTACTATCCAGGTTGAGTTGGAATGTGAACACTTCCGTATCCTCTTGCTTCAGATAGACCAAAGAAATTCTTCCCAAATACTTAAATAACTATTTATGGCCAACCGTAGGGACTATCTGTCGAAAGGGTTGTTTCAAATGGCAGATTGAACACAATGTCTCTTGTGTAGAGACTGTTAGATGTAGAAAACTGCGATTTTCCTTCTAATATTTACTGTTAATAAAACATTTTTGACAAAATGAATAATCATATCTGGGAGCATGCTTTGCAATAATTTTTTTTACCAAATTGTCAACTGGACTAAAGCTCTATCCATGAGCAATCTCATATTGGCACATCAGCGTGTCTTCTTCTTCGAACTATTCCCAATTAAACAAAACACTGAACTCAAGCAATCTTCATTTTGATTATTCTGCGATTAAGTTATTTTTTCTGCATATTTTTTCTTACATCTCCACTCTCAATACTTCCTGAGAAACTTAAATACATTTTTTAGTATGGCATGCTTGAAGGATCTACTTTTTCATGCGAGGGAACCATAGGTAGCAGTTCATTAGCTGCTCCTAACATATTTCTTCCTTGATTTGATGGGAAAGCCATTTTTAGCAGAACAAAACCGAAAAGTGTTTATGTATCCTTATCCGCGGGAGATTGAAAAGCTGAAATAAATTTTGGTGATTGTGCTGGTGATTTATCTTGACGAGAGGTGATTTTGTTATTTGTTTTTTTGAATTTTCAATACTAATCCTTTTTCTTCTTTTTTTGGATATTTGTTTAGTTTTTTTTTCTCTTTTTTAGTAGTATTTATTTTAGTCATTTGTATGCTATTAAAACAGAAAAAAAATACATGAACAACTCCAAAAGGGAAGGTATTATAATTTATTAGATTTTTGGTAAAAAAAGAGACATAGTTGCTGTAATAGGCTTCGTCACTGCTTTAATAGTGGTCTTCCACTTAAAATAATTCTATGTTTTTCTTTAGTTGGACTGAGTTTAGCTTTTTCGTAAAAACTAGAACGTCCATGAGATGGAGCAGATTAGGGAGTATTACATTACTAAGTATCAGGTTAAGTATTATGGTTTTCGATAGACTCAAATGTAGAGATTTATTAACCTGGACGCTAACCCTATGCAATATTTGGACTTTTTTATCTTGACTAAGAAGAAGAATGCTTGAAAAGACTGTTTTTTCTAGAAGTATTTGCAACATAGAGCGGTTTGTTTGAGGGATCTGGAGAATTATCCTTTTGAATATTTTAAAAGTTACTCCCATTAAACCTCAGAATTCTTCCTTTAACTGCAGGCTATTATATGAGAAGAGGATTTTAAGCAGGTTGTTCCCCTCCATTTCTTGTGACCTACACATTATTTGATTGGAGTTAAATATGGGGATCAAAGCTATTTCTCCTAGGTTATTGTTGCTATTAAATCTTGGGTAAAATTGATTTATTTTACTCTTAAGTTTAGTAATATGGGCTATTTTAGTACTAGGCCTATTAGGAATTTCCATAAGTTCGACATGGAGATGCAAAAACAGGAAAGTCATTTTAAAAACTAGATTTATGATATCCTCTAGCGGATGGTGTTGCTATTGATCGTCTTGGGCTTTAACTTGAACTGTAGTAATTCGCCATATTTTTAATATCATTCATAGCTTGCATTGTATTATTATTGTTATTAATGCTGAAGCTGCTTTTCTTCCGGATTGCTTGTAAAACAAGTGCTTGATCGCGTTCTTGTTCAAGTAATTTTTCTTATGCTTCTGTGATCTTCTCATCTTCAATGCTTTTTGTTATAAAAAAGTGTTTTAAATTTACATTTATTTCATCGAGAGTTGTTAATATTTATTTACATTTCTTCAATTGATTTTTAAATCCACGGATGCTCAGCTATTTCTCCCATCGTAATGCGATTTTTAGGGTTCTTCACAAGCATACAAGAAACTAGATTCTACACAGACTTAGTTAATTTCTTTTTATCATCTTAAGAGAAACTCCATTTGCCTTTGAGAATAGCATCTTGTACTGCATCTCTTGTACTTTAAGGAAATGGTGAATTTCCTGTGATCATCCAAAAAAGAATACAACCCATAGCCCATATGTCGATTGATGGCATAGCTGGTGCATGAGAAGTAAGAACTTCTGGGGCTATATATCTTATCGATCCTGCCTCAGTGAAATCTACATTTACTAATGATTATCTGCCAGATATCCCAAAATCTACTACTTTCAATTTCTCATGATTCTTTTTAGGGTTAATATCAAAAACAAAAACTTATCTTTTCTCTCAGTAAACTAATATTCAATTATGTTGGAAAATAACAAATCTTCATTAACAAAAAAACAATAGTTACTTTATCTTCGAACATGATGTTTTCTAATTTCAAGTCTCTGTGTATTACATTCTCTTTATGGCAATAGCTCATGGCATAGAATAACTACTGAAATAATCTTTAGCTTTCTCGTTCAGATAAAATTTTCTGTTTTGTCATATAATCTTTTAAATCACCACCTTCAAGGTACTCTAACACGAGTGCAACTTTCATTTCTTTCTGCAGTGTGAAGCAATTGAACACTTTTAAAATGCTCTTGTGATTTAAATTCTTCAATGCAATCAGTTCCTTGTAAATCATCTCTGTGTCCTTGGCATTTTCTAATACGAATAGAATAATCAAATTAAATCACCAATTTACAATAATCTCTCATAAAATATGAAGAAAATTAAAACTAAAATTACATATTTTCTAGCAATCTATCATTTTAATAGCAACTTTTTCCTTGGTGATTCTGTTTTTGGCTTCGAATACTTTCCCATATCCACCTTCGCCAATGCAACGGATCATTTTATACACAGCGAAATTCGAGCTTTCATCAAATTCTTCTCCAAAGGACACGTACAAAATATCTCCATCCTTGATGTACTGTACATCCTCATCAAAGATTTCGACTCCACCCATTTTGAACACACGGATATGGCTATCTTCAGTTTTAATACAATTGAGACTCCCATAGATTATATCAGAAAGATCTTCAAAGGAAATATGATCTTTAAGAACACATGAAATCATTGACGAAGGATCACCGTTCTTTACGACTCTCACTTTTCGCTGAAACAAAGGAAAAAGTTACAGCAATTAGTATAAGAATACCTCCAACATCATAGCAATAGTTTAAATTCTTCGTACTATCTTTTCTAAAAGGTATCTGCATTTTCTTAGGGGAATTCTAATTCAAATCTAAAAAGAAAATTAAAAAATATATTTACTCTATTATCCCTTTGTTCATGGTTATCGCATTCATATGCATCCATGGAGATTGCTTTGTTTGATTTCCTTTGTGATGAATGTCTCTGTTTTTTAAAAGAGTTCTGAAAAAAAGACCAAAGGCTTTGTGTTCTTATTTTTTAAAAAGATTTTAAGCTTCTATATGTATTTTTATCTCTCGCTCTCTCTTTCTCTCTGTTTTCAGATTCTGATAAAAAAGTTGATCATAATCTATCTTTACAATGTTTCTCCTCCCATACAAGAACAATGAAGTAATTTTATTGAAATACGAAATGAAAATTAACTAGAACCATAAAGAACAGACATCAATTGTTTGTAGTCCCAAAGCCGATTAAGCATCATTTACTTTCAGAAGAAAAAAACAAGAGAAGAAATTTTTTAATTTCTCTGAAAAAGCTCAATAAATAAATTTTGTTTTAGCAAAGAAAATAAAAAAATGTAATAAATTTCATAAACTATTCACACTATTTTTGCATCTTAAGAACTTAAATTCATAATATTTTCATTTTTTTTTTCATTTTTTATTCTTGCGCTTTCTTTTAGTTTCTTGATTTAGGACAGCGCATATCTTATATCGTAGCTTCAGGAATGTTAAGCCAATTACAAGCCATAATTAGCAAGTACAAATAATATCTTTTTAGTGCTTCAAAAATCAAGAAAATTTCTCATAAAAACAAAAACTTAATAAATTAAATAATTTTCCTAAACAAAAAAAAACCCTCTCAAGAATTTCTGAGTGCAATTCACAACAATAACTCCATACTCAACAAAGGTACTTACTACTTCTTAACCTATCTCACAATAAGCATGAATGTGTATGTATGTGCGCACTGTTATGATGATCATCAGCTCACTTTGAAGGCTTGCCTTGTGAAACAAATTTTTCCTATTTACTGATCAGTCGCATAATATCTTTTTCCAATCATATGAACTACCACATTAAAACTCATTTTTTTACATCATTTATTAATCAATATTTTTCTATTAATTCAGTTTGGAGATACTGTTGATCGCAATGTCCAATAAAGACTGCTGACATGCATGAGCTTTACTGATACTCACAAAAACAATCAAAATCTTTTCAAAAAACTATCCACTTACTATTGTTTACTTCCCCCTTTATTTATTTGTACATCCTATTTCAATACCCTTCAATAATCTTGAATCCATCAAACACTCAACATCTTTTATTTTTGTTCAATATTTTTATGTTCTCCCTAAGGATCAGCTCTTCTTATTGGCTCTCAGCTTATCATCTGAGACCCACAGAAGTTGAATCCAAAATCAAACTTTGTCCTTTTCAATTATTGAATCCTTTCATGATTCAATGATCAGTTCATTGCAAAGACATATCCTTTTTTCTTTAGATTTTTATCTTTTTATTATCTTTCGAATAATAATAACTCTGTGATCTTGAATTTCATGCTAATATCACATTTTGATATTATTTTCCCTTTGAAAATGTCATTTTTTCAAAGAATGTCGTCGCAAAAAATCATTATGTTTTGAAGACACTTTCGTTAATTGTTTTAGCAAATAATTGACCATCTCCATAGTTTTCTTGTTGCCTTTCTTTTTGTATCTCTTCAGAGCTGCCAAATATTCAACTGTTGTGGTTGATTATTAATCAATGTTATTTGAAAATAAAAACGAAACCCATAAAGAAAAGGAATATTGTAAGACTTCATAGAAAAGATCAAAGAGATATGTTTTATTAAAAAAAGAAACAATTTATGTATATGCTATATTAATAAGAATAGCTGAATCGTATTTTGATGAAACATATAGATCATACTCTTCGGAGATTGATGATATCAATTCTGCTTCCCTGATACTTTTTAGACAAGGTGAAGAGAATTATTATTTTAAGATAATTTTTGAATATTTAAGTACAACAAAAATACAACATTTAATAATTAACTTTATGGAAAAATAATACAAAGGAATTCAATGAATTCCTGCAGATATAATAATAGGTGAAAAACTAAGGGAGTCAGTTTATTAAACTTCAATTTAACCTTGCATTTTAAGCCCAAGAATGGTGTAGAATATAAAAGCTTTAGTTTTTTAAGATCCAATGAAATTTTTTTATAATTCAATTTTATCTGTGTTCTTTTCCTTCAATTTATCTTCGATAAGTCTGTTGAAAAGTTAAATTGTTACATAAAGTTTATTAATTATGAGGGGAATAATAGAAAATGAAAAATATTTGAATTAACCTTTTGAGATGAAGAGCAGCAGATGGTAGGGCTGTTTCGTTTACTTATCGAAGTGATTCCTCTGAAGGTTGGGAAGAAAATGAATAAGGGTATTGCTAAGAATTAGGATCAATTATATCATCTAAATTATCAACATTGTTATCTCTTTCAGGGTCTATATCGAAGAATGGGACTTATTAAAAAGAAGATTTTTCTTGAAGACCTTGCAGCATTGCTAGACTTGTTTATCCTTCAATAATTGGATCAAGTGAGAATTCTGGAAGAAACGAACCTTGTGCTTTCCTTCCTGCCGTAAGAAGAATCCCATGAGAAGATCTAGATGAAGAAGAACTGGAATCATAAAGTGAAGAATGGCTGTTTGGGTTTTGAACAGCAAGAGGAAATTGTTCCTCTCCTCCAAGGAAAAGATTACGATTTTAATCTTTATTATCTGATTCATGCATAATTCTTCCAATTTAAGACGAAGAATAACTATTAGTTTCACTAGGTTTATTTTTAGCAGAGTGCTGATATCCTTCAAAAAACAGATTCTTTGAAGCAGAAGGACCAGGAGTAAACAACCCAACTTGTTATGGCTAAGGAGTTTATCGCTCAATCGAAGATTGCGGATTGAATTTCTCAAAAATATTCTCGAGTTCATTTACTTCTTTGGATTACTATCCTTAAAAGCATTCTGGAATCCTCCCGAGAGAGAACTAATCAAAGAAAAGTTTGTCAAGGAAATCAGTATCTTTAAATTATCTGTCTTCATTATCTGGATTCAGAGCTTGTATATCAATAGTATTTGAGCTTAGAAGCTTTGAAGGTGAAATCAACTTTGGATATTCGTCTCCTGTAATAGCAATTTATATATCCTGATCAAGTTAGAATATTTCTTTATTATTTACCCTTCTTTTTGAGACATTTTTCGATTTAGTCTTCGTGATCTTAAGGATAATTCTAGGTTGTACATTAAAATAAGTTTCTGCATTTGAATGAAGTAGTTCTTTCTGCCATTTACTCGCTAGAACAGCGAGCTATTAATCTTATTCATTTTTGAAATCTTATAATTGCAAAGTCGCAGTTTCAGCATCAATAGCTTCATCGATAAAACCATTATCAAGCATCATCTCTTAAAGAACTTATTCTCTTCTTTTTTATCCTTCTTCTGACCACATTTCCCACCATTCCGCTGCCCCTTGCGATCCTCCAATACCTTAAATCTCAGCAGGCAAAGAATTCTCTTCTTCACTTGAACTTTACATCTGTATCTTGAGATTTTCAAAGATCTATTCGTCCATGAATTCGTTTGCCATCAACTCTCTCATTTTTTAAGCACTGCTATGGGAGTTACTGCTTGAATTTCCACTACTTATCTCTCCCATAACATTCATTTATTAGTACTAAAACGACTAACCATTTCGTTGATTATTATTTTATAAAATCTGAGTTAAACTCAAATCTCCTCTCTACAGGAAAGTATTACCTTATTCGTCAAGTGTTCTTTCAAGATTTAGCCTGCCTCCACTCTGGATAGATGAATTGTTCCCAGTAGCATTAAATAGAAATCCCTATTTATGAACTGTAGTCTAGATTGCTCTATTATTGGAATTATTCTTCCTAACCTTTTTGGTGGTGCTCTATGTTTACTTTGTGACTGTAGTACTCAGAACACCTTGAGCTAATAACTGCAATTATTCCTTTAAATCGCCTTCAAAGAGGAAAACAAAAGACATTATTGATAAAAAATGACTCTTTTATATAAAATAGATCTTTTTACGTGAGAGAGAGCAGATTTGAAAGTGAATGCAACTTGCAAGAGTTACAATCATCCTACCTAATGTTTCAAGTTTGGTTGTTTCAGGAATATCAATAGATTCTTTCACTTCTTGTCTAAGCATAAGATTAAAAGAGGGAGAACAAAAATTGATTTAAAAAAAAAAGAAGAAGAATTCATTAAATCCTTACATGAAAGAAGAAATGTCGAGATTAGTACATGCTCGTTTGAATTGGAGTTCATTTGTTAGTTCTAAAGATCTAATTCCAAAAAGAAGTTATCGCATTACGAACAATCCGAAGGCGAGTAATATTATTACATTAACCATTAAAATTAAGAAACTCCTTGTTTCCTTCTTTCTATTATCCTTGATCTCTTCATTGAAGAGAATACTCGCTCATTTGGAGGATGCTACTGCATCTTTTTTGAGATGGAAAAGAAGAGTAAAGACTATCAAGTTTTTGATTTTTTTTTTGTTGGAATTCAAGAACCTTTTCGATAATCAAAGGATTGATGTTGAAGCTCAGCAATAAATCGTTGATTTCTTGACCATCAATTTTCAAAATTCAAAAAACTCCAAATGCGCGATAATCTCATAATTTAGATGAAAAGATTATTTCGAGTTAAAAAGCAATATCTTCTAATCTCTTCAAATAGATTCTTTCACAATTTGAAATAAAATACAATTTATTTTAATGAATTAGAAATCTTCATCTCCAAAAGAGATGTTGCTTTTTGACATAGATTAATAAGATAATTGTTAATATCTTAACTCTATTATACAATAAATAATATAATCTTTACCTTTTTCATTAACACATTTAGATTAGAAATAAATTAGTTTTAACTAATAATTTCCTCAATGTTATTAATGAAATCTTAGTATTTTTATTTATTTGTTCCTAAGTATATTATTATTTTTAAAACTAACTGACTCAATTAATAATCTGACACATAACACTTGCGTACTTGAAGTTTTTATTAATTTGATTATTATTCCTTATTATCAAAATAAGTTTAAATAAAAAAAGAAGTTAGTTTATTAATTAAAACAAGTTAAATTAGGGTTTACTTCTTTTAGTAATAGTACTCAATCAAAAGTAGTTTTGCTTTAAATTTCTTATGAAATATCTTTTTTTTAGTAGTATTTTTATAAATTGTAAAAGTAATTCTTTTTTGAATGAAAAAGCTTAAATTCGATTTATTATCGAACAGTCTTAGCTGTTTTGACTACTTTTATGTCAGAATTCGATTTGTGTTTTTCAATGGGATAATAGTTTAAGATTTGGCATTTTTTTATGAACAGAAGAAAATATGCTCTCTGACCTTCAAATTGTTATGATTCATGTGGTAATTTTACCTTAAATCTTTCCTCTCAAGGGAAAGGCAAAATTCAATCACCCTAAATAGATTATTATGATATTTATCCTATTTACTTTTATTAACTTTTTTACCTCATTTTATTGCCTAATGAAATGGCTTTTATCTTACAACAAAATGGAAAATGAAGCATTGATCGAAAAGAAACTAGTTGGGAAAGGCGCAAAGTATCACTGACCAACAATAATCAAACTTTAAGATGAGAGGTAAAGGTTTACAACTATTGTTAGATTAATGTGCAAAATATAGCATAAATTCGTTGATTTCTGCAGAAATAAATCCTTCAAATGATCTCAATTCCCTTTTCGTCAGTCAATAATTCTATTCAAAAACAAATACAAATAACTAATTCAAAAAAGAAAAATCAATTTTCTATCTTATTTCTTTGTATTATTGCAACTGTACACATTGCAAACAAACATGGGATGTCATCATGCTAAGACTTCCAAGACTTCCCCTGATTTCTACTATCAAACTAGTGCAGTGTATAAAGAATACCTTGGTCTATCTGAGCTTATCAAAATCAGACGGGAAGCTATTTTCGATGCTGTTGGCAAGAATACCTACCTAAAAAACTAAGATATTTCACTCTTTTAAGACAACGAGAAGATATCTGAAGCAATTAGCAAGCTCAAATTAAGTAAAGACACCGCATCATTATACTCCATAGAATAGGAATATCGAAAGTTTTTCTAGGCTCACGCTGCAATCTAGTTGGAACTCAGCGATGTGTCTCAGTAACATAAAATACTTCTCAAAAAAATAAGATCTAAATAGCCGCCTCTAGTAGAATAATTGCTCGTTAAAATGGAAAATCTTAGAAATTCAATCTTGCTCTATTATCGAGTTAAACTCACTGTGAAGCATTTGGAAGAAGAAAAACATACTTTTTTCACAACTTAATTTTCTTCGAATGCATACTCTATTAGAACAGAAGAATGAGGCTATTCTCGAATGGGCTATTTCATGAAATCAGGTTTAAATACTGAAGTAAAATCGCTATGTATTTATTAATTAATTATCAATATTTTCTTGAACAAATTACCAAATTAAATTGAAATTAAAGGATTTCAAGTTATTAAATACTCCCGACAGAATCTTTTGCTTGCCAAAATACTGAACGGAATTCAAAAAAGAGGATTTTTATTCTATTTCACCTTGAAGTTCAATTCCTCCCTATTTTTAATAAATCAGTAACAAAGAGATCTCATATCATTCCTTCATCACTCTCTTTCTATCTATCGAAGGATAATCTTTTTAATTCTTCAATGCTCTTTTTCTTTCTATGCAATTGTTTCAACTTTCTTTATAAATATGTTTTCTTTTACTCAAACTCTAATTATTTCTATTTTGTTCAGTTGTTTTAATAATAAAAACTATCATTTTTTAGAGAGAATACTTAGTACTTTAAAGAATCGATTTAAGAATTAATCAAATGCTTTTTAAAAGCGATAATTTTATTAAAAGAGAAACATTATTCACTTCAAAAATCTTCATAACAGTTACTTGAAATACTTTGATAGCCAAGGTGAAAAACAAATTCAAATTTACTGAATTATCTTCAAGTAATTGTATTTTATAGAAAGAAACAAAATGAGCAAATGAGAATTGAATTCACATTATGGTAGCTTAAAAAAATGGAAATTTAAATAATAGTTTCTAATTAGATTTTTGAAACCCGTTTTTGAACATTTTCTCATTTTTATTAATGTTTCCATGTTTTGATATGGCTTATTAAATCAAATTCACTTGATATTTGAATTGAGAACAGAAACAAAATAATTAGAGGAATGTGTTTTTGGTTTTAAACAGATGAATTCAATATTTGGGAATAAAATAAAATAAAAGAAAGGAAGTAATAAAGCAAAGAAGAAAAATCCATAGATTTAAAGAGATCATCTAGTTAAAGCATGTCAAGTTGTATTAGCACTGGTATATCAGCGATATACATTTTAGATCATAAAGGAAGAGTATTGATTAACCGCTGTTACAAGGGTGATCTACCTATTAGCATTCATGACATTTTCAATAAGAAATTACTTGAATACGATGAATTTTCAGTGAAACCTATCCTCAGAGACAAATATGGTCACTCGTTCTTTTATCTGCATCACAACAATCTCATCTTCTTAGCTGTTTCTAGGAAAAATACCAATTGTATGATGGTATTTTCGTTCTTGTACTAGCTGATTTAAGTGCTCGTCGATTATGTGAAAGAACTTGAAGAAGAATCTGTGAGAGATAATTTTGTAATTATCTATGAATTACTAGATGAAATGATGGATAACGGCTATCCATAAACGACTGATAACAAAATCTTGCAAGGGTTCATAAAAACAGAATCACATTAACTCACGAAGGATCAGAAAAAGTAAAAAAAAACTGCTCCTTAGACAATAGAGAATCAAATGGTTGCAATCACTGGAGCTGTCACTTGGAGACCAGAGGGGATTATGTATAATAAAAATGAAGTTTTCCTTGATGCAATTGAAAAACTCAACATGCTCGTTTCAAAGCAAGGCAACGTAATCAAGTCGGAAATAGCTGGGTTTATCAGAGTTAGATGTTTCCTCTCTGGTATGCCTGAGCTTAAACTAGGTAAAATAAAATGAAAATTATTAAGATTTTTATTTGAAAAAATTTAAATAGTAAAAAAAGGACAAATTGCTTTGTTCTATTTGTCTTCTTATCTTTGAAGAATAATTTAAAAATAATTCTTTAAGGATTTATCTTTTTTGGTACTATTTTAAAAAGGCATCAATGATAAGGCATTCTACGATGCATAAGGTCGAACATCTAAAAACAAAGCAATCGATTTCGATGACATGAAATTCCATTAGTGTGTGAGACTCACAAAGTTTGAGAATGATAGGATTATTTCATTTATTCCTCCTGATGGTGAATTTGAATTAGCATCGTATAGACTGGATATTCGAGTGAAACCATTGTTCTAAGTGGATGTTTAGACAGAACGTAAACCTAATTCGAATAAAATTGAATTTACTGTCAAGGTTAAGAGTAATTTCAAGCAAAAATCAACTGCAAATAATGTTGATGTGTTTATTCCTGTCCCCGATGATGCTGATACACCATAATTCAAAACAGCTTACGGAATAGTCAAGTATGTCCCTGATAAAGAAGCTATTGGATGGACATTCAAGTAATTCCCAGGATAGAGAGAATATCTCTTGACAGCAACTTTCCATCTTCCTACAGTGGTTTCACCAAACAGAGAAAAGTTCTAGCGCCAACCAATTTCTCTGAACTTCGAAATTCCTTATTACACAGTTAGTGGATTCTAAGTGAGGTATCTTAAAATCTAAGAAAAGAGTGGATACACTGCTCTCCCTTGGGTCAGATATATCACATAAAATGGAGATTACCAGATCAGAATGGCATGATGATCTACACAATTATTAAGTGATTATTTGAGTTTTATGATCACTTTTATTTTGACATGAATGTGTGAAATACTATTCAAAAAATATATTTTATGTTTTTGTTTTAAACTTTAAGATGATTTAACACATTCAATCTTAATGACAACTAAAGTCCATAACTATCTATTTCCCCTTTAACATTTCTAAAATAGTTTTATAAAAATTAACAAGAGGATAACAAGGATTTAGAATTACATCAAGAATCATGGATATCATACAAAATACAAACCTAAAATGTATTCATTTTTAGTGTTTATTTTTTTTAGATTTCTTATGTTTTGGTTTTTCTTCTTCCGATTCAACTTGTTCTTCTTATTCGATTTCCTATTCTTCTTCTTGTTGATCTTCATCGTCATCATCTTCTTCCTCTTGATCTCCTAACATCATATCATTTCTTTGATGAATCACTGATGTTTTTTCATACTCCTTCATTTTCTTTTTATCTCTCTTTTCTTTTCTTCTAAGTCTTTCATTTTCAACATCAGCCTCTTTATTGGTTATCAGTTTCAAAGCGAACTTTCTAGGTAGATCTTCCGTGTCATTTTCATACTTCTTCTCATTATCTTTATACTTTTCTAATCTCACCTGCTCACTTGTCATTGGTTTACCTAAAATATTACAAATTAGAAATTGTTGTAAAAATTATTTAAAAAAAACGACAATTACCTTCCTCAGTGAAATAAGTGATATTTTTGCCATCGAAGTATCCACCATCTTTGATCTTTTTAAGTTAATTCTTGCTGACTTTCAGAGTCGTGAATTTAGATAAATCTTCATGACTATCTTCTTCTTCATCAGTATTTTTTTGTTTTTTAACAAGGAAATCATCAATATCGTCATCGTCTCTCTCTGCTCTTAATTTCTTGAAGTTTTCACTGAGCACATCTTAGTTTTTTCTTTTCATTAACTTTTCGTGTTTCACATTACTGATTTACTTCTTTTTGTCAGTTTCAGTTGATTATTACTCTTCTTCCTCTTCATCTTCACTTTCTTCACTCTTAGCTACTTCTACTTCTTTTTTGATCTTTTTTTGCTTATCTGATACTTTTTTCTCAGCTTTTTTAGATTATTTTTCAGGTTTTTCAGTTTCGATTTCTTATTCTTCTACTTCTGGTTCTTCAATTCCACTTTCTCCTCTTCTTTTCCTTGCCTTTTCTTCTTTTAACTTTCTTATTTTTTCCTTTAACTTCTCTAATTTGTCTTGCTTTTTTTTAACAACTTCATCCTCTTCCTTTTCTACTTCCTCACTTTCCTCCTCTTTGTCTGATCCATCTTCATCATCCGAGCTTTCTACAGCTCCTTTCATTCCTTTGAAGTTTATCACTGGAGTTTAAATCAACCCATAACTCTCAGCAAGACCATCAGCATCTATCTTTGTGGCATCAAATATTTCCTTATCCTTAGCGAAGAATACACTTCTCAAATAAGAGATAAATGCTCTCTGCGCAAGATATTTCAGATCAACACTTTCAACTAAATAACTCTAAAGTGTGTTTGTTATTGATAATTAATGCTCTGGGTTAGCCTTTAACTTTATCAAAGCTAATCTACGTTCTTTAAGTCTTTCAAGCATTTTCATTTCAGAAGGTAGAAGCATAAGCATAGCATTTCCTTCAGATTTATGTCTAGCTGTTCTACCAATTCTATGTAAATATGTCACATCATCATCAGGGCAATCTACCTGCACAATCCACTCTACAGAAGGGAAATCCAGTCCTCTAGCAGCAAGATTAGTTGTGAATAGTACTCCGAATTTTTTTTCTGCAAAAGTGAAGAAAATTGCCATTCTTTTGGACTATTTTTATCTTCCTTGAAGTTCAAAAAGAGGAGGTCCTAATCGCAGTTTCCTGAAACTTTCATAAACAAAACGGACCTGCTTGCAAGTACTCAAGAAAACGAGCACTTTATTCTTTTTATGAGAACGCAAGAACGAGAACAACATATTCAGCTTTTCATCTGCTTTGACTTCCATGTAGTATTGTGTCAACTTCACAGGTGCTTCATATATATCCTATTCATTTCCAAAGCAAACATTTATTTTTAAAAATCTAACTTTTTTCGATTCAAATTCTAAAGCAAACTGATAATTTACTTTGATCGAAAGGGATTGCTACTATTAGTCTGCTGTGCGTACTTCATGAAGGAAGATAAATTCTGGATTCTTCAAAGACAGCTTACTGAGATCATGAATATTTTTACTCAAAGTTGCTGAGAATAAAATTGTTTATTTATTCTGAGGCAGATTGTATAAAATTGCATTGAGAGTCTCTGCGAATCCTAGTTCAAGAATTAAATCAGCTTCATCGAGAACGAGTATTTTAAGATTGGAGCAATCGAAATCAGGTGTCTCATTCATGTGCTAGAGCAATCTGCCTGGAGTGCATATCAAAACATTCATCGCTTTCATATTATCCTTTTCAAATTTTAAATCCTTTCCTCCTATCACAAGACCTACAGATAGATCGTGATTTGCTGTGAATGAGTTAAACACTTCGAACACTTGAGTTGCCTAAAGAAAAACAATTGTTATTAGAGATAATTCTATGCAATAATATGTTACAAGCTCTCTTGTTGGCAGTATCACAATTGCGCCTAATCCATCTAAAGGATTCCATTTCTCCTAATACAACCTTTCTACTAGAGGGATCAAATATGATAGAGTTTTTCCGCTGCCTGTTTTGGAAGCTGCAAGCACATCGCGTCCAGCGAGAGTATGTGGAATAGAACAACGCTAGATTTCAGTCATTTTTATGAATTTACGCTTCTAAAGACCTACAAATTAGTTATTGATTAGCGAAAAATGCAAAAATAATTCAAAAGAATGTCCTTACCAACTATTGTGTTATTCGAAATAGGCAAATCTTCAAAGTTGATCTTATACTTTCTACGAAATTCATCTGGCTGCAATTTGCTCCTTTCTTCTTCAGCTTTCTCAAGTTTATAGTCGTACAAGTAATCCTAACAAAATGCCATGTTACTCATATGTTTCGAAAAATCCCCTTCCTTAAATCAATATATTCATACTCCTGGAGGTGGTGTCTCCTTTTTGACTCTTTCTTTAAGCTTGTCAACATCATGATATCTAACTCGCTGAAGAAGTTGTTTCTTCTTCTTTTGCATTTCTTAAACATGCAGCTAGTGTCTATTGAGAGGCTTTTTATTTTAGCCTGGTTTTGGTTTTTTATGTAAATCCTTTCTGAAACCTGCCATGGAGGATGAATTTCTGTTTACGATTTGTGTCTTTTGAGCTAAAATAAAGAATTTGTTTTAATTTGCCTTCAAATT
>Ga0302271_10001371_pt1 | contig 23481 bp, 16 predicted proteins | sample III_Bog_N1_1_FD_198767 | JGI IMG/M metagenome (GOLD analysis project Ga0302271, IMG submission 198767) | Peat permafrost microbial communities from Stordalen Mire near Abisko, Sweden - III_Bog_N1_1 | ecosystem: Environmental > Terrestrial > Soil > Wetlands > Peat | place: Sweden: Abisko... | reverse complement strand
TGGCTGCAACTGTTGTGGTTACTATGGTATGGGGAGTTTATATGCTTACATTACTTGATCCTTACAGTATTTATGGAAGGTTCATGACATATTTTGCGAAACCGGTCATAATCCTGATAAATAATTTTCTTGCAGGCATATTGGGTAAATTTGACATTTACAGCCTGAGCAATATTCCTGTAAAAGGATTCCCTCTTATAGTCTATGGAATTCCAGCCGCCTTCTTCCTGCTGGTTGGTGGACTCTCCTTAACCAAGGGCCGGCTGTATTGTAATATGATCTGCCCGGTTGGCACACTTCTGGGTTTAATTTCAAAAATTTCCATTTTCAGAATAAAATTCAGTGAAACTGCTTGTACAAGATGTGGAAGGTGCGCAATGCGATGTAAATCATCATGCATTGATTTTCTTAAGCCAGACGTAGATCTCTCAAGATGCGTAAGTTGTTTCAATTGCATACATACCTGCCAGGACAATGCAATTACTTTCGGATTGGTGGAAATCAAAAAAAAGGAACACAAGACAGATGAAAGCAGACGCAAAATAATAGCCGGATCATTGTTACTGTTCTTAGGTTTGTCGCGATCCGCAAATGGGCAGGACAAAGTTGCACCAAAGCCTAAAAAAGAATCTACAGTCAAGGAAAATAAAACTAGTCCGGTATGCCCACCAGGAGGGGGCACAATAGCTGATTTCAACAGGAACTGTATTGCCTGTTCACTATGTATAAATGTTTGCCCAAACGGTGTTTTGCAGCCTTCCTACAAACAGTATGGGATTGCAGGTATTATGCAGCCGGTGATGGATTACCACAAGAGCTTTTGTACTTATAACTGTACAAAGTGCACTGAAGTCTGTCCCACAAATGCTTTGCATCCGCTCGTTCTTGAAGCTAAAAAACTGACACAGATAGGAAAAGCAAAATTCATTAAGGACAATTGTATTGTCAAGACTGAGAAGACTGCATGCGGAGCTTGCTCTGAGGCTTGTCCGACAAAAGCGTGCCATATGATAGCCTATGAAGGAAACCTCGTCATTCCAGAGGTTACTGAAGATATTTGCATAGGCTGCGGACATTGCGAATTTGCTTGTCCGGCTGCACCCTACAAAGCAATTTTCGTAGATGGGAATCCGGTTCATGCAGCAGCTAAAAAACCTGAAAATAAAGAGTCTGAAACAAAAGCTCCGGTGGAGTTTCCGTTCTAATGAATCTATCCCTTCAACATATTTTTAGATCCCAATTCCTCATCCCCCGACACCTACTCCCACGGGAGAAGGGGAGAAAAAAAGTTTTTTATGTGCATCCCGCCTTGGAGAAGGTTTTATGGTGAGGTAAAAAGAAACAAAGTGAGGGAATTAGAGTAAAAATAAAAGATTAACAATTATATAATAATATATTTTAGAATGAAACCATCACATATTGAACATATTGGTATTGCAGTTACTGACCTTGAAAAGGCTATAGAATTTTATGAAAAGGTAATGGGCCTGACATGCTATAATATTGAAGAAGTGCCCGATCAGAAGGTTAAAACTGCTTTTTTTATGGTAGGACAGACTAAAATTGAACTTCTCCAGTCTACAGATCCTGCAGGACCTATTGGCAAGTTCATTGAAAAGAAAGGCGAAGGCATTCATCATATAGCTTTTTCGGTTCAAAAAATTGAGGATCAGCTTATGCATGCGGCTAATCTCGGAATAAACCTGATTGACTGCAAACCAAGAAAAGGGGCTGAAGGACTTGATATTGCCTTCCTCCATCCAAAAGCCACATCTGGTGTACTGATAGAACTTTGCGAAAAAAAAGATCCTTTTGCCGGGTAAATTGATTCTGAGGTCTGCCTGATGCGGTCGATGTTTAAAAATTCATTAGTTTTGAATAACATTATCAACCGTGTGATATGAAAAAAAACATTGCAGTCGCCGGTAATTCAGGCCCTAAGGTCAGATCAGATTGCGAAATTTTACTGGAATTAAAATCAGATGGTGGAATAACCATTGATCTGATATCAAAAGTAAAAGTATTATATGGTGAATCCATAAAAAATCTGATTAACGAAATACTCGATCTTTTTGGAATTGAACATGCCCGGGTAAAGATAACAGATACTGGAGCACTGCCGTTTGTCCTTGCTGCCCGAATGGAATCTGCCATTAAGCAATTGATTAGCACTGATCTTGAATACCTTCCTGAATTTCTAACTATAAACAATTATAGTACTACCAGGGAGCGATTTCGTTTTTCACGTTTATATCTGCCCGGCAACGCTCCTGGCCTGATGATAAATGCCGGCCTGCATTCAGCCGATGGGATTATTCTTGATCTTGAAGATTCTGTAGCACCCTCTAAGAAAGATGAAGCGAGGATTCTTGTACGGAATGCTTTACGCCAGATCAGCTTTAATGGAGCAGAGCGGATGGTAAGGATAAATCAGGGTGAGATGGGATTAGAGGATCTTAATTTTGTTATTCCTCATAATGTAAATCTCATACTCATCCCAAAGTGCGAAAGCCCTGAATATGTTAAACAGGTTGAAAGAAAAATCGGAACTATCAGAAAAAAATTCAATATCAGTAACCAGGTTTACCTTATGCCTATTATTGAAAGTGCCCTGGGAGTTGAAAATTCATTTGATATTGCCCTGGGATCAGATAATGTTGTTGCATTGGCAATAGGACTGGAAGACTATACTGCCGACCTGGGAGTAGCCAGAACCATTGAGGGTAATGAATCTCTTTATGCACGATCAAGGATTGTTGTGGCTGCTAAGGCTGCCCGCATCCAGCCAATAGATTCCGTTTTTTCAGATGTTGCTGATACAGATGCACTGAAAAACAATGTAAAGACTTCCAAGGCACTCGGATTTGAAGGAATGGGATGTATCCATCCACGGCAGATATCTGTTATAAAACAAGGATTTGCACCTGACAGGAGCGAAATAGAAAAATCTGAAAAAATTGTCATGGCATTTGAAGAGGCAAGAAAAAAAGGCCTAGGAGTAGTTGCTCTTGGTTCAAAAATGATTGATCCTCCTGTTGTTGCACGGGCCCAGAAAATAATCGATCTGGCAGTTAGTCTTAATCTCATTTCGGGTGACTGGATAAATGAAGTTCGTTCACTTGAGAATTAAAAAATAAAAGCGATCATATGCCGATTAAAACTGTGAAAAATGCAGCCGGAAGATTTGTTCCTCTGGAAATCAATGGTCAGCCTGTTATCCCTTTTAAAGGAGTAGGTAAACATAAACCGGGTGGAAGAAAATACGCACCTCCGGTTCCAACATGTTCTGATTATCCTGATGACGGAAATAAAGTTGTCAGTACACTTGAAGAAGCATTAAGGAAATGTGGTCTTTGCGACGGCATGACTATATCAACACATCATCATCTCAGGGATGGGGACCTGGTAAGCAATAAAATATTTGAGCTGGCTTCCGCAATGGGGACTAAAGGCCTTGTATGGTTCCCATCAGCATCATTCCCATGTAATGATCCTGTTATCAGGTATCTTGATGATGGCACTGTAAATAGAATTGAAGGCAGTATGAACGGCCCGTTGGGACGATATGTGTCTGAAGGAAAGATGGAAGGCACAGCTGTTCTCAGATCTCACGGCGGAAGGGTTCAGGCTATCCAGGATGGCGAAGTGAAGATCGATATTGCTGTACTTGCAGCACCTTCAGCTGATCCTTTCGGAAATGCTAAAGGCACTGGCGGGCCATCCGCATGCGGAGTTATAGGATATGCAAAAGCAGATTACATGTACGCTTCAAAAGTCATAGTGGTTACAGATAATCTTGTGGACTTTCCATGTTTCCCAATGGAAATTGAGGGGACTTATGTTGATTATGTGGTAGTAGTTGATAAAATTGGCATACCTGATAAAATAGTATCGGGTACAACTCAGATTACCAGGAGCCCTGACCGACTTCTTATAGCTGATTTGACAGCCTCTTTCCTTGAAAAGTCAGGTATTCTGAAAGATGGAATTACAATGCAGGCAGGAGCAGGAGGAACTTCTCTTGCAATTGCAGTATTTGTGCATGAGATACTGAAGAACAAGGGATGGAAATCAAAATTCGGATTCGGAGGAAGTACTAAATACATGGTGAAGATGCTGGAAGAAGGACAAATGGGTTATATACTTGATGCCCAGGTATTTGACCTTGACTCTGTGCGATCGATTGAGGAAAACGTCAATCATATTCCATACCCGGTATTTAATGCATATAACTATCATTCAAAGGGAAATCTTACCAGCATGATGGATATAATGATTCTTGGTGCTACTGAGGTCGATCTCAATTTTAACGGTAATGTTGTTACTCATTCAGATGGTTACCTCCTGCATGGTATCGGAGGCTGGCAGAATTGTTTGCACGCAAGGAATGTAATTCTTCCAATACCCTTATTCCGTGACAGAATACCGGTTATTGTAGATGAGGTGACCACATTATGCGGGCCAGGTGAGCTTATTGATGTGATTATAACTGAACGTGGAATTGCAATTAATCCTCTTCGTCAGGATCTTATTGACAGTGTGAAAGGAAGCGGACTTCCTTTAAAAACACTCAGAGAGCTTAAAGATGAAGCTGAAAGGATCTGCGGAGTTCCGCAAAAGCCACATTTTGAGGATGATATAGTTGCTGCCATAAAATGGGTTGATGGCACAGTTATAGATGTAGTGAGAAAAATAAAAGCGATGTAAATCAGATTATGGATAAATACAAGTGCGTTGTTTGCGGATACATTTATGATCCACAGGAAGGTGATCTTTCATCAGGTATTGCACCAGGTATCGCATTCAACGACCTGCCTGCTGATTACATCTGTCCCGTGTGCGGAGCTGGCAAGGATGAATTTGAGAAATACGAATAAGCAGGAATTCCTTTCAACAAGTTTAGGACTTTCTTTTTATTCAACCGGCATGTTAAGGATGACATCAATAAGGAGGTCCCAGAACATCTGTGTAGTTTTTATCTCAATCATCTCCTCGGGAGTATGCGCTCCTTTTATGGTTGGGCCGAATGATATCATATCGATTCCCCTTATTTTTTCATAAACCAGACCGCATTCAAGGCCGGCATGTATTGCCCTTACTGCCGGCTCCTTACCGAAAAGTGAGATGTATGATTTTAGCGTTATCTTAAGAATTTCCGAATTCAGGTTTGGTTTCCAGCCAGGATATCCGTCTGAATGAACCACCTGGGCACCTGCAAGTTTCAGGCACGATTCAACCCTGGCACTTGCATCATTTCTGGCTGATTCAACTGAGCTTCTCTGAGTGGTAATAATCCTGATCGTATTATTTTCACTGAATTTGGCAGATGCAAGATTAGTTGATGTTTCAACAAGATCCTCCATATCTTTTGACCAGGCAATCACTCCATGAGGACAACAGGTTAATGCATTCAGAAATTTTTCCTGATTTGATTCATCAATAACAAATCCGGGAAGATCTGTTTCACTAAATGCGATTTTAAGATCCTTTTCGAGTTCTCCGAATTCACTGAATAAGGTGATTATGAAATTGTTAATCCAGGTTTTAATTGAATCAATATTTTCTTTGTCAAAGACAATTGTAGCAAAGGCTTCCCTTGGAATTGCATTTCTAAGATTTCCTCCGTCGAACCATGCTATGGACATTTTATAGTGGGAAGAAAGATTACAGAGTAATCTGTTCATTATTTTTACAGAATTGCCATATCCTTTGTGGATTTCATCACCTGAATGACCACCATGCAACCCTGTAACAGATATTTCAAGCGCAATTGAGTTTTCAGGTACGGGAACCGGCTCGTAGTTCATCGTTCCAACCGTATCCATACCTCCGGCACAACCTATGAATAAGATACCTTCATCTTCTGAATCGAGGTTAAGTAGTGTTTTTCCGGTGAAAAAATCGGATTTAAGATTTATTGCACCAGTCATACCTGACTCTTCGTCAACAGTGAACACGCATTCGATTTTACCGGCAATAAGCTCTTTATCAGTCAGTATCGCCAGTTGTGAGGCTATCCCAATCCCATCATCTGCACCAAGAGTTGTTCCGGTAGCTGTTACCCAACCTTCATTAATTTTTGGAATTATGGGATCGGTTGTCCAGTTATGTGGATAATCAGCGTTTTTTTCACCTACCATGTCCATATGACTCTGAAGAACAACTGTTTTCCTGTTCTCCATGCCTTTCGACGCAGGCTTAATAATTAGTATATTCCCAACCTCATCTTCTTTAGCCTCAAGATTATGATTCTTTGCAAACTCAAGAAGATATTCTCTTATTCTCCCTTCATCTTTCGACAGACGCGGTATCTTACATATCTCCTCAAAATATACCCAGAGTTGTCCCGGGTTTAAGTGACCTAAAATGCTCATATATTATAATATAGTGCTGATTCGTGGCAAAAATACTATTTATTTTTCACCTGACCCGCATTATTATATAATTAAGATCAGGTATTAAGCTTGGTTAATTTTGTTTATTTTTGGGAAGATCAGCTGTTTTAACTAACCTAAAATTAACGATATGTCGAAACGCACAATAATTACACTGCCGGGGGATGGCATTGGTGCAGTGGTTCTGAATGAGTCACTAAGAGTTTTAGATGCTGCAGGATTTCAAGCCGATTATATTCATGGTGATATCGGTTGGGAATTCTGGTGCAAAGAGGGTAATCCGCTACCACAGAGAACAATAGAACTTATCAGGAAGCATAAGATAGCACTCTTTGGTGCAATCACCTCCAAACCGATTGATGAAGCCAAAGCCGAACTTTCAAACGAACTTCAGGGAAAAGGATTAACTTACTCTAGTCCAATAGTCGGATTAAGACAACTTTTTAATCTGGATATTTGCGTACGGCCTTGCAAGTCATATAAAGGCAATCCTCTTAATTTCGTCAGAAGAGGGAAAGGAAATACAATTGATGAACCTCTTGTGGATGTGGTTATTTTCAGACAGAATACTGAATGCCTTTATTCGGGGGTGGAATGGACCAACCCTCCTGCACAGGTTTACCAGGCATTTATGACGCATAAGAAATTTGCAGAGAATTTTGGTAAAGTTCCTGTTGAGGAAATCTCTATATCAACCAGAATTTTTACCCGGAAAGCGACAACCAGGATTCTGATGGCGGCATTTGAGCATGCTAAAAAATATAGTTATAAATCTGTAACAGTATGTGAAAAACCTAATGTGATTAGGGAAACATCTGGTCTTATGTGGAAGCTTGCAAAGGAGATTCAGAAGAATTCATTTCCTGAGATAAAGCTTCTGAATACAAATATTGACGCTCAGATGATGTGGCTCACAAAAAACCCTGAGGAGTACGGGGTCATTGTAGCAGGTAATATGTTTGGTGATATTGCTTCTGACGCGTTCGCGGGTCTGATAGGCGGACTAGGTTTTGCATGCAGCGCCCAGTTTTCATCCGATGGAGTAGCCGTATTTGAACCAACACACGGATCTGCTCCGAAATATGCTGACTATAGTATCTCAATTGTCAATCCGATTGCAATGATAGAATCAGCATGCATGATGCTTGATTACATCGATGAAAAGCAAACTGCTTCTAAAATACGTAAAGCGATCGCTGAGGTAATTGAAGAAGGTAAAGTCAAAACATATGATATGATGAAGATGTCGGGTAGACCTGAGGTGATACGTAACGGCGCGGCTTCTACAACGATGATGACAGATGCTATTATAGCCAGAATAAAATAACTTAAAAGAGGTATTATGACCGAGACAGTTAAAAAGTTATGGCCTGAACTGGAATGGATTCAGGATGCCTCCCTTAGGGAGAGAACTGCCAGAACCTGGGAACTTGCACTTGAGAGAAGTGTTCTGAAATATGAAGATCTTGATGTGATACCCTTTACCTTACTTTGCGGACCTGACCTTAAGGTAACTTTTATGGCTCACAAAAGATGCGTAGTTCATGTTGCCAAAGCAAGCGGTGAAAAGATGAATGAGTTTTTTTCTTCGGATCTTCCGGTGAATATGGATGTTCTTATATCAGGAGCAATCCTTGCAGATGTTGGCAAATTGCTGGAGTATGAGCTTGATAATGAAGGCAAGGCAGTTCAGGGCAAATACGGACAGTACCTGAGACATCCTTTTTCAGGAGTATCGCTTGCAGAAGAGTGCGGTATACCTCCGGAGGTTTGTCATATAATTGCAGCTCATGCACATGAAGGTGACCTTGTGAAAAGAACCACTGAGGCATACATTGTTCATCATGCTGACTTTATGACATTTCTTCCATTTAAAAGCAGACTAATTGTTTAGGAATACCTTCTGCGCAGATCTGCGAAATCTGCAGGAAACATCTTTTTTATATCCCGCAGATAAAGCTGATTAACGCAGATAGTTTCCTTGAATATCCATGTTAAAGAACAAATACGGTTTTTAATTATCCGGATTTGGCGTTGGCATTTCACTTTTCTTCTCAATCAGGTAAGTATTAATCCGGCTCCTGGCGTCATTCCATTTTGTAAAGGCCTTTACTGAAGCAGTTTCCGTGATTACAAACGGTGCTGTGTATGGGTAGGAGTTTTCAGTTGGTTCACTTCCGTCTGTAGTGTAGAATATCCTTCCACCTTCCCTGTTGTTCTTAAACTCTATTGTAAATGAGCCTTTGAATATTCTAAATGGAGAAACTATGGATGGAGGCAATATGTCATTATTTGCATTGAACACATTTTTAACTCCCATCTTCACAATTTTCCTGTCATAAGTCATCAGTCCATTGGTCTCAGTTTCAACATCGGTAGTCTGAGTATAAATCGTTGCACTTAGCCCGTTTTCCTTAACAAATCTATGAATGATGTCGAAGTATGATTCATACTTTGACAAAAGTTGAAGTGTGTCAGTCATATTCCTGTAACCCCAGTTCTTCTGTTCCCATGTGTGTCCCTCAAGTGGTAATCCGAGCCCGCCAAATTCACCGAGGACAATTGCTCTTTTTTCTTCAGCCTCCTGAACGATTGGGTCGGGATAATGATGAATATCATTTATATTTCCTGTACCACGGTCAGTCCATCCGGAGGAACTGTTGACAAGTCTTGTTGTATCATAATCAGCAATAAGTTTTGTTATCCGTCCTGTTTCGAACTGACCCCAACCCTCGTTAAATGGCACCCACATGATTATTGCAGGATGATTATATTTTGTTTCGATCATTCGTTTAAGTTCGAGTTCATACTGTTCCGTTGACTCTTTAGATTTATCTATGTCGGGAAGATTGCCCGAGATATACTGGTCGCCGCTCGGCATATCCTGCCAGACCAGAATGCCAAGTTTATCGCACCAATAATAGAAAATCCGGTTTTCAACCTTCACATGTTTTCTCAACATATTAAATCCCATCTTTTTTGTCATAATCAGATCGGAAACCATCGCAAAAACAGTAGGAGGAGTGTAGATACCATCAGGCCAGAATCCCTGATCTAGAGGTCCGTTCTGATAAACAAATTCGTTGTTAAGCAATATCCTTGTGAAGCCGTCAGCTGTTTTTCCAAGAGATATTTTCCTGATTCCTGTATAGGATTTAACCCTGTCAACTGTTTTGTTTTTATTTTTTAATTCAATAATGACATCGTATAAAAACGGTTTATCAGGAGTCCATAAAACAGGATCTTTTATCTGTATTGTAATCTCAGCTCCCGAAATACCTGTAGCCTCAGCTACAGTCTTTCCTTCCTTTATAATCTTGAATAAAAGTGATCCCTGATCCGCATTTTTTACTTCGGTTTTAAATGATACAGTCCCTTTATCAGCATTTGTCACAGTTCTGAAAGAACCTATATATGACTCATTAACGGGTTCAATCCATACAGTCTGCCAGATCCCTGTAGTTGGAGTATACCAGATACTTCCTGGTGTCGATACCTGCTTACCACGCGGCTGTGTTCCTTTGTCAGTGGGATCCCAGATACAAACTATAAGTTCATGGAGTTTTTTGTGATCAAGTGATGAGGTAATGTCAAAAGCAAAGGGATCATAACCACCACGGTGTTTACCTATTTCTTTCCCGTCAACCCAGACAGTTGTTTCCCAATCACTGGCTTCAAAATTAAGAAGTATATGTTTCTTTTTCCAGACATTAGGTACAATGAATGTTCTTTTGTACCAGAGGTTTTCATTTTCCGATACTCTTTTTTTTACTCCTGAAAGTGCCGATTCAACCGGGTAAGGTACCAGAATTGAGCCATCCCACTTTTCAGGCTTTGAATTTATTGATGTAATCGCATAATCCCACAATCCATTAAGACTTATCCATGAATCCCTTACCATATCAGGTCGGGGATATACCAGCCATGGCTTTAAAGGATCAACATCAGCTGCCCATTTTGTAAGAATTGGATTATCAGCAATTTTCCAGCTGATTTCTTTTTTATGTGTACATGATACACTTAAAATAAGCAGGGATAGCAGAGTTATGATATGAGGTCTTTTCATTGATATTGAAATATTAGTGTTTAAGCCAAAGTCCGAAGCCTTTATTGTTACCCCAGCTTCATCTTTTCAACCTCTTCTATATTCCTTTCGTTCGTAACTGCCTTGGCATCAGGAGTATAAAGATAATCTATCAGGTCCTGGTATTTATCCATTATTTTTCCTCTCACAATTTTCATCGTGGAATTCATAAGTCCATTGTCCTCGGTAAAGCTCTGTTCAAGAATTCCGATGGCTACAGGAAGCCATCTTTGAGGGAACATTTTACCATATTTCCCGTTAGTTCTGTATTCATTCACTTCACTTTCTATCAAGGTAATAGCGGCGCGTTTTCCCTCGTCGGAATCGGCTGTGAGCAATTTTTCTTCGAGGTATAATTTAAGTGCATGCTGATTAGGAACGACCAGAGCAACTGTGTACGGTTTTTGATTGTTATAGAGCATGCATTGTTCAATATATTTTGATTGTTCTGAGATTGCCTCTTCAATGCCTTCAGGACTGAACTTTTCACCATCATCAGCAATAAGCAGGCTTTTGAATCGTCCAAGCACATATAGGAAGCCGTCTTCCGACATATATCCCATGTCTCCTGTATATAACCATCCATCCTTGATTGTCTCTCTGGTTGCTGCTTCATTTTTCCAGTAACCATACATTACATTGCCGCCCCTGATAACTATTTCCCCTTTGTCTCCGACAGGTACTTCAGTTCCATTGTCATCACAAATTTTAAGATCCATATTATTCACAAGTGCTCCTGAGGATCCGAGTTTATGACGACTGGTGGAGTTTGTAGAAATCACCGGTGAAGCTTCACTTAATCCGTACCCCTGATACATAGGGATACCCAGAGCATAGAAAAAACGCTGCAGTTCTATTTCGAGTAGTGCCCCTCCACCAATGAAGTAATCTAATTCTCCGCCATATGCCTCCCTTATCTTGCTGAACAGTAAACGGTCATAAAACCTGAGAAGAGGTCGTTTCAGCCTTTGAGCACCAGTTCCTCTATTCCAGCCCTCTTTATTATACGCATAGGAAATTTTAAGAGCATGATTAAAGAGAAGCTCTATAACAGGCCCCTTTTCCTTAATGCCTTTTTCTATATTTTTTCTGAAGTTTTTCGCAATTGCCGGAACGCTCATAAGAAGGTTTGGCTTAATCTCTTTCAGGCAGGCCGGAAGGTTTCTCAGAGTCTCAATCGGGGTCTTCCCGGTCTTTACTGAAGCAATGCTGGCTCCTTTGCCCATAAATGAAAATATTCCGCCAGTATGTCCGAATGAATGATCCCATGGAAGTATGAGAAGGGTTTTGTAAAATGAAGGTAAATCAATGAGACTATAAGACTGATAAACATTAGTCACATAATTGCCATGAGTAAGGATGATACCTTTAGGATCGGCTGTAGTTCCTGAAGTATAACATATATTTGCAAAGTTGTCAGGTGTAATACCCCTGTAAATCTCAGTGAACTTTTTAAGGTTTTCCGATGACTCCATCCATTCTCTTCCGAGTTTTCGTACCTCGTTAAAATGGATTTCATTTTCAGCATACTCTTCCTGAGTGTCGAAATGTATTATTTTTTCAATTGCCGGACAATCTTTTAGAATTCCTCCTAATTTCTGAGCCTGAATTGACGATACCAGTATCATTCTTGAACCAGAGTGATTAATCCTGAATTTTATTTCATCCGGATTTAACTTCACCGAAAGTGGAACATTCACGGCACCTGTATAGAGAATACCCATTTCACCAATTACCCAATTGTTACGACCTTCAGAAATCAGACTCAGCCTGTCATCCTTTTTTATACCGAGTTTTATTAATCCTGCTGCAAATTCATAGACTTGTTTTCTCGTTTCTCCATAGGTAGTACCTTCATATTTATCGTTAGGTTTTTCCCACAGGTAGACATTATTACTATATTTTTCAACGCTTTCCTCGAAGAATTGTATTAAAGATTTCATCAGGCGGGTTTTAATTATGTAAGGTGTATATTATATGCCGAATATACAAAATCCGTAATACTTTAAGTATATGGCTTTATATCAAAAAATATGTAAGGAAGTTGAACATTTATATCTGTTCAACAATATTAATTTTAATTTCTGAAAATAGTTTCTTCCCTGTCGGGACCAACGGAGACCATTGTTACAGGCACACCGGTCACGTTTTCGATAAATTCTATGTATTTTTTAAGTGCCACAGGTAATTCCTTAAATTGCCTGTAACCTGTAATCTTCTCTTCCCATCCTGCAAATTCAGTATAAACCGGTTCAACCACTGAATCGTTATTAAATGGGATCTCGGTGCAGAGTTTGCCATCGATTTTATATGCGGTACATATTTTTATTGTTTTGAATCCGGACATTACATCAGCCTTAGTCATGAAGAGTTTGGTTATGCCGTTTACCATTATTGAATACTTCATAGCCGGAAGATCGATCCATCCACAGCGTCTGGGTCTTCCTGTTGTAGCGCCATATTCATGTCCGAGGTTTCTTAAGTTTGTTCCGGTTTCGTCGAATAGTTCGGTAGGGAAGGGGCCGCAGCCAACTCTGGTGCAATAGGCTTTAAAAATTCCGAATATATCTCCTATCATCTTTGGAGAAATGCCCAGTCCGGTACATGCCCCGGCACTGACAGTATTGGATGAAGTAACGAAAGGGTATGAGCCAAAGTCGATATCGAGCATGGTACCCTGTGCACCTTCAGCCAGAACCCGTTTCCCTTTGCCTGCAAGGTCATTCACAAGATATTCAGTACTGGTTATAGTAAATTTCTTCAGCATTTCAATACCTTCAAACCACTCCTTCTCATACTCTTTCAGGTCGAATTTGAAATCATAGTTTTTCAATATCATAAGATGATTGGCGACATGCTCATCATAAAGCTCTCTGAAATTAGCTCTTATGATATCACCTACCCTTAGTCCGTTACGGCTTGTTTTGTCGGTATAGGCTGGCCCTATACCTTTTAAGGTCGAACCTATTTTTGCGTTTCCTTTTTGTATTTCATATGCAGCATCCAGTATTCTGTGACTCGGCAGAATTAAATTTGCTTTATTTGAGATAATAAGTCGTTTTGTTAGTTCATCAACCGTTGGTCCAAGCTCCCCGATCTCCTTCTTAAAGACAGCAGGATCAATTACAACACCGTTTCCTATAATGTTTAACTTATCGGTGTGAAATATCCCCGATGGTATGAGATGAAGTACATGTTTGACATTATTAAACTCGAGAGAATGGCCTGCATTTGGTCCGCCCTGAAAACGGGCAATAACATCATAATCCGGACTCAGAGCGTCTACAATTTTACCCTTTCCTTCATCACCCCACTGAAGCCCTAACAGTATATCAATGTTCATATTATATAATATATAAATAAATTTTTAAAGCTTTACAAGGTACGAATAAAATCAACTAAACGACCACAGGGTTATATATTGTTAATAAATGGCAGGATTATCTGAAATGTTACATATGACAGAATTCCTGATCTCAAATCTTATTGATTTTAAAGGTATTTGCAGTTGGTTGTCATTCATCAAAAGCGTGACAGTATATTAGGTTTTTAAAAAACCTTTAAATAAGTTTGTGATTAGAGATCATATTTCCCAATGTAATTATAATCAAACTTAACATTATCCAAATGAAAAAATCTTTAGTTTTAATTCTTGCTGTAATTTTTACCTTACCTTCTTTTTCGCAGGAAAAAGTTTCAAAAATCTCCACTGAGAAAAATGTACTTAAAGTTAACACCTTAAGTCTCTTTTTAGCTACCGGGTCAATCTTCTATGAGCACAAATTTTCAGATTTGACCTCCGGTCAGTTAGGTCTTGCTTACATGGGTGTTAAAATACAGAACACAAAATTCACAGGTTTGATTTTAACACCGGAAGTAAGATTCTATCCAAAGAAAAATGCTATAGATGGATTTTACATAGCCCCTTATCTGCGTTATCAGAATTATACACTTCAGGATGCGACAAGCAAGGGCACCCTTAGCTCAATGGGAGGTGGACTTTTATTTGGACGACAATGGATAACAAATTCAGGTTTCACAATGGACCTGTTTTTCGGAGGTCATTATGGAAGCAGCAGTATTAAAGTAGATAATAATGGAGTAAACAACTTCGATACAAACCTGATAACCGGATTTGGAATGAGAATTGGGTTTGCTCTTGGTTTTGCTTTTTAGACTTATCCATTTTCAAATACATTGAAGGGATGTTGAATTCAATATCCCTTCTTTCAATTTATTTCTCTTCCTGATCTTTTCCTTTGTAATTTCCGTAGATATACATTGAGTGATAAAGAGGTTCAAAGCTATGCAGTTCGCTTGCCGTATTTATTATCTCATTAATTCTAGGATCACAAAATTCAATAACTTTCCCAGTCTCAATGTCAATCAGATGATCGTGCTGACCACACTGATAAGCTCTTTCAAACTGGGCTATGTTTTTTCCAAACTGGTGTTTGATTACCAGATTACAGTCGAGCAGAAGTTCAATTGTATTATATAAAGTGGCTCTGCTTACACGGTAGTTTTTATTTTTCATATAGATATAGAGAGTTTCTATATCGAAGTGACCTGTACGTGAATATATCTCATCCAGAATTGCGTATCTCTCAGGTGTTTTCCTGTGTCCTTTCTTCTCGAGATATTCGGTAAATATCTTCTTTACTGTTAACTTGGTATCGTCGTTAATCATATCTGGACTAATTTAAAATAATAACAAAAATAAGTATTTTCCATGAATATAAGAGCTGGAAAATATGTAATTTAATTAATGAAATCTTCAACCCTTCTTACATTTTCGATACCATTGATATTAGATATCTTAAGAATCAGATTGTTCAGGTCTTTTGTATGGTGTACGTACAGATCGATAGTACCTTCAAAAATGCCGTTATTGACTGAGATATTAATTTTAGTCATATTTACTTTGAGCTCTGCCGATATGATATTAGTGATATCATTTACAAGTCCAATTCTGTCAATGCCCGTCATGCTGATTCTTGCCAGGAAGGATACAAGTTTATGAATTGCCCATTTGACTGCGATTATCCTGTTGCCTTCATTGGACATTATTCTTATGGCTACAGGGCATTTGGGCTTATGGATAATAATCGTTCCTTCAGGAGAATGGTAACCGGTTACCTCATCACCCGGAATCGGATTGCAGCATTTTGCTATCTCATATGACTGTTCAGCATTTTCAACATTTTCCCTCAGAAGGAAAGGAACACTCTTATCTATGTTTCCAGCTATTACTTCAGTGTCTTTTTTCTCACGCTTTGATCCTATAAGCTTTAATTCCCAGTACTTTATAACATTTTTGGTAGGATTCCTTTTTATTGTTTTTTTAAGATTATCCAGATTAATTCTTCCCAATGCTATGCCTGAATATAAATCTTCTTTATTCAATGCTTCTTTCGCCTGGATTAGAGATTTTATTATTTCGTTGTTCAGTGTAACACCTATTTCCTTAAGCTTTGATTCAAGGATTTCCATTCCCTTCTGTATGCTGTCTTTTGAGTCAATTTTGAGCGCATTTTTAATTGCTTCCTTTGCCTTTGAGGTTCTGACAAATGAGAGCCATTCCATATCAGGTTTTGCTATATCAGACGTGATTATTTCAACCTGATCACCGCTCATTAATATTGAGTTTATCGGGTTAAGCTTGTAATTTATTTTTGCGCCTATCGCTTTATTCCCTATTTCAGTATGTATTTCATAAGCGAAATCGAGCGCTGATGCGCCTTTTGGAAGGCTTACCAGGAATCCTTTAGGAGTAAAGACCATTATTTCTGAAGAGAAGAGATTCATTTTGAACTCATCAAGAAACTCGATAGGATCTTCATGAGGATTCTCGAGCATTATACGGATCTTTTTTATCCATTTATCTAACTCACTCTCCTGGGTATCATCTCCTTTATATTTCCAGTGAGCTGCGTATCCTCTTTCAGCAATCTCATCCATTCGCTTGCTCCTTATCTGCACTTCAACCCATTGACCTTCAGGACCCATTACGGTCAAATGTAAAGCCTCGTATCCATTAGGTTTAGGGCGACTTACCCAGTCGCGAAGACGATCAGGTTTAGGCAGATATGAATCAGTGATTATTGAGTAGATATTCCAGCATTGTGTCTTCTCCGGGATGCCCGGTGCAGGTTCAAATACAATCCGTATGGCGAGTACATCATAAATTTCTTCAAATGGAACATTCTTTGCCTGCATTTTTTTCCAGATCGAAAAGATGGATTTCGGACGCCCGCTTATATCGAACTGAAGACCTGCTTCCGTGAGTTTCTCAATTATTGGAAGAGAAAATTTATTGATAACAGAGAGATTTTTCTTTTCGCTGTGTTTCAGTTTTGAGGCAATCTCTTCATAAATTTGAGGTTGTCTGAATTTAAAGCTCAGATCTTCGAGTTCACTTTTAATTGCATATAATCCAAGACGGTGAGCGAGAGGGGCATAAAGGAATATTGTCTCGCCGGCAACTTTCATTTTTTTATGTTCCGGCATCGAATCAAGGGTTCTCATATTGTGCAGACGGTCTGCAATTTTTATAAGAATAACTCTCAAATCGTCGGATAAAGTAAGCAACATCTTCCTGAAGTTCTCAGCCTGCAGAGAAGAAGAATTTTCTTTATTATAGGTACCTGAAATTTTAGTTAGTCCATCAATCAATGAGGCTATTTTAGGATCAAAATCCCTTGCGACATCTTCAAGTGAATAGTCAGTGTCTTCAACAACATCGTGAAGCAAAGCTACAGCGATAGATTTTGCCCCCAGACCAATCTCCCGGTTTACGATTTTAGCAACTGATATGGGATGAATTATATAAGGCTCACCTGATTTTCTGCGCATATTCCAGTGAGCTTCGTTGGCAATCCTGAATGCCTTGTCAATAAGCTCCCTGTCCCCTGGTTTACCGCACCTAAGGAGATTGTTTACCAAACTGTCATATTCAGACTGAATACGGTCCCTGTCCTCATCATCAAAAATATCCTTGTTCCCCATAAAATAAATACACGGCAAATTCTTATCCTAGATACAAATATAGTGATTTTTTGCCTCTGATATACCGGCCGTTAAACAGTATGAGTAACCGTCAGGAAATATCTTATTTATTGCTGATTATAGTTATAGTTCCTGTCCTTTTTATGATTTTACCTGAGGGAGTGGTCAATTTCAGGAACCAAAGATAGACTCCCTGTGGCTCCGGACTGCCATTAGAAGTTCCATTCCATGTTTCCTGGAAATCCCTGGAGTCAAATAAAACTTTGCTGTGACCATCAGTAATGATAAGCTGGTAATCACGTGGAGTAAATGACAGAACCGGTTTGAACTGATCATTCTTTAGATCATTATTTGGAGTGAACACATTTGGTACTGTTATTATCTCAGCAGGATTTGTGCAAATTTCGGATGAGATGCTTTCTCCAGATATATTATAAGGATTCGAAGATTCGGATGCACTTATGTAGAAGCAAACCTCATTTCCGGAAACCTGATACATAATTTGCTGATAACCAAGAGTAAATGTAGTGTCAGACGATGAGATATCAGCTTTCTCCTCAAACCCTTTACCAGTATTTGCAAATAGTTTGTATGACGATACTGTTCCCAGCCATTTTTCGTATGGATTCCATGAAAGAATAATATTGTCTCCCGTTTTTACAAGATTAAGTATCATATCTGAAGCTATATTGGATGATATGACAGGAAGATTGCAGTTATTGACTGCAGAAAGCCGATAGTAATAAATAGTTTTTAAATCTATTTGATTATCAATATATTGAACAAATCCATTTGTTGAGAGAGGCTGAGCTATTTCCTTGAAATCCCCTGATTTTCCATTTCTCCTTTCAAGGCTGAAATGCTTTATTTCTGAGAAAGGATCAATAGTAAACGACAAGGCTATTTTACCATCGGGGTTAAATGTTGCTTCATCAGCGTTGATCCAAAGCGGCAGTCTCTGCATTTTTGTAGACAGGCAGGTTTTATTAGATGTGGAAAATCTTCCGTCCTCCAGATTTGCCCTCACCACATAGCAATAATCCGAATTAATTGTAAAATCAGTGAATATTGCACTTGTTTCCGCGGTTCCGGCATTAGCTGTTTCAATAAAAGTTCCTCCGGCCACGGATGACAGAATGGTATAGCCTGTAACTTTTATGGGATATGAAGGATAACTATTCCAGGATACTGTAATCTTCTTAAGACAAGTATCAACCGAAGTCTTCTCGAAGATAGAATTAATTACATTGGAAAATATGCTTGTACATGTTGGAAGCCTCATTGCGGATATCACATAAGAGACACTTAAATATTTTGTTGCGGTGCTTGAGAGGGTATAGCTTGTTGCTGCAGGATTCCAGATAGTGTCCAGAGCTAATCCGTCACCATTATTATACGAATAGACTATATAGGCAGCAATATCCTGCGATGGACTTAGAGTCCAGGTAAAATTGGTGTTACCTGTCTCTGGCTGGACCGAAACTGTTGTAAGTACTGGTGGTAATGGAGGATCTGTAACGCAATTAATCTTCTGGGAGTAACTTTCGGCCGGCCAAAAGGAGAAAAAAAGAATGATAATATAAAAATATCTGGATTTCATTCAGAGCCTGCAGTTATCTCAAAGAGTTCTTCAATTTTATAATAAGTATTTGCGAGAGCAGTGATTTCATCAGGGTCAATAGCTCTTATTTTTTCTGACAATCTGTAATAATATGAATTATCGAGTCCGAATTCCCACGCTGATCTGAAGCTCTCCGCCAGTGCAAACGGACCATCAAACATTCTTACCATCTCGCCCGACATATAGTTTCGTACAACTTCCATCTCTTCCTTTGCAACCGGAACATTCTGCAAAAGCCTGATTTCCTTGTAAATCTCATCAATTGTTTTTTGCATGTACTGTTGCCCGACCTCAGTCGAAATTACTTTAAAACCTGCCAGGTCAAGAGATGACAAAGATGAATTTATTCCATATGTATAACCCTTTTCTTCACGTATATTTTTCATTAGCCTTGACCCGAAATAGCCGCCAAGAATTGAATCCAAAACCTTAAGACCAGGATAATCCGGATGTCTCTTGTTTATTGTGGTCGAACCTATCCTGATTGCAGTCTGCACCATTCCGGGTTTTTCAATATGAACTTTTTTCAGTTCTTCACCATGATAAGAATTAACAGAATTGTAATTGTTAACCGCTTTAGCGACCATCCCTCCGAAACATGAATTCAGAAGCTCAGTTGTTCTATCATGAATCTTGCCTGAAATTATGATTGCCATGTTCTCAGGTGTGTAAAATTTATTGTGAAAGTCAGAAAGAACCTTTTGAGTGATCTTCTCAAAATCGTCTTCAACAATCTGGTATCCATAGGGGTGGTTTCTGCCGAACAAGGATTCGAAGTATTTATCCATTGCAAGGTTCTGGACTTTTTCCCGGTTTACCAGATACCATCGAAGCCTTTTTTTCATCAATGAAGATAATTCATGTTCCGGAAATGAAGGCCGGAATAGTATCTCATAACTGAAATTTATTACTTTTTCAATGTGCTTATTCAGGCAAAAAAGAACTATCCCGGCTCTGTCTTTCTCGGCTGTCAGATTAATGAAGATTCCATAGAAATCGAGTAATCTGCTAAGTTCTTCAGAAGTATAATTTTGCGATCCCTCTGTGAGCATCATATTACAGGTAGAGGCAAGCATCGGCATGTTTTCTTTAATCTGACCTGCCCTGAAAGTAAATTCAAGCCTCATTATGTCCTCAGTACCAGCGTCAATCATGTAAACAGGTATCCCGTTATTAAGTCTGAACATCTTCGCTTCAGGAATAATCACCTTTTCAACAGGGAAGACCGGTGGCTGTATTCTCAGGAGTTTATTCATTGTTACACTTTTCGTGTTGATATATAATTTAATGTGCTGCAGTTTGTTGCTTTGAAATATTTTCCGACTGCTTCTGTTACCATTTCGGGCGAAACATTATTGTAGGCTTCAATTTCCTTGTTTATTAAATCAGCATCGCCCAGGAGTTCAAAAAAAGACAGATTTGCAGCTTTATTAAGAATACTGGTATTTGAAAATACAGTTGATGACTCGAATTTATTCTTGACTTTTGTTATCTCGTCATGGAGGCTATTTTTGTCAAGCAAAGTACTTATAACCTCATTTACAGCTCCATTAGCCAATTGAATATCTATTCCTTTCATTAGTTTCCCCTGAACAAATATCAGTCCGGGGTCGATATCAGCGGTTATATATGCATTAATTTCACTGAAAAGTTTCTTTTCCCTTACCAGCTTGGTATAGAGCCTTCCTGATTCACCACCGGCAAGTAAGTCAGTAATAAGATCAAGAGTATAAAAATCATTACTCTTTCTGCCGCCGATGTGCCATACTTTATAAAGTGAATCAGATGGGACGTCACTGTCGATTCTAAGAATTCTTTCCTCAGTTTGCACAGGTTCCTCGGGAAGGGTTCTGATTTGCACCTGTCTTTTTTCAATTGGGCCAAACCATTTCTGAGTCAAATCGAATGCATGATCATAGTCTATGTTACCTGTTAGCGCAAGAATTGCATTATTTGGAGCATAATGTGAGAAAAAAAACTTTTTGACTTGTTCGAGATCTGTATTTTTAATGTGGGACATATCCATTCCAATCGTAGGCCATCTATATGGATGAACCTTATATGCCATTGGTCTGATTTTTAGGAGGGCATCCCCGTAAGGCTGGTTCAGATAACGCTGATTGAATTCTTCTGTGACGACACTTCTTTGCGTATCGAGATTCTTCTGTGAAAAATCGAGCTCCAGCATTCTGTCAGATTCAAGCCAAAAGCCGGTTTCGATATTCTCTGAGGGGATGGTGAGATAATAATTCGTAATATCATTGTTGGTGAAGGCATTATTTTCACCTCCTACCAGCTGAAGCGGAGTGTCGAAATCCGGAATATTCACCGATCCTCCAAACATCAGATGCTCAAATAAATGAGCAAGTCCGGTCATTGTGGGATCTTCGTCGCGCGATCCGACATCATAGAGAATATTCATCGCGACCAACGGAGTGGATTTATCATTGTGCACCAGAACCCTTAATCCATTTTCAAGTGTAAACCTTTTATAGTCAATCATACTGTCTTACTTTCAATTTTCATAAATGGATAAGCACATTCCGAAATAATACCTTGTGACAAACTTAATTAAAAATCAGGGAAGGTTTAGTATTGTTTTTATATTTGCATAATTATGCTCAGAAATCGTTTTTTAAGAAGCGTCTTACAACAGAATCTATTAAAAATTGACCAGGTTAAATTAGTCTACTTCCTTAGCCTGGTGGTCGGTTTGTTAAGTGCATTAGCTGCGGCTGCCCTTAAGTATTCGATTCATTATATTCATCTCCTTCTTACAAACGGAATTACATCTGAATCAGGCAGTTATCTCTACCTTGCCTACCCGCTTATTGGTATGTTTCTTACCTATCTGTTTGTCAGGTTTATTGTTAAGGATAACATAGGTCATGGAATTAGCAGGATTCTCTTTTCCATATCCAGGAGGAAGAGCCATCTTAAGACACATAATACCTGGACTTCAATAGTTGCAAGTACACTTACAATCGGATTCGGTGGTTCTGTTGGGGCAGAAGCTCCAATAGTACTTACCGGGTCTTCAATTGGCTCTGCAATTGGGCGATTCTTTAAACTTAATTACAAAAATATAACACTCCTTATTGGATGTGGTGCAGCAGGAGCTGTCTCGGGGATATTTAAAGCTCCTGTTGCAGGCATTGTCTTCACTCTCGAGATCCTGATGCTGGACCTTACAATATCATCCATTGTACCTCTTCTGATATCTTCAGTGACGGCTGCAACTGTTGCATATTTTCTGATGGGAGATAAAGTCCTGCTTAACTTTAACATAGTTGGTGCTTTTAATATATCCAATATTCCTTGGTATCTTATTCTTGGAGTAATTTCCGGATTGATTTCACTTTATTTTTCAAAGATGACCCTGTTCCTGGAAGGAAGTTATTCCAAAATTAAGAATTCGTACCTGAGGCTTATTCTTGGAGGAATAGTCCTGGGAGGTATGATTTATCTATTCCCGCCATTTTTTGGAGAAGGTTATGATACATTAATGAATCTCCTGCAGGGAAATACAGACTCAATTTACGGTTCAAGCATATTTAGTCAATATTCGGACAGCTTTTTAGCCATAATATTATTTATGTCTGGCCTTGTCATTCTGAAAGTTGTTGCAAGCAGTTCAACCAATGGGGCAGGAGGAGTAGGGGGAATATTTGCACCAACTTTATTTATTGGAGGAATAAATGGTTTCGTTGTTGCAAGTCTTCTGAAAAAATTTACTGATGTTGATCTGCCGGATAACAGGTTTGTTCTGGTAGGTATGGCCGGAATGATGGCCGGAGTAATGCATGCACCGCTAACTGCTATTTTCCTTATTGCAGAAATGACCGGAGGCTATAATCTTCTGATCCCCCTTATCTTAACATCCACAGTGGCTTTTATCACCACCAGAAGTTTTGAAAAACATTCAATATATCATGTTCAGCTGGCTAAAAGCGGCGATCTGATAACGCATGATAAGGACAAGGCTATCCTTACCAGGATGAATTGGAAAAGAGAAATTGAAAAAGATCTTATAAAGATTAAACCGACTGAAACACTCGGTGACCTGGTAAAAATAATTGCAAAATCTAAAAGGAACCTGTTTCCGGTGGTGGATGAATTCAATATCCTGGAGGGTGTTGTATTGCTTGATGATGTTCGTGAAATAATGTTTCGGAACGAATTGTATAATACAACTATTGTAAGGGATCTCATGACAATACCACCTTCTTATATCGATACTAAAGAGAATATTGATTCGGTTATGGAGGCGTTCAGAAAAACAGTTGCATGGAATCTTCCTGTTCTGGACAATGGCTATTATGTCGGATTTATCTCCAAATCAAGGATTTATTCCACATACCGCGAATTGCTTA
>Ga0302271_10001370_pt1 | contig 23493 bp, 9 predicted proteins | sample III_Bog_N1_1_FD_198767 | JGI IMG/M metagenome (GOLD analysis project Ga0302271, IMG submission 198767) | Peat permafrost microbial communities from Stordalen Mire near Abisko, Sweden - III_Bog_N1_1 | ecosystem: Environmental > Terrestrial > Soil > Wetlands > Peat | place: Sweden: Abisko... | reverse complement strand
TGTGTGTGAACGTATTTGTTAGTAATAATCTCTGTATTTGTTTGCGATCTTTATTGAATTTTGTTAACTATTTTTGAAAATACTTCAATCGGGGAGTTCAATTCACATTTAGATACAGCTGAAGAGTCTAACTTTTTGTATTTGCTTGTTTAACATTTTAAAATCATTTGATACTTGGGATAAAAAGGGGATTATTTCAGAGAACAAAATTGAAAAAGTAGCATATCTCTCAGATTATTAACAAGAATAAGACGAACACAAAATTCTACATCTTTCATTGAAATTGTAATTTCAGTAAATTTTCAGCAAGTGAAACATCACCTCCTGCAGCATTCAAAGCTTAGCTTGCTTGCTAGCGAGTGATTTTCAATTTATTTACCAACAAAGTTACTTTATCTTCAAACTATGAGCTTCCTCCAATTTGAACTCCTTAGCTAGGTTATGAGCCACTAGATGCTGGTTTATTCTACGCTTCTTATTTTTTTTGTTCTTCATCAAAAAGCGCTTATTCTTAAGCAATACAGACTGTTTTCTTGATTTCTTATTCTTATAGGAACGGCACTTTGAGTTCTTCTCCGTTGACAAGTAAATTCAAGCTATTATCTCGAAGACTGACAACTCCCTGTTCAAAATGTTCATGTTTTTAATTTAGATTAAACTCAAAACAAAATGAAATCGCTTACTTAGAATCGTCTGAGACTGTCAAGTCCAAGCAAGAAATCAATATTGATAGACTCCAACACAGTAAACGAGCAAGGAATTTTCTACACCAATCAAAGCAAAACATCTTAATTCTTGGAAACCTAATTTAAATTATTTTTTTGTTTTTTTTTACTTTGTCAAGCATTTATATTGGATAACTGTGAATTTTCCCAATAATCTTCCCAGTGCCTACTCCACTAGCCACTCCAGAGAATCGCTTATCAACGAGTCGCAGAATCCTAAATTACAACAACAAAATATTCAATAAGCGTTATGATTTGCTGTAAATTGAGATTTATTTTACCCGCATCTTTCAGCACAAGCTTTAGACATGATTGTACTTTCTGCACCTGTGTCTACAAATGCTTAGATAGGACAGTTGTTCACGGTAATATCAACATACAACATAGCTATCTTTCCGAAGACTTCAGGCTGATATTCTTAAGCCATTTAACTGTAATTAACAAATAAAAAATGAAACATATTCAAGTATTTTATTTAAAACCTTTTAAAATTAAGCATAATTGTGAATATATTTACAGATTATCATCGATTTATTGTTGATAGATAATATCTTGAATCTTTCTCTGATTCTCTGGATTCATTGGATCTTTTTCAAGTTCTTCCTAAATGATTTTAGCAATGTTAGAAATATAAAAATAATAAGAAAAACTAACAAAGATCTTTAATCTAATTTATGTATTGATTGTGTTACTAATTCTCTCTGTTCTTTCATGCGTTTTTGTAGCTTTTCTTGATCCTGAAAGAAAAAAACATTTATTAGATTCATTTCCTTTTCTTAACTAAAAATGAAATAGTATTTTTACCATTTTTTAAATGTACGTAGCGATGTCTTCAATCGAAGAATTAGTTAATAACTAAGCGAATTCAGGTTGATAGACCTTAATATCATCAAGAACCCTTGGATTCTTTCTTATCTCATCTTTGAATGCGTTTGCTCTTTGGATATAAAGGTCTCGTTAAGAAGGGAATAGTGAGTTTCCTCCAAGCAAGTTTCCAAGGGCATTGGCAATCGCTGAGGGATCGTTTTAGAAATTATTTTATCGCTAATTTTGAGCTCCTTAAGCATTGTTAAAGTTAAAGCCACTAAAACAAATCCAAAAAAATGTTATTTTTCTGTAATAAAAGTTCGCTTTGAGGTATATGTTACGGGAATTGAGGGACACTCTTGACTAATCTGATCATGTCCATGTCTTTGCAATAATCTTTAAGCTGCTTATTGTCTATCATCAGTACGTTGTTTGCAAATAAATTTTATTCTCTTATGCCGACACCAAACTGACATTCAAAAAATGGATAAAGATATTTTTAATTTTTAATATTTTTTAGAATTTCCTAAAAATCCAAGCTGTTTACTTCGATTTCTAGAACTTGCTTGACATCAATAACAAGAGCATCATCGAATAAGTCTATTTCTCTAAACACATCGTCATTTGAAATCACTGTTATTTTCATTTTTAACTGTTTTTGGTTTTGATCTTGTTTCTATGTTCAAATTCACTCTTTTTTTAATCTTTTTATAAATCGTCTACTACAAATGATTAAGATTAAACGGAACTTTGAATTTTAACACCCCACAGCAGAGAAGAGATCGGAGAAGGCTGATTCCTTTCTCACTTTTATAAAGAGAATTTCTGAAATTTAATAGGATTAGTACTGATAAAAATTGGTATTGTTAGTAATTAAAAGAAAGATCATACCCTTAAAACTATTAACACTTTGATTTTATATTGATGTGTTTAGGGTTGCTTCTACTTTGAGGAGATTTAATTCTATTGAATTTTAGCAGATTTTCTTGAATCCTTTTGAATGACTTTATTCATTTTTTCAAAAGCAAATTTCAAGGCTATTTACCTTTTTTTTTTCAATTAAATATGAATTGCAAGTAACAATGATGTTAGAAAATGGCATAAAAGAGTTGCTTTATGAGAAATAAACAATCATTTATTTGTTTTAAGTAGTTTCTACGTTCACATATAAGCTCATAAATTTTCTAGAAATTTAGTGTATTCTTCATTCCTGATCACCATTGGAACATTAAACAATTTCGTTCGCGTAAATGCCGTTGGATTAAGCAAGGCAGTCGACTATTGAAGGTTCTTAGTTGGAGTTGGTGCAAGTGGTAAAGTCATTCTTGCAAGCTATGTCGTTCATGCAGGCTAGGATTTGTTTGGAGCAATGTTTCTGGAGAAGTTCTAGCTCATTTTTCTTTGCTTGGGTGATGTTAGCATGAGATGTTGCTAGAATGGAGAGAAGCACGATAGTTAAGAGGAGGATAGCTTTCATTGAGGGTATTTTATTTATTTTTTGTTTTTTTCTTCTTGAAATAGTTAAAAAATCTTTTATAAAAAATATTCTTGCAAGTTGAAGATCAGAAGAAATTTTTTTTCAGGGGACATAAATTCGTTTTAGCCAAGAAGAAGAGAAAGATACCTAAAGCAGGGAAGTTGATCTTGTTTTCGTTGGTTAGTCATTCACTTGAGAAATCGTCATCATATTTATCAATCTGTTCTGAAAATAACTCATAATTTTCAAACACTGAGCAAAATCTAGTTCAACAAAACTTAGGACTTGTGCTCATGACAATTAAAGAAGAAGTTTAGACATTTTGATTGTTATTTAATCAAATAAAAAAGGATTTACTTATTATTTTGAATTGCGTTTCTATTTTTTCCACAAAAGTTGTCTCTAATAAAGGTTAATATGTTTTGCTTGGTTTAGTCAAATTTTTGATAAGATTGCTTTCAAAATTAAGAAAAAAGGAAAATTTAATTAAAAAAGTATCATAAAGTGTCGAATTGAGCTAGGTGGCGTTGAAAAAAGAGAGGAAAGAAATAGAAAGCCACTTAAAAAAATAGTAATTAAAAGCAAAAAAAAAAAACAATTCTTTGAAAAATACCACAAATAGGACTAGATCCAAGAAAAATCAATGAAACTGCTGAGCAAGGTGTTTAACTTCGTAAAAAACAATGATGATGAGCAAGCTTATCAAGCCATAGTCAAAAAAGGACTTCTTCCATAGCATGAGTACTTAATCTCTTAAGGATTCACGAGTCCTTTGAGAAATCTTAAAGCTCTTCTCAAATCGAAAGGAGAACCTCAGCAAGCGATAATGTTCCTGGTTAATAGGGAAGAGAAACATAATGAAAGAATGGCATCGAAGTTAGAAAAAATAGAGAATTTCAAATCAAGAAGAGAAAACCGGTAACTAAATAAACTCGAAAGCAAAAAGGAAAAGTACGAGAGGAAACTTCCGAACGTGCAGCAATAGATTGTAGCTTACAATTGGAACACACAAATGGATATTCTGGAGAAGCAAGGATTCAATCATAGAGTGAAGGTGTTTAAAGTGCTTAACAAGTGCAAAGGTGATGTAAACTCTGCTTTTGTTGTGATTTAGCAGAAATCTAGAAAGAATCCTAACATATTTAAACTACCAAACTGGGATGAAGCTGGAAAAGGCTCGGTGATTATGTAGAGTAATATCTCTTCTTCGTTTCCTCTTCAACAAGTTCCTTATCAGCAAGGAAATTAGTAAATATAATTTAGTCAACCTTTGTAGAAGGAAGGATAACTAAATAGCAATATCAAGAAAGAAGACAAAGTTATGATTATCCCTGAAGGAATGGACGCAGATGCATTTATGTAGATGGTGAGATCGTAAGAAGAAAGGAAAGAAGATAAAGAAGAATAGCCTTCTAGAGAACAGGAGTTTTCTGATTAAAACTTGGAGCAGTATATCAAAAAGAATCAATTTTTGATTGCAAATGGGTTCACTAATGCGAAAACTAACATCAAAACATTAGTGAGATGCAATGGAAATGAACAGTAAGCCTTGCTTGAATTAACTTAAGGGTAATTGTCAAAGATAAATATCAACAACAATCTACCTAACTAAGCCAAAAACGACAAGGATTCAGATGATTCTTCTGATTCAGATTATTGAAGAAGACAACCAACCAAAAGGGAGGGAGGAAGGCAATAAAAAAAAGGGAACTACAACTGAAATAATCATATTCTTAGATTTTCTGTAATTTCTGCATGTTAAATTTAAGTATGAATTATTCAGGAAAAATGTTCAATTGTTTAAGCATAAAAGGATTCCATAATATTCTTTGATGAGCAACTAATTTAAGGATTAAAACTCTAAAAAGCTTATGGCAAGAATCAAACAGAAAGAGTTAGATAATAATCAGTTTCATTTGAAATATTCCATAAAGTTCAAAGATGAAAATAACAAGGAAGAAGAGCATAGACCAAAATATATTAAAATAGTCAGCAGGTTTAAAGTATAAAATAGAGTTAAAGTGCTGATGGATCAACGTCATTATTATTGAATAATCTCTCTTTTAAATTCTTTTGAAGAGCGAAATAGTTAAGAAAATAACATCTTGTTTTTGCCATGATGATAGTTTAAGTACCTGGGATCGGTAATTATTATTCTCTTGGATAGAATTTTAGTACTTACATGTTTAAATATTTCATTTTTTTAATAAATAAAGAGGAATATGCATAAAACAGCTTAAATTATGCTGGAATGGAATTTAATAGAACATTTTACTTAAATTTCTGTCGTCTTCCTTCTAATTTAAACCTTGTAATTCTGTTATGAGATACAAATTAAGAAAAAAATTAAATATAATATCTTTGTGTTTAATATTTTTCAGAGATTCATTTCACTATTTAGGATTATTTCCCTTAAAAAATTAATTAAAATGCAATAATAAAACACACTAATCACATTGGAAAACAAACTCAGATTTGCTATTATTAGCGGGAAGAAAAAGAAGCAAAACAAAATAGAGAAGGGAGGGGGTGTTTTTCATATTTGGTTTGTCATCTTGATATCTCTAAACCTAGTAAATATAAATCTGATTACATCCATTCGCTCATTAAAATAATCCTTATTAACTATTTGAAATTATTATTTCCCTTTTCTTTCTTACTCTTTGTACATCAAATTGTTTGTTTAAACTCCAAAAAATGAAAAAACAGAATGTCAACAGAAATCTCAGCAAAACTACCTAAATTAGTTCTATGTTTCAAGCTAATTTCTTATTTTTTATTTCCTAATTGCAGCTTACTTAGCTGCTTATTAAGCACTCTTTCGTTGATATCTTCAAAACAATCCACCCAGTAATTTGAATCTTTTTCATTCGAAATTTATCAGCAAGTTTAAAAAGTAATCCCAACTATTATTCAGATACATTCATCTTTCCTTTTTTCTTCCAACTTATTAATCTATTTTTTACTCAATTCTGCATTGCTATTTACATTATATTTCTGTCTTTCAAATTCATTTCAAATAACCAACATTTGGGCAATAACTTTTTACAAAGCCATTTGCTAATGCCAATAATAAAAATTATTCTGAAAAGATTACAACCCGATTGATTATTCTAAGAATGAAAGTAATTCAGTGCACCATATTCTGCTTTCTCTCTTCATTGGTTATCACTTATGCACAAGAGTTGGAATAAATTATTTTTAGTTCTTTATTCTATTCAGTGATTGAATGTCTTTGGTCTTTTTTTAAATCAAAGAGTCCAGAGTAATGAAAGCTCTAATCAGAATCTGAATATGACACCTACTACTCTCTAAGTAGAATAAATTTAAATAAAAGAAGAATCGCCATAACAATAAATTGCTTCTTCTTTGGGAGATTCCTCTGAATAAAAGGTCTTCGCTGCAGAAAGTAATCAATTTATATTTAAATCTCACTTTTGAAAAAACACCCACCACTTTTTATCATTCTAACAAGTTATTCAAAGAACTCCATATGTCACTAAGTCAGCCACAACAAAGCTGAATAGTTATTCTGAAGACTGGAGTCTTGAAGGCAAGGAGACCATTGAACCGAAAATTTAGAAAAAAGAGTCAACTTGTCGAGAATGGATTGAAGAAATCGATAACAGTTGAAAAATAATGATTTAATTAAATTATTTTGAATCGACTATTCTAGCATTCTGATTATTAACTTTTTTTTCTTCTTCAGAATTCGATGAGACCTTTTTCGAGAGCAATCTGATTTAACACAATAAACCTGGAAAAAAGAGAAGACTCAAGAGATAACATTGATATATTTGAATGATAGTAGCATCAACAATTCTTGTTATATTTTTGTTTGATAGCATGTTGTGTTTTGATCAAAAGCATGATTTTGATTGGTCTGTTTAAACAAAATAAGAAATTTAAATGTTAGATAATCTCTTGGTACATTATGAAAGACTTTAATTTCATTCCTTATGCTATTAAGTTCTACTTCAAGCTAACAGATTCTGCTGATATTTCTTAGAAAATAAAAACAAACAAAAAAATCAACTTTTCAAAGAAAAACAACAAAAATGAAATAACTCTTCAGTAGATAGCAGCACTTGTTCCTTTATTGTGTTGCTACATGTCTCCTAATGAGCCATTTTGGAGTTATGGCATTAAACCCTAAGGCATGTGGGTTTTTCAAAGGCCTTAGCTGTGCATCCAATCTAACCAAAGCAGTCCACCAATGCAAAGAGAGCTATGATATTGAAAAATGTTTGAAGACTATCTCTGAATACAAGGACTGTCTTAACTGCTCATGCTCTGTGTTCCCATAGTACTGCTCTGAGAAAAAAGGAGACATCGTTCCAAAGCCAATAGGAACTAGAATTTGTCCATTTTCTTCAGTCAAAATTTCAAAAGACGACACACACTATATTGACATCATCAAGATTGCGTTGTCTGCCCTAAAGTGTGAACCCAATCTCTTCAGCACCTGTGAAGAAAAACTCAAGAAGATTAGTGGTATTTTAATGAATTAACTATTCTACAAACAAGAGTCTATTGAAAATTTCAATTTTTTCGTGTTTTCTGATGGATTAATTTGTTTAATTTGAATAATTAGGTCATTGCTTACTCGATGAACCACAATCCGTATTCCAATGCATAAAGCATGAAATGTCTAAAACAGAATGCACAAGTTGTCTCTGCAAATTAGTCCCTAGTATCTGCACTGGAGAAAATGTTACATCTGCTCCTGTACCTTCAGAAATTGAAAAACCTGTACAGCAAGCAGCTGGTGTGAAACTCAGTGATGTACTTCTTGGAGGACTCATGTAATCAGGAGTGGAATCACAAAGTCTTTTGGGTTTAATCGATAATGACACTGTGAAAGGATCAGCTTCTAATTTGATTTCTGATATGGATATCTAATCCAAACTCAAAAATGTCTTAGAAAATGAGCAAATTTCAGGATCAATTCAAAACACTATCGCGAACTTCAAGCCAGAGGAAATAACTAATATTGCTCAGAGCATTGCTGGAAATAATATTCCCTAAATGAGTTTTTCTAATTTAGTAGAAGAAAAACTCTAGAAACTAACTGGGGAGAAGAAAGCTGATACTTTCCAATAATTGATAGAAGCATATAAACCAGTGAGCCAAAGACTTATCCCAGAACAATAGCAACAACAATGTGATGAAAATCAACAAAAGAAGTGCCAACTTTCATTCCTCAAGCTCATCAAAACTTGTCCGATCTTCTCCGATGACCAAAAGGAATGCGTATACAAGCATCTGAGTGGTGAAGATTGTGAAAGATGCATCTGCACATTTATCAAAAACCTCTGCTGAACGAACAATATACAAACCTGTTATTTGTGTCTGTTATAGATTTATCTTTCCCCAAAGACAACTTTCTTCATACATTTATCAAATTAAATTAAATGGAAAAGAGCTTTAATCAAACAAACAAACCAACATCATAAACAAATATATTACAACCCTTTGCCAATTTAATGGAAGTTAACCGTTTGCTTGTTTGAATTCCTCATATCCATCAATTCTGCTTTGTTAAGAAAGACACTATGTAAGGATTTTCCATAACAGCTTCGATGCTGAGAACGTTAAGAAGCCCCTTGGTAGCGAACATCTAGAACTCCACAAACAGATAGAAGCGCACATAGCCAAAGTAAAAAAGTACAACCATGACTATCAGCTGATACACCAACAGTGCGTAGAAGATGCTCTGCATTTGATCGATGAAGGATAAAATTCTTAGGACGAGAAAGTTTTTCATGATTTCGATGGTTTGCGTTATCATCGTGAAATACATTTCAGAATCCTTCAAATTCACGTACGAATTGATCGATGAGGCGAATAAGGTAGGGCTTGTAATCGAAAAATAAGGAGCCATGTTCTTGTAGATATCCGTGTAGTCTCTGAGTACGAATTACAATCCTTTTTTCATGTATCCATTCCGCACAGTGCTGCAGTCACTGACGCTGAAGTTTATAGTCGAGGGAATGTATTAGGGGTGCGTAGATACAGCCGCACAAATATCGCCGGTTGTGACTTTGTAGAAGAAATCTTCATAGAGACTTTCTTCAAATCGGGATTCTTTCTGGCACCTTGCGATAACATCGTAGATCGATTGGAGAGTTTGAGCTGCTGAGGTGTTAAGTGAACCAAGTCTTGATGTGTAGTACGCTGGGTTGTATATCCCAAAAGTGCCTAATACGTAGATAATCATCGAGTAATTCACTGCTTAGCTACTAGCCATAAACGGTTTAGCGTAATAAAGATTCACTGAAAGAAACAAAACAAATAAGATTATTTTATTCATAAATCAAGGTATTTTTATGAAATTTTTTACATATTAAATCAGTGATGATGGTGGCTTCATCATAGAACATTCTGATATAAATGAAACTTACTATCGGCTGGATGATCATGAGAGAAATCCCAATGCTAATGTAGATGAAATGCATCTTTTGGATTTTAGGCAGAACAGAAGTTGCAGAAATCGCCTTACGTTTCTTAAAATCACTGAACGAAGCGAGTTTGTTCCTTCCCGATCTATGCTGATTGATAGAGAGCTAAATTGGAATGTACATATCCGAGAGGGTTTGGGAAGAAAGTGTAGCGAAGAGCTTTAGAATTTCTTCATTTTTTTGTTAAATGTGATAATACAGTGGAAGAATGATAAAACCTAGAAATATCACAGCTATTATCACTGCGATCATAATAATAAGAGACGTCGAAGCGATCGATTAAATGACATCCAAAACTGAAGCTTATAGAACTGTGTTAAGGGATGCGACAGTGTTCATAAACACAACAAAATTATCTTGCATGACGACCTGAGTAGCTAAATCCGGTGAGAAAGCTGCTCTCCAGAACAGCGAGGATAGTCTGAGCATAAAATATTGCATGGAGATGTTCTGCTTCATTTTATATTTGGTATTGTTAACTAGAGGATTAGGGATCGAATTCACATCAGTAGTGATTGTGTAAACCAATTTCGCTTGCTGCGTGTATTTGAAGAAACTTTAACCTGATAATTGTGAGTAAAAGAAATTAACTGTGTTGTTGTTGAAGCTAAAATACGCGTTCTAGACTGTTGTTTCTACTTTTTGAGAATCTGTAGTAGGCGAAGTGAATGAATCGATCATCCCTGAGGATACAATTTCTCTCAGCATAAAAGCACTAAATACTCTTGAAAAGGTGAATCTTTAGGATAAAGCCCAGGGTAGATATTCGAATTTCTGAGAAGCATCATCAAATGTGGAGGTGTTCTAGTAGTACTAGGAGATAACTAGAGCTAGAAATCCAGAGAGAGCGATTACTCCAAATAGCAGCAGTGCACTTAAGGAAATGTTCCTTTTACGAGAACTGACTAATTTTTGAACAAGTTTCTTTTGTTCTTGATTAGCTGTTTGAGTGGTGTTCACAGAACTTGTTCCTAGCATGCGCGATCGCTACCGTTCTAAATCCTGCTAGATTTCTTCTTCTTTTCCGATCGACTCACTAAAATTATCAGATGTTTAGTCATCTGCTTTTTACCTTTGCTTGGTTGATTTTACCTTGGAGACTTTCAATTTAGTATTTCGATCTACCAATTTTGCATTAGGATCTTTCAAAGTTGAATTCAAGTGGTTTTGCTTTGAATTGACAGCTTTATTTGTTGGAATTCCTTCGTTTTTCGAAAATAGTTTTCCAAATTCATTTTTTTTGGAAGTTACAAAGACATTTTAAGCTTCTATTTCATTTATTGGTGGTAGTATCTATGATTCAATGACTTACTTAGGGAACTTATTCGAATTAGAGATGTTAGTCTAAGACCAGCTTTGTTGTTGCTTTTAGATTTTCGTTCTAGCTTGCTCGACTCGTTCACGAAGGATTTACAGTAAAGTTACTTATTTTTCTGCTTACATTGACTTACTGTTTTTGCTGGTCGATGTAGAAGAAGGAGCATAACTTGAAGTGATGGTATTTGTGCCCTTTAAACTATTAATCTTTAAAGACTTTTTGGTGCTAATACTTTAAGAATTTTAGTCTCTGTATTTGAGTTCATAATACTCGGTTAGAATACTGGAAACAGAATTGACTTGCTAATTCTAATTAAAGATCTACTCAATAGATGTTAGTTTCCCCGTAGTCGAGTTCTTGTTTACCTTAGAATTGTTGTTTGATTTGACTTTCAAAGTAGTTCGGTTTGATTATTTCTGAAAGGTTTATGCAAAAACCTAATTACCTGGAGGAGATTTTAGCTAATTTTATGAGCCTTCTTGTTAAATCAAAGGGTTGAACAATTCTTAATGAGAAGAAGCAAAACCTTACGCAGAATCAGGTGACATAAGTGGAAAACGTGAAGTAGTAGAGCTAGGAATTAACTCCGAGTATGGTTATTACGTAGCATTAACATTAAGATTTTCCACTCTTTTCGTTAATTCCTAGAAATAAATTTCATTTTTCATTTCATTCTCGTGCATTTCTTGATAATTATTCCCAAGAGGTTCTGCTAAGTCACTGATTTCATTATACTTACTAGCATGAAGAATATTACTCGCTTAGTTAGATAACTACTCTATATACTCTGGAATTTAGCTATCAACTAGCTTTTATCTTTGACTGACTCCATTTTTAGTTGCAGATGAATTGTTTACTTTGAAAAGTCCCTATTTGGAGTATTCTGCGTTTTAAGAATCATCATTCTTGTAAACTTATTAATCTCTGTGTGCTTGCAAAGATCTTATTAAATCATCTTTCTCAAAGGATCCTTGATCTTATCCTTCTGATATTTCTCTCGAATTCTAATCTACTTCGACAAGGCTCTGTTCATCATTCCCGATTTCGTTTGATTGCACGGAATGGTAACTACTTTCTAAAGAAAAAAGTTTTATCAAGATTAGTAAGTTCTGTTATAAGAGAATCTATCGAACGAACTAAAAATATTTAAAAATGAATTGTTTACATGGATAGGCTTGCACATTTAGATTGTGAAGTTCGATTAATTAATCAAGGATATCAAAGTCATCTTTTAAATCTAAGTCAATCGAGAGACGCTCGCTTACTTGGTTTTTAAAGCAAGCTAGTGAGTCTTTTTAAACGAGATAGTTGACTATTTTCTTGAATGAATGTATTTCCAGAATATTGAATTGAAATTTCTTCAGACGATTTTTGATAAAACTAAACTTTATTGCGTAGATATCATAGCTTTCTATCGTTAATCCTTAAATGTGATCACTCAAGCTAAGCTTATCGAGTTTCTCTTGAAAGTTAAATTTCTTGAAACCCTTTTTGTAAACTTCTAGCTTCGGTAAAAACCCAAAAGTTTAAAATGAAATCCTTGATTCTTCATTTCCTTCTTCCAAGTGATTTAGCAACGGTATAACAAGGTTGAGATTCAATCTCAGCATCTCAGAAATCGTAAAAAAATTTGAAAAGCATTTTTCATAGATACCTTAAGATACACATTAGATTTAGAAATGTTCTGTCGTTGTTTAAATGTAATTGTATTCATTTAATGGCTTCTCTATGAAAGCTGTCAATCCGCAATCTTCTAGAAAAAGATTATTAACACGAAATTTCAATTAAATCGGAACAGCAAATCCCTTGTCATTCTACGCTAGCAGAATTGCAAAATAGTTTCTCTACGTTGCTTCAGGGTTACGAAGGTACTCTTCTAGCGTATCTTCATGGAGTTTTTTCATTGCAGGTGGTAAAATTATACTGATATTCTTCCCAATGGCTTTTTCTCTCGAATAACCGAAGATATTCTCAAATTTATTTTGAACTCTACAAATTGTTCCAATTGTGTTAACCAGCGTTATGAACACCACACATGAATTCGCTGAGAATATATTCATATCTGTGTTCAAGGATGCTATCGATTTAGCTTGGCTTCTATGAAAGAGACTTCTTTTTTTCTTACCGAATCCGAAAAAAGAAGAAAATCCATCCACGTAATATTACAGTTTCTAGCTGTTTGGGTTGATTTAATAGAGTTTAGTCAGAGTTTTATTTAGATCTTCCCTGAGTTTAATCAGATTAAAACCTCTCGTTTGAAGCATTTGGAGATCCACATAATCCTTAGCCAGAAGGGTCAGGAAGTTGGACTTTTCCTGAAGAATATTAAAATAAAATATTTCAGCTTAGTTAACTCTCTCATCGAAATCGATACCCAAGAAATAGTCCATTCCATTGATTTCTTCAAGATAATCAGCTGATTTTTCTCTAATTTCATAGTCATTTGTGGTATTTTCTTCGATTTCCCATTTTGATCTTTTCTTTTATTTTTGTTGCATTGTTTTTTCTCTTTTCAAGAAAAACGCAGTTGCCTTGCCGAACACTGCATGCAGCTAAACATCCTCTAAAATTGACATGCTGAGTTGATTTTTCAAGCGGATGATTTCGGAAATACTCAGAAGCTTGTTTTTATAGACTTCCACTAAGAAATTCATGTAACTCAAACATATCCCAATATCAACTCTTTTGTTACTTTTGAGGCTGTTTTTAATGTATTGTAAATAAGTAGTTCGCACAAATTACATTAGAAAAGTATTTCTTAAGGCCTTTCCAATGCGCTATCGCTGGTAATCTTTGATATCTAATGGCTGTTTTAGGCAAAAAATAATAACTAAAAATAACAGAAATACTACCGAAACATAAAGAAAAAGGTGGTAAAAATGTTTGGTATTTTACTTCATATGTGCAGTAACAAGCCGGATAATTCTCACAATTTAGCTTATGCTAAACTGTGATGTGATCTAGAATGAATGATGCAGAAGATTCAGAGTATTCGTTAAAATCGAGTTTTACAGCAGTTACAAGCAATCTCAAATAATAATCGAGGTTTTAAGAACTATTTGAAATGTCCTCTATGTTTATTGGCCAACTTAGTATGCGATTATGCTCTTTTTCGACAAAATAAGCAAATCTAACAGAAATCGTTCCTAGTATGAGAATCATTATTAGAATCGATTAAGGAGAAGTACGATAGATACTAAAAAAGAGGCTGACTGTGAAACTCAAATGGAAGAAGCAACACATTCTATTAACGATTCGAATGACTTTAGTTGCATATGTGTTTCTAGAATAGGCTTCGATACTAAAGCAGATTGATAGGATTAATTAGAAAATCAGTATATTTTTTGGTGAAAATTCTCTCAGGAATATGCAAGCAGTTATCTCGAATCCTTTGGTTATTAGTTCTATTCTGATATCTTACCTCTTAGCTAAAACATCTTTGGGGAAAAAACTGTAGTCTTGATCATGTAGCAGCAATATAAATCCTATTTAATTTATAAACACGAATGATATTTTATGATGACCAATCAAACAAATAGTTGAATAAAATCAAGTAGCGAATAACAAAAAGTTCAAGATTAAGGAGCAAAAATTAATCAAAAGGTAAAAGGTGTAAAGAAAGAGGAAATTATTTGTTTTATTAGTTCATTACTATGAAAGAAATCTAATAAAATAAAATGAATATCTGATTTGTGAATTACCTATAAATATTGTCAGCGCGAAGTTGAAAATAGAGGGCAGCATATACGAAGAATCTTACACCAAAGAGTAAAACAAGCTAGGTATGAATATTACATAGAGGTAGATTGAGCATACCAAGCTTTGGAATTGATTTGCTAGTTTTCTCACAAACGGGATGATTTTGAACACCGACAAGAAAAAATCTAAAATCCAAATCAAGATTGTAGCAATGTTGAGACCCAATGCAAGGAACATAAGCACAGTGCTGTAGGATTTGTTAGAGAATACCTACCAGTTGAACAACTATTCAATGTCTTGATCGATTAATGTCAATTCGTCACATAATTGTTGCGATATCATGATTTCTAATCTAAAAAACAGCTACACAAGCAGAAGAAGAATTCCAAAAAATTTAGGTTTCTTAAGCTTATGGATTCGACTGCTAAATCTATCTTTGTAGTAGCTCGATACTTCTTCTACTACAGTGTTCCATAAGAGATTCTCTTTTTACTTATCTTTCATCGCTCTTTGAAATTAAATATTGTGTTTGAAATTTGGGGATAACTTAAATATGCTGATTCTTCTTTGATTATTCTGTAAAAGATAATTTAAACCACAAGATTATGCAATACTAAAGTAAGAGTACATGATTAACCTAGCTCTTAGTGTAAGTATAACATTAGCAAGTTAATATACTTCTTCAAGGATAAAAGAATCAATGCAATGAATGCTAAATTATGGGAAATAATATTAATTATTATTATTATCTTTTTGATAATTTAAAAATATTGGCCATTCTCTTAGTATTTAATAATAACCTGCAAATGCAATGTGAAGTAGAATAAAAGGATAAATATTATATGGACTATAGTGGGCTAGTTGTTAAGAGAAATGAATAATAAAAAAGATATTTTTTTTTAAATCATTTTTGTTCTCGATGCCGTGATTATTTTATTGTTACTGCTTTAAAATTAAAATCTTGATTTAGCTTGCAGTTTTATAAATGAATTAAGTCAATTAATAGATGCAGTTATTTTTAATTGTGGAAGCAAAGTTAAATCGCTTTCTCTTAACTTCGTGTAGGATTATTTTACTGTTTATTTCAGCTTAAATAAATGCAGCAAGAATTTAGTATTGAGATTAAGAAACCATTAGAACTTACTAACATTAAACAAGTGATTGCTCTTGTTCATTCTAAATTTAAATCATCAGTAAGATTGAAAATACTTAAACAACTATCCAAACATTGTTTTTGAAAATATCTTTCTAGATTAATGAACACTCAGGGTTTCGTTAAGAAGCTCACTATTGTTTAATTTGTTGATAAAAATGGTTCTTTTACAATTTAAGGAATTGAGCAGTTATCACAATTAACCTGTCATTCAGTAGATGAAAAATTGGATTTTTTTGATTCTGATTAGAGCTTCTTTTTAGAAGTAAATATCCCTTTCAAGAAAGATATTGTCAATTCCTTTGACTTAGCTTTCTGAATATTTGAAGTTTTTTTTTGATAATTTTTCTTCTAAATTTACTGAGAATCTAAGTAAATTTTTATCTTAAAAAGGATAATTTATTATTCCCAATAACTTCTTTTTAATATAATCCTGCAAACTAGCTCTAAATGCCCATCTAACTTTTAATCCCCTCCCCCATTTATCATCACAGCTTCTAGCCTAATTGTATCTCATCTTAAGCTAAATTTCCAATCATTTTTCATAAGCATCGTTAAATTTTTATGTCTTGCTATGATATTTGAGGGTTTCTATGTTGTTATTTAGATTAACCCTTCTAGATTCTGCTAATATTTAACAATCCAATAACCTTTTAGTTAGTTTAATCTTCAAAAATATATTCAATTTCATCTTGTTTTGAGAAGAAAAGCATAAGATATATAAGTGAGAACTGAGATCACATTGCCAAAAAAGGTAAACTAACAAATCTATTATCTTTAACAATAATTTGTTATTCTGGAGAAGTGTTGCTATTTCTTTGCTTATTTTAAAATTTCCCTTCAGTGCTTGAGGACTCTGTTCTGATTAGATAATGTTTGTTTTACAAAAAGAACTATGTGTGTGCTTTAAGCTGTTGTAATACAAAAAAAATAAGCTCTACTAGACATTCATAAATTTGCCTAAGTCTACCCTTAACGTATAATTCAATTACCTATTTTAGTCTTCTTTCAGTCCATCATGAAAAACTTTTAAAAAAATCAATATATTATCATGATATGATAAAAAGGTTAGTCTATTAGATGACGCATTTTGATGAAATCTCGTTTAATTGAAGTTAAAAATGAAGTAGTTAAATAGTTTTAGAGGAAGTATTACTCTTAGAGCATAGAATTGAAATTTCACTTTTCTTTAAACTTGTCAAAAATAAGAGAAATTAATAATATAAATAAGTACAAGCCTGCATAATTTATCTAAAAAATAATAGAAATTCTTTAAATTCCTTTTTAAAATACTTTTGTTTATCCGAAACGATGTCTCGGTGCTATAAAACAGAAATATATTTGCATGCTAACAAATTCAAACGCACACAAACATCTAAACTTCTATCATTCAGTCAAACCCTTTGTTAGATCCTACTGCCTCTCAAACTGCTTACGAAGCATGTAGACAACACTCATAGCTGACTCTGGGAATTCCGTAATGATCCCTGTAAGACCGAGGTTATAAGCAATAGTGTATTGATCGATGCTATTTTTCCCCCAAGTCAGCTGATCATCTCTAAAAGTCCATCCATGCACCATGAGTCCAGCTGCTTTAGCTTGCTCGACTTACCCAGTGGATTTATGCAAGAGAATATTGTAAAGTGAAGTAATCTCTAATCCAACAATCTAAGCATACGTAGCTATTGTGGGCAGTGGATAAGGAAGCGTGTAGAACGAACCTAATTAACTGTTCGGTAAATCAGTGACGTTTTACCAAAGCTGAACAGTTGGAGCATCGAATGAATGCAAGATAACAGGAGCTACCAGTGCTGCTTGGAACTTAGTATCTAGACTGTATTTCTTCAGCAGATTCACGATTAGTTAACCCTATTCGACTTGGAAGTAGTCAATGTAGAATTGTCTGTTCTTCGATTCGATGACAACACCAGCGAGTCTATTGTCGAGATTGCGAGAACCTTTAATCTGTCCATTGAACTCCAAGAGCATATCGAGTACCTCACTCAGCAGTGGGAAGGTGAAATAGTAGTTCAAATCTTGATCTCTTTTCTTCACTAGAACCTAAGCAAAACAAAAAGAATGAGAATCCTGTTAAATTAATTGATCTAAAAACTCAAAAAATCGAGAACTCCTTGTTGAGCAACCAAAACAAATATGCATCTTTCGTTATTGGGTTACTTGCTTGATGTGAAGTGTTCTGAGCTCAGCGAGAGAGAAGTCACAGATCCACCAATCGGAGACATTCTTTCCATCAAGAACTCTGGTTTACTTTTTGCTTGCGAATTCAGGGCGGTTAGCGATGTCTGTGACTCTGGATAAGTACGCGTCATGAGAGACAAGCACGTCAAGATCTTTAGTGAGTTAGATATCGAGCTCAAAGAAATCAGCACCTGCATAGATAGCTGCTCTGAACGATTCTAATGTATTCTCTGGGAACAACGCTGCATACCCTCTGTGCGCTATAATCAGAGGTCTATTTCTTGCTTTGGTGTAGTCCCATACAACGGTGGCGTTGTTTACGGTGCATAAGCACACTTAGAAGCACAGCAGTGCAAGGAATCCAGTGAAAATATTCGATCTCATTGATAAAAAAGCAATCAAATTTGATGTATTTTTCAGTGTTTGTTTGTTGTTTCTTTTTTATTTTAATTGTTCTATTAAAATCTCTCTGTATCTTTCTAGGAGAAATGATAATTGTCACTTGGAGAATACCATCCAGCAAAGAAGTATCTTCTAATTCGACGAACAGCTGTAACTTAAAATATTGTATCCCGAGTCTTAGATCCGAAAATACCTTTAGTTTTCGCATTCAAAAGAGAACATGAAGATTCTAAATCCAACTCTCATAAAATTGCTTATTCAAATTAAGGAATTTATGATAAATGGAATTAATCTTTGGAACTTTTGATCTTTAAAGAATGAAAATCCTATAATTATGCAATATTATTGTTAAATACGCATGCTCTGTACGATTACTACAAAATTTACATTATGATTTATTAGACATTTCAACATCGCACACATACATTTACAGTCATAATTTCTGATAGTCACTGATAATTTGATCGAACAATCCTAGACTTTCAAAGAACTTCTGCTAAGATATTCCGTGCTTTTCATATTAATAAAGGTAGGCTTTTTCTCTAAACATTGTATGAGCTCGTTCAGAAATTAGCTACAATGGAGGAACACAGAATTAAGAATTGGACAGCAAAGAGATGCTCTTCTCGTTTCCGTTGAATTAATGGGAATCTTTATATTAGCGGTAATTGACTCTTCCAGCGGAATAAAGCTCAGGGTCACTGAAGAGTTCAAACTTTTACTTCAAAATATCAGCACCTCTACTAATCAATATATTCCCAACACTTATCAATCCATTCTCTATTTTCTTACTCCAATTTATGCTACTTTCCGTTGAATTGCTGATTTACATTTAAAGTAATCGTTTTTCCAAAGCTGACCATTAGTCCATTTGGAAGCTCTTGCTCGCATCAGGCATTTAAGGTACATTTCGAATACTTAGCATTTTATACCTAGGATCACAGAGTAATTGCTTGTAGATGTCTTCAAAGTATTGGAAAGTGTTTTGGAGGCTTGAAAAATATTATTAGTTTTGAGGCAAGAAGGGCGATTGGGTTTTGGAAGAATTAACTCCAGCAGCAGGATGGTCAAGTAAAACAGGGAAGAATATTGAACTTAGCTAGTGAGCTATTACCTAAATTAAAGGAAAAAAGCAGGATTTTAGTTAAATAATAAACAATTCGTTTCTGTTTAAATAATTCCGACAATTATCTTAAGAATCAGTAATTTGCTAGAATGTAAGTTACCCGATTCATTTCGGTAAGAGAGGGTCTCTTGAGATTGAGTAATTTATTGCATATTTCTTCGATGTTGTCATTTTCAATTAACAGCACTCCATCAGTGTTTTCATACAGACTAGCAATCGTGAGAACACAATTGTAACTCTGCAAAATAACCTCACCTGTCAAATGAGGAGCCACGCAGACATTGATCTTACTGAGCTCTGGATATTCATCACTTAACTCAGTTAACAGATAAGAGCCTAATCCACTTCCTGTACCACCTGCCAGTGACTAAAAGAACAATAGCCCATCGCAGGAATCTAGTTTCTCAATTAGGTTGCGCATTATTTCTAAAATATTATCTCGAACTTTTGGCCCATGCATGTTATATCCGTACGCCCAGTTATTGCCTGATCCTTCTTGTTTGGTGAAACTATTCTTGCGATTGAATTCCCATAGATCGTTTTTGTGAGAATTTAAGCATGTGTTGACCACCTGGTTTGAAGTCAAAGCAAAAAGAAAACAATTGAAGAAAAAAGAAAAAAGGCTAGAAAATAGAAATAATAGGGAAAAGAAAAGCAGTTTTGTTTTGATGAAGATTGGAGACTTTTTCAAACCCTTCCATTTGAAAAATATGAGAAATTCTATTATTTCTTATGGTATTTTTTTGTAGTTTCTTGTGTTTTGAGTGTGTTGAATTCATCAGAAAATTATAAGCAAGCCAAAGATGTTTAAGGTATTGTTGAATATCTTATGTTCATTACCTTTGGTTCCATGTCGACTAAGAGAGCCTTCGCGAGGTGTTTTGAGTTCTCTTTTTCTTTGTAGAAGAATGTATCTAAAAGAGTGGCTTGGGCAGCAGGGGAGGCATTCACACATTCTTTCCCTAAGAATTCGAAAAATGCTTCTCCTAGCTAATTTCCACATTACCCAAGTTAAACACACACAACTGACATATCTAATGATTTGAGATCAGCAAAGTAGCAACAGAAGCAGATGGCTCAAACTGCTCTCCACTGAAATCTCAAAGTTAATGGAAGAAGTGGGAGAGATAATGAAATCTGCACGGTTTTAAAAAGTTAAGGCTGTCCTGTTTAACAAAAATAGTCCGCGGATTTAATAATTTAGAGTCTTTTCTATGAAAGAGCATTGGATTATGCTTATCCAATAGGATTTCAGATTTCAAATAGAATCTAATTAATTCCCCAAAATGCAAAGATTTCTTAATAAAATTAAATATTTTCTTGTTTTTACTAAGAGAGACCTCTTTAAAAGATCAAATAAGGACAACAATGCTATGTTTATTTAAGCCTCAATACTTAAATTTTATGTTATTTCTGCATTTTTAATAATAAAATGATACAGCATTACACAATTAATCTTATTATATTTTCCTCATCCAAAAAATCATTATTATGTTTCAAAAAAGTAGTAATAATCAACTATTACTATTCGTTTTTTAAAATTATAATTTGATTATCTCTTAAAATTTATCCTATTTTAAAAATTGTGCATTTAGAATTATGCTTAAAATTAAGAATTATGAGTTGAATGGAGTGATATTTAAATTAAATTAAAATTAAACTCAAAAATTTGAGCTATTTTTTCTTTTTAAAGAAGAATAAAACAACAATTCAATTTAAAAATAATTGCAGGAGAAACTTCAAAAAATAGTTTCAAACATTCCAGAGGTGAGCCAAGAGAGGGAAATAAGGGGAAGTTAGGATAGAATAGATTTAAAAATATCCAAAGAAAAGTTGCACTCTGATTTTTAAACTAGGTGGTTCTAGTTGGTCAATGTCATCTAATGAATCAAATAATAAGAAGCCTCAAAAAATATCAATAATAATAGATAGTAGCAGCTGCTTTTCAAAGAGAAAGTGGTGTTTATCTCAAGTAAGGGGACTCAAATTACCAGGAAACCAAGATCAGATGTATAAAATTATTTATTAGTTATGAGCCTTACTTGTTGCCTTGCTGGCATAACTTAAGACTTTAGAATAGATATCACCCCCCTTATCCATATACACATCCTTATTTTCTTTTCCCAGCTCATCTTCAAGAATTCATCCATATCATCCATCTAGAGCATGGCATTTTCGTAAAGTTGGAAATAATAGTTATTTCTTTTGTAATAAAAGTCTTAATTTTTTCTTGTTTCCCTCTGGTACCTTCCTTTTTCTTATTATAGCTTCATCAATAGTACTTTATTTCTTCACCTTCGCTTTATCAAAAACAGATTTCAAAACAAAAAGCAAAGATAATTCACAATATTTTCCTTTTATCTTTTGAATTCAATTTTAACAATTTCTTTTGGTTAAACCAAACACAATAAAATTCTTCTCATCGGAATGCTAACAACAATGAGCTTTAATTGTTGTTATTTCGAATGTAATGCCAGAATTTAAATCTAAGCCAAGCAAAATAGATTGTTAGAGAGACCACTTGGAGATTATCTCCAACTAGATTTTAGTAACCTAAACACAATCCCAAAAATATACACATGGTCCCGTTGCAGCAGAGTCATGCGTTGGGAGAGGAAAAAAAGACTCAAAGTTATAATTTACTTTGGAAATTAAAAACTTATTTGTCTTTGTTTCTTTCTTTTTTTTTCACAGAACGAATTTTATTTCAAGAATAAAATTTGACCCCAACTTTTGAACTGTTTCCTCGAGTTGATGCAAAAAATGGAAAATATCTCGAATTTCCTCATAGAAATTTGAATGAAAATGAAAATTATGTGAATAATTAATGGAAATAAACGAATTGAGAAGCTAATAGTTGCAAGAAATTGATAGAACGAGTAAGTTAAGGGATAAAAGATCAAGTGAGAAGAAAAATAATTTAAAAGGCATTTACGATAAATTGTCTAATTCCGTTTGAGCTATTTAGAAAGAGTGACAGAGGAAAAGAGAGAGAGATAAAGTGATAGAGTGATCGACAGAAACATGAATTGATTATACTTCTTAGCAAGCGAAAGAGAGGTTGAGACGTGATTTTGATTTTAAGGAAAGTTAATCAAAAATAAAAAACCAAAAACAATCACAAAAGCAGTGTTAATTCCCCGTGCCAATTAAAAAAGAAAGAAAAGAGGAAAAAAGTGAGCAACAGCAGCAGCAGAAGGAATAAAGCTGTGGGAAAAAAAAACAAAAACAAATACATTCAACTTAATAATTCCAAAACACACAGGAGGAAACACAAAAACTTAAACACTCTACCTATTTTTCCAATCTAGTCATCTCTGAAACAGAAAAAGTCAATAACAACAAGAAGGAAAATAATAACAATTCTAAGAATATCCTCCTCTTTCTACGTAAATGAACAACGACAACGGTAACAACTTGCTCAATGAGGAACTTAATATTATCAATATCGAGGAGGCTTAGAATGAAAACCAAAAGAAAAAGAGAGGAAGACCAAAAGGTTCCAAAAATAAACCTAAAACTGTCCGCGAAGTCTTAGCTGCAATAAGGTAAGTTATGATCCATTAAAGATATCATGTTTTGGTTCAGTTCCCTATTGGTAGAGTCTAAAAAGATTCCTGTAAAATGTCTTTTTTCTTGACTATGTTTTGTTGGGTTTAAAACCAGATCTCCAGTCGATCAAACTGCTTCAAACCGGCCATAAAGAAAGGTTGCTAAAAGATCATCTGACACTTTGTTTATTATCAAACCGAAACCTGGAAGTAAATGTTACTACTCAACAGAGATCACTGTAGACTACACACCTCATAAGGAGTAAGAAATGATCTAAACCTAAAAGTTTTTGTTTGAGATTTTAAAAAAAAAACTGAGAGATTTATGGATATGATTTGAAGATGTTCTAAATTTTGTTTAAACTCCAGATAAGATCACTCAGAAAGACAGAGCATTATCCCAAAGTTGAATACAGACAGTAAGCCGCATGTGCCAGGATTCGTCATGGAGATGGATAAGGTAAATATTTTTTTAAAATTGTTCTTTTGTTTTACTCTGCAAAACTGCAAAACGAGACATTTGTGGAGATTTCTTTGATTTGAGAATTAAAAAATACTTTATTTGTCGTCTTGTT
>Ga0302271_10001369_pt1 | contig 23495 bp, 10 predicted proteins | sample III_Bog_N1_1_FD_198767 | JGI IMG/M metagenome (GOLD analysis project Ga0302271, IMG submission 198767) | Peat permafrost microbial communities from Stordalen Mire near Abisko, Sweden - III_Bog_N1_1 | ecosystem: Environmental > Terrestrial > Soil > Wetlands > Peat | place: Sweden: Abisko... | reverse complement strand
GGAGTGTACATTGGGGTGTAGCCCTTTTTCATGAGGAACTGTTATCCAAATGCCTAGAGTGCTTGAACCAAGATAACTCCGTAATTCTTGAGGAAATAACCTCTGTGTCCAGCAACCTTCTGACCTAAATTAAAAAGATTAATACTTTTTGTAAGGACAAATGCTCAGAAATTGATATTTTCCCCTCTCTCTTTCTAAATCCTCCCCAAAAATAAGCGAGTTATTCAATTAGTTACCTCTTTTTTAATCAAAACCTTCGAGCATGAAAAGAATCTAGTGATGATGAGCTGCACCTGGTGTTTCGTCGATCTTAATTATTCTTGGTTCTCCCCATTTGCGCACGATAGTATTATTCTCTTCGTTGTTATCCACTGGGACAGATTCATGAACGAGATTACCAACTTTCTTGAGAGTCTTATCGAGTGTTTCCTTCTTTTCAATTGAAAGGACTTAAAGTTCCTTAATGAGTCCATCATACTCGCTCTTCTTAGCAACGAGATCTTCACAAGCATCCGTTTTATCTTTCTTCTTTCTCTCGCCGATTTACTTCATGATTGCATTCTGATCTTTCTTGGCATTCTCAAAGTTAAATTGAGCTAAAAATAACCAAGGAAATAATCAATAAACAAAGCCTTAATACACACTAACAAATCTACATTTTCTCCAATCCTGATCAAGTTCAATAACCTCATCTATGAGTTCAACCTTAGCATATCTCTTCTTTTGGGACTCCCTAATTTTGTCAGGGTCGCCACCTTTTTCCAAAAAAATAACATATTACAATCACCTTTCTATAATTCACTAAAAATAGTTGAAAAACAAGAACTAATGTACTTCCTTCTCATCTATTCTATTCCTTAAACACCCACTCCCTCTGCAAAATACTCTCCCAATCAACAACAGGAGTCCTTTAAAAGTTCATTTTGTACCTTTTTCTTTTCTGAAGTCGTTGATGTCTAAGCCCATATTATTGCGGGGTGAATTATTGTAAAGTATTTGTTTAGAGAATAGGGAGGGATATTATTTGTATTTTGATTAAATTATTTCAATAATCTGAGCCTCCGTACGTGCTAATATAACCCAAACATAGTTCTTTTCCCCCATTCGCTTATCGTTTGTTGCTGAATTATTTAAATTTCAAGAAAGTTTGTGTCTTGCAAGAAATAATCTTTATTTTTCATTTAAGCTTTTTCTCTTTTTTGATATTGCTTGGATTGATTCTATTTTTTTATTAATTCTCTCTCTCTCTTATCATTGTTCAATGGGTATTTATCTCTAAGAGGAAATAAAGATATTTACAAAAAACAAGATATTTTTATCAAGATTTTTCATCATTTTTTATGAATAATAAGTATTTTTAGTAAAATTATAAAAATCAAATAGCAAAATTAAATGGATAGATGAGATTCATACCATAGATTGATTATTGCGATCATTTCTTTGTATTTAATAGAAGTAAAATTATCCTAAATAATTAAACATTTTTCAATTAATCAATTCCCCAAAACTAACTAACAACCCAAGAGTTAACGCAGCATACTAATAATGGTAAACAATAGCATTTGAAAGATTGTTAAAGACAAAGAATAAAAGCGTTCTTAAATAAACAAATTGCACAATTTGTGTGAATAACCTAAAACATTACAGTAGCATTAATATTGTTTTGCAATTTGTTAACAACAGGACGAAGATTTCCTGAAGGATCTGGATGATCTAGATGAAGGTAAAGCGACATCAAAATTAGATTCTTTTTTTTGAATTTAAGCATTGGAAAAACAGACGAAGAAATAGTGCTCGATGACGATCAAGAAGATGATCAGGGTTAAGACGGCAATGAATACGATGGAATGAGTGATGAGCAAGATAATGATGATGACGATGATGGTGCAGATCTAGGAGATTAAGTGATGAAAAAAGCGAAACAACAAAACACAAGAGAATCTGAGAAAGATCTTGCGATTTAAGAATTCAAGACTGTGTTCCAAAAGCACAAAGCCAAACCTATCTCGAATCTACTCACTGATTAAGAATTCACCAAGCATCTCGCTGTAAAATATTCTGCTTTGATATTAGAAAAAAAAGCATTTCTTGATTTGGAAATTATTATTTGTGCGTGTGTCTAGAAAATCTAAGAATTTAAAGACAAGCCAATATCTTCAGTGCTCACAGCTTAAGACGAGGAGTATCATGTGATCATTAAATCGAATGAATATGCAGCCATCATTGAAAGGGAGTAAACATATCATACCATTTATCTTTTGATTGAAAAATGGGCAAGTTTTTCGGCATATTTTGTCAGAAAAAAAGAATTTACATTAAATCACAAATAATTTCCAGAAATTTATGGATTTGTCATTTGTTTTTTCTCAATATCTTTGAAGAATTCAATCTGTGCATAAGTTCTCGAAGGACATATTCTTGAAGAGACTCTCGGAGTTGCAGGATATTGTACTGAATCCGATCGATTATGCGAAATGCATTAAACTAATCAAAAATGAACCAGATATTATGAAAGTTGATTTTGCAAGTATTCCAAGTATTTCACCATAGCAAATCACTTCGATATCCGTAGCAGCATCATAAGAAGAAGGCAAACCACTCCCTGTAGCTGAGTACTAATAGCTAATGGCTGCTTGTGATAACATCCTTGAGTTACATGCAATTTCCATTCTTGTAAGAATTAAGATTACCTAGAATCCTTAATTTTGGCCTTCAGGGAATATTAATTGTTGTTTGTGTTTGTTATTCTGTAGGTTTAGTCATACATTGAAAGTAGAATGAAATGGATAGCACCGAATCTCAGCGCTTTAGTAGGGAGCACTTGCGCTTCCAGATTAATCACAGCTGCAGGTGGAGTTGAAGCTTTACAGCGCATGCCAGCTTGCAACATACAAGTCATGGGATCATAAAAGAAATCGCTTCTAGGTAAAAAAAAATTACAAAATCTGCAAGAGAAATTACTCAAAACACATGAAAATACCATGAAATATCAACAAACATTCTGAAATAATCTTAATATTTTGTTGTTGTGTACTTCTTTCAGGTATGTCTAAGGAAGGTTAAGGTTTCAACCGAGGTTACTTCGGTCAATTGGAGATGGTTTAGAAATCTCCACCATAATTCTAGACAAAATTAGTTAGAATGCTCTCGACGAATGTAGCTAAAGCGGTTCGAATTGATTTCTTAAAAACATGTCCTAACGGCTCTGCTGGCAAACGACTCTATGACATAATGATCTAGAGATTCTCGAAAGTACAAGAGCCACCTCCTGCGAAGATGAATAAGCCATTACCAAAGCCTGATGATAAGCCCAGTAGAAAACGTGGAGGTGAGAAATATCGAAAGATGAAGCAGCGTCTAGGGTTAACGAATATTAGAGCACTTTCGCAAAGAATGAAGTTCGGAGATGAAGTAATTAGAGATTGATTGATTGATTGATTGGGGCTGCTTAACTAACAAATGAATGCAGAGATTTTGTTTATTTTCTTTTATGAATTTTCTATATTTTGTTTCCAGGCTGAAGAGGAATTCAGAGACACAGGGAAAGGTTTTGGGTTGCTTGGTGCTGGAACGGGATCAGTTAAAATCAACATGAACAACAATCAAAAAGTCAAACTATGTAATACACAAGAAAATAGCAAATTCATGCTATTGTGCAATTTTTATTCTGATTATGATATTGTTTTCCTTTGCAGCTAAGAAACAGTAAAAGCAGTAGGCAAAGGAGCAGCAAAGATAGGTACCACTAGTTGTGCCGGGTGATATTATCCAAGATGGTTTAGCATCTAGCTTGAATTTCACACAAAATCAAGGCATCAAACTCATCAGTAAAAAAATATCATGATAATTCTATTTCTTTGCTTGCCGAAATGTGATTTGCTAATGTTTTTCTTTTTGTAGACCCACAATTACTGAAGAAAGACGAAGGTACAAAAACAGAGAATTACTTCAACAAAGATGTAGGCTTTAGGACAGTCGTAGAAACAAAGTAGAATTCAAATGTCCTGCCTGGTGTGTTCAAGGCACCAGTGTGAGGCAATAATTCAAAAGTGGGATTGCGAAAAAAGATCCTATCAATCACATATCATTTCAAGGGTTTTGTAGTGAGAGAGAAGATGCAAATACTTGTTTGTTAGATCTGTTGTTTTTGATTTTATGTGGATTTGAAATGGACTTGAATATTTGGCCAATATCAATAATTTAAAATTCTAAGAATAATTTTGTTAGTTTTGTTTAGCTAATCATTTGGAGATAACGAAACAAAACATATTGAACTGGAATAAGCATTTTTGTTGTCAATCAAAATGAAATTAATTCCGCGGGAGACGTCTCACTGAAATCTAGTGGGGGTAGGGGATTAGTTTTAACTTTGAAAATTGTTAGAAACTTAAACTAAACGAATCTATCAAAAATCACCCTTTTGAATTTATTAATCAAGCTTTTTAAAGGAAAAAGCAAGAGATATTAGAATTCTTATCAGGAAGATTATTATTAATTTTTGTTGAATTTCTTTTAAGTCAGCTGGAATACACTTGTTTTGCTTTAGTATCGTGGGCTCTATTAAAATGGGATCAACTGACCTTGGAGATAGTCTAAAATAGCAATCATAACAACAACACTAGTAGTAGTAACACAAACGAAATGAGATGGTAATCACAACAGAGGAGAAAAGTGGCTAAGAGTTAAACTAGCGAATACACGGTATTCTAGAGAAAAGAGAGGAGAAAGTAATCCCAAGTGATGATGACGATGAGTTTATTAGCTCTAATGAGGAATTCACATGCTTGAATTGCTATCAAAGCATGACCTTTCAAAGTTTAGGTAAATAAATAATCACAACCATTACTAAATTTTCTGCATTTTAATGCTAAAAATGAACCCCCCCTAATAAATTGCCACATTTCTTCTTTCTTTCCCCCCTTTACAACAGGTCTCTCCCCCATCCATTTCGACAGCTGCGTGGACAGTGTGATCTGTGTTGATTGCTATTTCAGTTAATATTTTCCCTTATTACTTCCAAAATATGAGCATCTTCGTGCTAGCAATTTAGATCTGAATACCAAATATTCCTTCCAATTCAATTTATCTAATGATTTCGATGAAAATGACTGCATGTTCTGTCTGTTCCTTGAGCCTCATCATCTCATCAACACATACTACAAAAAGACTACTTCAATTCACAACAAAACAAACAATTCATAGAATAAAATCATTAATGCTACACTAAACAGCACTTTCAACATAGATTAGCAAGGAATCAACTATTTGGTTATGGATTCATCGATGATCACGCATACATAAAACACCTTTCATTTTGAGTGCGTTGATTTCTCAAAAAACGTTAATTCTGATTCGAACCAATCGAAATATCTCCTCTTAGTCCTCTAAGTGAAATCATTAGACGTCAGCACTTATCTTGTGAATTCTTATCGACGTAAATACTGGACTGCACTTCGACATGAGAATCAATTTGGGATATTCCAAGAGCAGCAGAAGTTCTACAAAGATACATATCTAGCAAGAGGTTGCCCATCTGAATCAGAACAGAACATGGATACCAGTGATAATTGCAATAAGCAAAACGTACCTCCCCCACCAGCGGCCATCATCAGCCATGTTCCTGAGTTATTCCTGCGTATCCGTAATTTCCACAATAAATATCCTTATTTGTACACGAACGAAGACGTGAGTAAGATGACGGAGAATGCTGTAATACAATACCCAGTGCGTAGCTATCATCATCTTTAGCCATTTGATTTAATTGATTTTACATATAAACACTCCTTTGGGAATAATAGTGTCTAGAATGGTATGGATTAGCATTGGTTGTGTCCAATATGCAACAAGCATAAAGTATTTCTCAATGAATTATAACCTGATTTCTATCTTTTTACACTGATTAACACGTAGTTCCTGAAGAGTTCAGTATTAAAAGATGGATTTGAGAAGGCATTACTTGGGTAGAAGACATTTATCCCAGATTAGTACATTGCTGAGAGGATAAGAGCGAAGATCATGGAAGAGATTAAAAAAGAGGAGGAGGAAAAGGTAGAAGAAGAAGAGAATGGGAAAGATGAGATTGTAGAAGAGAAAGGGAATTAGAGAAAGGATGAGAAAACGAAGGAGAGTGAGATAGCTAGTGATTAGAGACAATAGTAGTTTAAAATGCAGAAATCCAAAAGTTGTTGTAAAAATCATAAACCTACAAAGGAGATATAAGAATTAGTAGATGATTATACTAATAAGAACCATAAGACTATGAGCTAGCCGACTAGCAAATCAAAGGAAAATAATATGTCTTAGCCCCTGAGAAATCTAGTTCTAACTCACAGTTAGTAGGAGAATATTGATTTTGTTACTTAGAAACTGCAGGAATTTAGATTTGTTAGAAAAACAACTGAGAAAGTTGCTGGATTATCAGAAAAAGGAGGAAAAATGAAGGGAGAAGGTAATAATGCAGGTTGTGGTTCATAGGAAGTGATAGGAAATGGATCAAATAGCGTAAATACTATGATTGGTAGTTAATTAGATCGATTCTTGAATAATGGAGAATCAGAGATTGTTTAGGAAGGAATACTAGAGAAAAAGGAAGTGCTGGAAGAATCTAAAGTGGAGGTTGTTTAAGCACAAGAGAAAGCTAGAGTTTACTCGAAGATTTTACCAAATAAAAACAAGAGCTAGGATAATACAGAAATCATAAAGACAACTGAGAATTAAGCAGAATAACCACCTTAAATCATTCAAATATCAACTAAATCTTAAAAACAGGAATTTTAACCTCCTATTAATGATTCCATCTATGAAGAGTTCGAAAGTTAATAGCCTATGCGTTCTCACATTCTTCCAAGCAAGTATTCTAACGAATTCAGTGATTCCCAGCGAATCCAGTAACTCAAGTTAGAAGCATCACAGAAAATCACTCAAGGTTGGCCAGTTGATTTATCAACTAATTTAAGTAAATTCTCTGATTTGGGTGGCGCTCTCCCAAGCTAACTAGAGAAACATCATGAGGAACATTTACAGTAATTGTAAGATCGTGGAGAATCCATTTCGGAATCTGTTGTAGCTCAAATCAGCTAAGATTTATTCGAGAATAGTTTTTTACGAAGTCCTAAGGAAATCAAACTCTTGATGAGTACTCATCCATCGTATATTATGAGTGCATTAACTGCCTAAGATAGCCTTATCGATGTAGTATTGGAGAAACTAAGTGTGTACGCATAATTTGATATTCTAAATGTTTTTTTTAATGTCGACGTGTTGAAGAATCAGCGCGTGCTATTTAGTTATTTTGGGAATCAGCTCCTGTAAAGTCCGTAGGGGTTGTAGCATCTAAGTGATTTACTCCTAGTAAACTAATCAACAGGGATGTTCTTTACGGTGATTGCAGCTGTGTACTTGACATTCGCTGGAAAGTAAAATAAAGATATTAACTTAGATAGAGAGATTAGGAGTTTCAACTAGCCTCCGTTGGTGTTGTTTGGCAGTTTCCTCAAAGAAACATCGTAATATAAGAAATAATAGGGATAAAAGTATGATAAAACAAGTAATTTTGAAACTTCTAAGACAGGGAAGGTTGTTTAGCAACCAAAACGATATGATTCTTCAAATGCAGCGATGTTCTTCGAGTTCATTAACCATCTATCGTAATCACTGGCGAAATTGCAAACATTTCCTAATAGCAATATTCAATCTAAGTGTTCACTCACTGCGACTTTTCCATCGAGAAAACAAATATTCGATAGAGTTATTGAGTGCATACTAGGCATGGCTGTGATTTAATCAATAAAGAAGGAATTAGCATTTCAGACATTTCAAACGATTATGCTGGAATATTTGAAATACAACAGTGAAAATATGGCATAATAGGATATAATTGATTTGATTGAGGTAATAAATCATAGAATTAGTGGAAATCATTGCTCAGAGATTCTGAAAGTGCTGGAAGAAGGGATAAAATAGCAGGGAAATAGAGAAATATTAGGGGGCAATAATAATTCTATCGAAGTAGAGAATGAAGAGGAGAATTCAGCAAATTCTAAGATGTAGATTGAAGAATGAACACACAAAATAAGATTTAAAGAATTATTAGCTAATCAAACCTTAATTATTATGCATATTTTTAGTATTATTCAATGCGCATTAAAACTACTACTCTTATTTATTGTTGACTCATTCAAAATGGAGTTTTAAAGTGAAAATTGTGTAAAAGATATTGAGTACATTTGGAGAAGTAGAAGACAGAGAGAGAAATAGATTAATTAAAGGGTTTGCATCACCACCCACGTTCGATTGTTTGGGTTAATGGATGGGCTTTTGTTTGTATTTTTCGTTTTAACAAATTAATTAAAAAGTAGCAATATTGAATTCTATTGTTTATGAGTGAAGATTTGAAGCTACCATAGCACGTGCTACTCAAAGAAGAACCAGAAGAAGAAGGAGAGGATTAGTAAACTGGATAAGTTGCATAACAAGCAAGCTAGTCTACATCTGCTAGCTCTACGCTTTATGAAAAACAAGCTTAAACCGCACAGAATCAAGGCAATAATGACAATAATAACAATGTAGAAATAACACCATATGTAAATAATAATAACATCATGCAAGGTTCAACAACTGCAAGTAGCTAAGTAGTGATGCTGAGTATCAAGCAATTAAGTGGAGAAACAGTGTAAATACCTTATAATGATTAGGTGAAAGCTATGAGTATTAGTAATCTTAAGCGACAAGCATTCCCTGTTCAATCTGCATAAGGGTATAACATACGATTCATTTACAGAGGGCGATTACTCGGAGAAGGTGAGTGTCTAAATAACTTATAATTCATCGATCAACCTATCATTCATGCTTAGTTGAACCAGCCTATATTATTACAGGATTAGTAAAGCAACAATACAAGTGAAGGATAACAATAATAGTAATAACAAGGGTAGATAGCAGTTGAAATGCAAAACAACAACAACAATAATAATGTTCAACTGGCATCTTCAAATAATGATAATAATAGCATCTAAGTGTAGCTGTAGGAGCCACTAAATCAATAGGTTCTGTTAGCGGTGAATCAACCAACTGTGAGTATTTAGACAATACCCTTGGAAGACGAAGGGACAACATGCGATTTTTGGTTTGGATTATTTTTAGTTCTGTTCTTAGATTTAGTTGGGATGATCATTGTGTTCTGCTGTTAGTATTCTAAAAATGCTAGAAAGGGAGCTGTCATTGCATTCGTGATACGATGTGTACTCAATTTATTGTTCTACAATGGAGAAGATACAGGGGATTCTAGAGATAGATGAGAAGGATTATATTATCTCAAGAAATAATACTAAAAATACCACAACAAGAAACTCTCTTGATTTCTGCTGGAAAAAAGCTAACTTAATCCAATTTGAGTATGTAGAATATTTGTGTATGCTTGTTTGTTTATTTACAGTGCCTACATGAAGATTAGATAGGAAGCAACTTTGAATAGTTACTTTCAATGACTAGCACTGATAAAAATAGGAGGGTAGCAATGGCGTTTTTTCTTTTACTACTAAATGCATTCAAACGTGCATTTTGTAGAAATCCCCCCGTTATTTTCAAAAATAGCTGGGAATTCAGTTTTCCTTGCCTTAATTCATAAGAATTCTTGAATTTTTCAAAGGTTTTTGGGGGAGATGCATGTTTAAATTAGAATCATAGCTGATAAGATGCAAGGATCGAACAATTTTTGATTGATTTCTGAACATTAAAAATAATATTTATATGGGGGAGGGGCAAAGTGTTTTTTAGCAGAGTGAAAATGAGAGAGAATGGTCTTAATTTGTATGGGGAGGAAGAAAGAGCTAAAGTCAAAGTCAAAATCAAAATCAAAAAAGCGGCGAAGTTTTAGTTTTGAATTTTGCTATCACAAGTTTTTGGAAGGAAATAAGTAAACAACAAAACAAAAGAGCTAATTATTCGTGTTCAAATATTCTCATAGCAAGAAGAATCAACTCAATGGATAAGGATATTCTCACTGCGTTCCTCTAAGGACTCAACTCATTCCAGAATTCAATCGAGAGTAAGCTCATTAACTTAACAGACTTTCATCGAAGTTCGTTCCTTAAGAAGACATTTATGGATTTGTTTTATTTTCTGTGTATGTGTGAATCTAGAGGTTCAGCAGTATTGCTGCTAGAACGAGAGGCAAGCTTCAGATATCGTCGATCTCTTCATGAAAGAGTTCATCGCTGCTAGGAAAGACAAGAAGATCTATTTCTTCTACTCTTGTCATGAGATCATCATCGAATCCAGCAAGAAAGATAAGGACTTTTTTGTGAAAGCTTTCGGCCTCAAACTCAAGGAAATCGTCAAGATCATCTGCGAGTAAGCAAATCGATTCAGTTTTAAAGTTTCAAAAGCAAGAAGCTTCATATGAATCTACACATAAGCATTGCATGAACGAATTGAAAATATGTTCCCAAATGTTCTGACAATATTTTGTTCTTTTGCATTAAGAACCCAAGACTCGTTTGATATGATCAAGAAGGTGCTCTAGATCATCGACAGATGGAGAGCAGATAAGATCTATCACCCTGATTTCTGTGATAAACTCAAGAACATCATTGTAAGGCGAAGATTAATAGACACTAATTTATGGTTCATGATTGAAATATTTTCCTCTTTTTTTCACGGTAGGGCCCTTTCTACAAAGACCTAAAGGAGCAATACCAGAAGTATTACGGTGAAAAAGATCAAAAAGGCAAATATACCAAGACATTCATAGTCAACTATCTCATTGTTAATGTACTAGCTTATACGAATGATATTCTCTTATGATCCCTCCCTAATATTTAACCTAACATTTCGAACCACAAAAACAGGAAGACAAAATAAGCTCTGACGTATATTCATCGATTTCGAACACAACACAAGCAATCCAAAAGCTAGACAAGCTTAACATTACTGTCGATTAGTTCCTGAAGAAGAATCCCACTTCAATATCTATCAAAGAGCCCAAAGAACGAGAACAACTCTAGGAAATGCTCACACAAGCAAAAGAAGAAAAGGATTTGCTACTTAAGGTGAGATAGATTCAAAACGGAGATTTATTCAAATTTTACTCTGTTTTCTTTTAAGAACTGATATTATTGCATCCACTGATTGTATGAATAATCAATATGGAGCGTTAACAATATTTTTAAAAAATATAGGAAATCGAGCAGAGTTAGGAAGTGTACAAGCAATTATGTCAGAAGAGTCAAAAAGAAATCGAAGACTACTAAGATTTCACTCAAGAAGTAATCATGAAAAACTAAAATATCTCCTTCTTTATTAGTTTTTAATACTTTTTTGGTTGTGCCATTTATTTGCAGGCACTGGAGATCTGGCAGAAAAAATTCAAAGATCTTATCGATTGAAAAGGGGTTTGATCAAGAGCATTACACAAAATAGTGCAACAAAAAATTAAAAAATAATACATCCAATATCAGTAGAGTTGAAATTAATCACAACATAAAACATACAATAAGAACATCATACTAGGGCGGTTGATTATTCTTGGGATTACACATTTATCGAAATATAAATATGCGCTTATTTTGCACTGAAAACTCTAAGTGGTTTCTTTTGTTTGTGTCTACTATGTGTGTGTGTGATTATCTTTGTGAGTGAATAAATTTACAGAGTTATTTTATTTTTTGTGAAAACGAATTTTTTTTTTCCTCAAGAAATCAAATGTAGAAATTGTTTGAAGGACTTTCTTCGTTCTTTAAGCTTGAAGTAAGGTAGTCGTTACGGGTATAAACAAGATAGAACTAGTAACTCACATGCACACGAACACACGTAGAAATATTAGCTGAAAAAATATTAAAAAAAGAAGTTTTGAATTCTTGAATGAGAAAGTGAATGAAGTTGTTTTGCTAAAGGAATACAAAATAATCAACACAAGCATATTTTACTTATGAGTTAAGAGAAAAAATTTATTCTATTTCTCACATTGTATCTCTTTTCTTAGTTGGCCCAAATTCATTGAAAATGCTGCCTAGATTGATAACAAAATAAAAAAACTTTTTATGGAACAAGAGAGAATCCAAAAATAACTTTCAAATATTCGCTTGTATCGTTTTATCTATTGACTACTCATCGTTTTCTTTCTCCTATACGCTTACTTACTCCTTTAGATATTCCTCACTCTCTCCCTCTGTTTGCATTCTTTCCATTCCCTAGTTTGTTTAATTCATTCCTTCATTTCTTGAGATTATTAAACCACGTATGTTCGAGGTTATATTTCTTCCTATTAAGTGCATACATCGATCCAATAAACCCAACTATAATAAACAGCGCAAAGTAATGAATCGATCTCATCACTCCAGCACGCTTATCTGGACAAGCAGTGTACTGCAGTTATGTGTAAGTATCATTGCTGTCATTTTAGTTGACATATGTACAAAGCTAAGTGCTCACAACAGCATGGTATCTGCACTCTGGGACTTCTTTTAACTCACTGTAGCTGCATTGTCCGCAGTCTTGGATAGGTTCACAGCTAACCTCCTTGTAGATATCACTTTAGACAGTTGTCTAATCAACTTCACTGCGACATTCCACTAAGGAAATGGACAGAGCTAGGAAGATTGTGAGAAGTTTCAATAGGTAGATCGATTAGCTTGGCATGATATTTTTGTTAGATTAAAAATACAAAGCAGTTTTAACAATATTAATAATAATTCGAAATTGTCAAGCGAAAGGAAGAAAAGTCAATGGAATTATCATTTAGATTAAGATAATATAAATATTTATTAAATGTGAATTGTTTGAAACAAGCACATATTGAGATATCATTTTTCCTTATGAACATTTTTGATTCCAAAACATTTTGAGTTGCATCTTAAGGTTAATCTCAAAAAGAAGAGTATTTCTGGACAATTATCATTTTGTACTATTCTATTTTCTAGAATAGACAAGTATTTTCGGAGAATTCATTGATAGAGATATTTATTCCCTTTATTCAAGAACTTTCTGTCTTATTTCGATATCAGCAGCAATCGCATCTGCTTAATTTTTTTTTATTTTCATTTTTGAGGAGATATATTAATAGCGTGAGTTTCTGTTTTCTAATCGAAATGTCAAGGTCAATTTGAAATTTCCTAGACTTCACACACAACAAGCAACTTATTCGCAGAGATAATAAATAGGATAAAAATCAAAGATTTCTTTAGATAAAAAGAAGAAAAATGCGTTTTTACCAAAAACTTCAAGTGAATTAAATAATCCTAAGATATTTGAATTCTAGTCTAATGATAAAGAAACTAAGGAATTAATTCTTTGGGATAGCTCTCACAATCTTGTCTGCTAAACTCAGGTTATAGAATGACTTATCTAGAAAATTAAACAAGAAAGATAATAATACCGAATGTGACAACTCTTGTAACAGAAAAGTGTTGTTATTGTTATTTAAAATGACTTGATGTCTTTTATTTTGACTGATTAAGAGTTTCTCTATTACATTAAAGCAATTATGATTTATTGTTTGTATCTATTCTATTTCATTTCTATTCTGTTCTAATTATTCCTTAATTTCAAGCCAAAAATAATAGATTTTTATTAAATATCATAAACCCTTTTGCTAAAATTCCCCTTTTACGTTGTTTTGTTTTTCATGTTTTTTTCAAGTGAAAAATTGCTTTAATGCTTTTAATGCCTTAATCAAAGAAACATCCTTGCAAAACGATTCAAGTGAAGGAAAGATGATCAACCTAATATATTCTGATAGTTGAATAAAGAGCACTTGAACGAGCAATATTATTATTCAGATAATGTCATAAAACTGGGTGAACAAACAAAAACAAGTTCATAAGAAAAATATTGTATTAATTTAAATAGCAAAAACAATCTTAAAAATCATAATTTTTTGTGTGTGTTAAGATTCTCTTATCCATTTAGCAGCTCCCCTATTCCCCAGAAGGTTAGTTGTAAATCTCTCCATCCTTCTTGATATTCATTCATTCTGGGATTAGAAATCATTCAGAAATCTAAAGTAGCTACTGATAAAGTATTCTTTAAATAACTTTCCTCTCTTACTTTTTTCAAATCTCTATCCTTGAATGGGTAACTGCTCTACTCTTGCTAAGCCTACCAGTGGATCATCTCATGGTTCAAAACAAGACAAACGAGAACGATATGCTTAACAATTGCGTGATGAAATTTAAATCTTAATGCAATAAAGACTCTTCCATTAGGCAATATTGAAAATGCATAAACTTTGTATCATTCTACGTGAAATAGCATCTTCCTCCGTAACTCCTAAGAGTAATCTACAAGAACTCATGGAAATCTAAATCGAAATGGGCAGGATTAGCTAGGATTACGCGCATAATCACGTTAAAGCTGTGAATACATTCTAAAATGCGATCGATACAAGCAGCTAGATATTCGGACCTAACAATGAAATCATCCTCAAAATCATCCAGCCGTTGATTATCATCAGTGCGTAGATTATTGAAGAAACCATGGGCCCTCTTAAACAGAAACTCAACGCTGTTGATGGGTTGGAAGTAAAGACATAAAAAGGACTCTAATAGGAAATAAAAAAAGCCATTGTTCGCTCATCAACCCATGCTACTACTAGGGTCTCAGCACCACCAGCATCATTGAATATTATCTTTGAAGATCCCTTCGAGTAAGAAGAGTGGGATGAAAAACGTATGTCTAATATCCCAAGAGACAGTATATGAAGTACTATCAACTCTATCTAAAAATTTGTCTCTTAAGCTTTCAATTCACATATATTCTTCTTTAAAATAAACAAAACAAAATGGAAACACCTAAGGACACAACAAAACAAATGAATACTGAACCTACCTTTTCTCACCTCTTCTCAGGCTAAACTACACTTCTAAATGCGATGGTCGCTTTATTTAAAAACAAATACATCATTCCTCTGAACCAACCGTTGCTCAAAGCATATTTCCCTTAAAATGTTCTGAAAATTACTGAAAACACAGCCAGCTCAATTGATAATATCGCATTTTTAATATCAAATAACTCGCTAACTACCTACTTTCGTCGCTCGAAAATTTTAGTTCTAGAGTTGTAATTACAGAAGAAAAAACAGACACCTAAACAACATGCAACTAAACATCAGGGAGGGGGTTCTAATTTAATTAATAAATAACAACAATAATGGTGATCATCAATCACATAAACACGCGCATACTTCCTTGCAGAGAATTTCCATCCTGAGAACAGAATATCTATTTTGGGAATATCCCCCTCTGGCATCTGTTCCTCCCCCTCCTAAATACATTTGCCCTAATGAAATTAAGAGCCAGGAGACTGAATATTTTATCTATTCTATATTCTACGTTTCTCTCCCCCTTTCATACCATTCTTTTGTTTGTTTTGTCTTCTTCTATTTATTAACTGTCTTATTTCTAATAGTTTACAGATAATCAATCTCCCCATAAATAATTGAAATAATGTGTTTAAGTATATTTTTAAGAACAATTAGCTTTTCTTTGAACAAATACTAATGACTCTTAAACTGTTCTTATGTCAAAAGCCATCATGACATTTTACTACTATTTTTTTATTGATTTTTGTTCATATTTTGTCTTTTCAAACCAATTAATTTCGATCTTCCTGAAATCTATGAATATCAATTTCCAACTTCCCCCAGAATCATTGATATATCCTTTGAAACCCATACATATTTTCCTAATTTCTCTCCTTATTATTCGAGATTACTCATTAGAAGGTAAATCAAGCTGATCAAAATTTTCACATGAATAATTTACAGAACTTACCAAACGATTTGCTTATCAAAAATATGATCATTATTAGCCACGCCTGCAATACAAGACACATTCTTTCAACTGTGTCATTGAAAGGTTAGGATTATAAAAATAAGTTAAAATTTAAATTCTCTAATGCCTTATTTCAAATAAATTCATTCATTCTTTGCTCTCCCTTTTTAGTGTTTATCCATCTTTTTGCATTTTGCCTTTGATTTTGATTATTTATTACTTTTTTCTTTTTCTGAACTTAATTGATTTTTAGTTTTGTCAGTGAAAATAACCCTACAAAATGATTGATTTTACTGGTATGTTTATGTTAAATCAATCCAGTCAAGGCATGGAATCAAGCAGAAACAAAAACCATCAGTAGAAATATTCCCCCAACATGTTTGAAAATAAAAGAAGCTTATTTTGAAATTTTTTTCCTTATCTGATAAGCTAAAGATAATAAAAGCATTTAATCTTAAGTGTTTTCAGAGCTTTCCCCCAAAGATATTTCTAGCTAAAGTACCTAAAACAAGGACAAACTGTATTGAAACAGAAGTAAAAACTATGGGGAAGCTTAAAAAATAGGGAGATTCACCTAGTGATTTGTGATAGAAACCCTACAACATCAATTTTTTGCTTTCCCAGAAAGAATAATATTATTATTATTAAAATTTTTAAAGAATAGGGAAAAAGGATAATTCCAAAATTGAAGAATTTAGTTTATTTTTTATTTGTAAGGATACCAAGCAACATATAGAATCTTTCTTATCTGAATCATTTCTCCTGTTCGCTGTTGGTTAAAGGTGGGGTAGAGGAGAACTCTTACTTATGATTCTTTGATTTTTCTGTAACAATTGGGAAAATCTTTAATTATTTTTTTCTTTAAATGAATATCTTATCCTAATTTTGGAATTTGATTATTATTTTCCTAAGACCTCCATATGCTGTGGAAACAGATATGCTTACGAGAGTAATTTAATTATACTTCTTCTTGGGGGGGAAGTAATTACGCCAATATTCTGCAGAAATATTATTATCAATCTTTTGTTTTAATCTATTTAGTCTATAATCTGTTCTTTTATCATATCCAAAATGGCCAAGGTATACAGCCCAGCTGAGCGTTATGCGAGGCTAAAGAAATACAGAATATTAATCTTCGCATTGACATTCTTTGGATACGCTGCCTGCCATGCAGCAAGATAATCCTGGTCGTTTGTGAAAAGTGATATCTCAAGTGAAGGAGGCAATGGATTCAGTACGAAATTTTTAGGTTACATGGATTTCGCATTTCTAATGTCATACGCAACTGGACTAGCTACAATCGGACATCTAGGTGACAAGGTGGACTTGAGAGTATTCACAACATGTGGTATGTTCACAACTGCCAGCGCTCTCATCACTATTGGTTTACTCTAAACCAATGATGTTGTAAGAAACACACAACAACCAAAAAACAGCAAAATCATTAGCTTTTTCAATGAAATCATCATTTTTGACATTCTCTCATATGATATTTGATCTGTTGAAGATTTCAGGTACTCCTAAGAATGTCGTGTTCATGCTACTCTGGATCCTCAATGGGTTCAGTTAAAGCACTGGCATGCCTGGGTTTGTAGCTTCCATGGGTAATTGGTTTGGCAAAAGCAAGCGTGGTATTCTTATGGGGGTATGGATTGGAATGACGAACTTCGGGGATATTTGCGGGTATGTACTTGGTGGTGTCATGACAGAAGCATTTAACTTTACTTGGGGGTATGTCCCAATAGCTTCAGGATCGATTGTAGCATTCTTTGGATTTCTTCTCATGCTATTCATGAGACCATACCCGAAGAAATTAGGTAAAAAAGAACTAAAATAGATATGAATAGTTCTTTTTCCATTCTTTAATGCGCTTGTGCCATGTAGATATTGACATCGAGGAAGAGTGGGACAGTTAATTCGATGATGACGTGAAGGACATCGTTAAGCAAGAAGAGAATCTCTTAAAAAAGTTTAATTCCTCTATGTTCTCATCTGTTTCGAAAGATGATAGCAATTTCACCAGTTCTTTTAACCTTATGGACAAACCTAAAGAAAATATCAATATATTCACAGCATGGCTCATTCCAAACGTAGCAATCTACGCATTTCTCTTTGCGAGTCTTAAAGCCACAGTGTATGGATTTTTATTCTGGCTTCCGAATTATCTAGACGACGATTTAGATGGGATTTCTTCACTTTAAGTCACTTTCATATCATCATTCTTCGATGTAGGTATATTCCTAGGTGGACTTGCAGTTGGGACTATCACTGATATGCTCAGAAAAAGAGCTATCATCATGGGACCGTTTATTTGCTGCTCCGCGTTAGTCATGGGAGTGTGTCTGCTTGCGCATACGTCATTGTTTGTAGCGAACATTTTCATTTTCGTATCGATAGGGTTTTTCCTTGGTGGACCGTATAATGTATGCTAATCAGCAATCATGATAGATCTGTCCAAGCAGAAAGCGCTAAAGTCAAGCTAAGGTGCTATTTCCACTATTACATCACTCATTGGTAAAGAAAATAATAAATTTATAATCCTTTTAGTAATATTTTTGGTATATTTTTTTTCTTTGTTAGATGGTACAGGTGCACTCTTTGCAGCTATTACGCAGCTTGTGATTCCATATGCTGGTGTCGATAATGTATTCTACGTGATGCTCGGGTTAAACTTGATTTCGTTGTCACTCTTGAGCCCGTTAACTTTCAGAGATGGGAAGAGTTTACTCAGAAGAAGACATAGGAAAAGAGAATATTATGAGTAATATGAAGACATTGAAGGAGGAAACTTTGAAAATCCTAGGAAAAGACTCCCAAGCAAAGATTGAACATTATTAGAAGAGAGAAAGAAGATACAACAGTGTGAAAGCTAGGAACTCAGCAAGCGAACAAAGAAACACAAAACAAATAGATGAAGTTTAACACATCTATCTAAGCATTTTAACAAAATATATTTTAGACTCCTTTTGTCATTTTCTATAAATTATTATTTCATAAAATTAAGATCAACAACATATGTTCTTTAGCTATTTTTATTTTTGGAGTTGTCTTCTCGAAACGCATGAAAAGACAATAAAATCAAGAGAGAACATTTGTGAATGATTAACTATTGGTTTTAGGGGATAAGGGGAGGGAATGGATGGTTTATAAATAAGTGGCAGGTTCCCAGAATGCCAAGAGATAGTTCTTTGATAAAATGAAGAAGCTGTCTTGGACGGGAAAGAGAGTTTCATGGGAAATACTTTCCACAAAAAAAAATCAAACAAAATCCAATGATAAAGATTAAAGATATTCTCAAAGGCTACTAACAATCTCAATGACCACAAGCACTAACAACACAACAAGCACACGCATCAAATAATGAATACAGCTGATTAGGTTTATCTTTAGGAAACTACAATATTGTTGTTGTTTTGTATCTTTTTCTTATTGCTTCCCAAATCGATTAAGATATATTCCTTCATTTTTTGAGATTAGCGATCAGTTTATGAACAGTCTGATCCCAGTTCATCTTCTGATTAGTCAAAGGGAGCAATCTTCTCATGTTCTTGAAGAACGTATCAGACATGCGTTCATAGATATCCTCCAAGGAGAGTTAGATTACTTGTTCAGCAGCAATAATCTGCTGGACTATTTTCTTAGATTCCGCTTCAATCTCCTAGCCACTGAACTACACTGAATCATTGAATTTCTTGACTTCCTTCAAGCACACATTCCCATCCTCGAAGAAATGCGAATTCACACGGACTTTTCCAGTTATCGTCTAAGCATCGATCTTCCAATCTGAAATCCACTCGCCACCACTAAAAAAAGAAAAAAAATCAATTAATTTATTTTGTTTTTCATATTAAATGCCTTCGTAATAAACATAAAATATTTCAAACAATGTATTATTCTTTGTGCTACTGATAACTGTTGAGCTTGAGGTTCTTGCACGTTAAAGCTACGTAGATTGTGAAGTTCTCCTAGTCCCAATCCAAGTACACTAGATATTTCCAAATACCATAAATCAAAAGTTGATAATTTGTGCCAAAAATAAAAATAAACATACCTATGTGTCCATACTGCGTTCCACTGTAGTAATTCGCCATGTATTCTGATATTCCCTTCTCAATATGTTCCCTTTGTGATTTTCAGCAAAAACATAACTCATTTAGCAAATGCTCTTCTTCATTTTACACAGCCTTACCTGTATTGATTGAGAACAGGATTTGTTGGTAGGATGATATCTTCAACTCTTGCAAGAGTCAAATTAGCGTGATCAACAAACAATTTCTTGTTGTGGGTCTAGTCAATGTAATATCCATCCAAGTAGTTCACGGGAGTGAGAAGGAACGATGCGCTTGCAGGATCGCTGCTGGCAGGCACAATCGCAAAATGATCCTGTGCATGCTTCACAAGCAATCCATCAATGAATTCCTTGTACAGATCAAAATCTGCAACTAATTTCTTCAACTCTAAGGGCAAAATACAATACAGTAAGAGCAACTTGAAACAATAAACATCCACATCAGTATGCATTAATATCCTTGATAATAGTCTGCTTTTGATTCCTTACCAACGAGAATCTCAGCAGTTTCTCCGAATGAAGCGTTCTTGATGACATATTCCAAAATCTGCTATTTGTTCTCATCAAGTTGTGCCTTCTCCTAGGTAACATCTTCAAATGTCTCAGCCATTGTAGTTTTTTTTAGCTTTTATAGATGCGCAATTGATTAGCTTACTTTAATTATTTCTTTCTTCCTTTTTTTTGATTTTATTTATTATTTCCCTCGATTTGTTCTTGAAATTGAAGAGATTATCTATAAAGACGAAGATATTGTATGAATTAGATATCCGCAACTCCACGGGGGGTACACATCCACAGATCTAAGCATAATAATCTTAATCGGAGGGGGTTTGCTAATTCCGCCAGAGAAGGAGATAGAACTTGTAATTATAATCAAAATTACATTTTTTTTGTTGTGAAAAATCAAATACATATTAAGTTAGCGTTTTTAACTGAAAAAAAAAACAAACAAATTAATACAAACAATACCAAAAACTAGCTCTCAATGTCAGGTATTATAACAACAATATCACCAATTAGATCCCCTAAGAAACTGAAGAAAACCTCAAGCACTAATAACTCTAATATCGAGTCTCCTGTGATTGGTTTGCGAGAAGATTTTGAAACCTCTATCAATAACCTTGTGGATACTGCTTTGCTGGCTCTCAAACGAAAAATTCTAGATGTCAAAAAGTCCTCATCGCCTTCAACAACTACTGATCCTCTTTTAGAATCTTACAAATCGTAGATCAGCAGTGACAGCCACATAGTCTACGATTATTCTTAAGAAATCGATGTATCTGTCATGAAACATCTTATTTTCTAATTATACAAGCTGTTACTCCATCCTACGGAGAGATCTGACAGTATTTTCATGTAAGCACGACGTGCTACGGAATATGAACTACGTTTAAAAGAATAAGAATGCGTTGTTCTCAAGAAACAAATCAATCATCTAGATAATTCTTTAAAGCAAGTAGGCAATCAAAGTACAGCGGAAATTCAAGGTATCTCAACGAAAGTACTTGAATTAGAACATAAACTCATGAGTTCTTCACTTAAAGTCTTGAAACAGAAGAAATCGGAGTTGCAAGCTGTGAATCTAACCAATGCATTAAGAGCGAGCAATGGATATTCTAGCGATTTGAAGTTGTTGAATGAAGCGCTCGAAAAAGAAAATAATTTGCTAAAAGAAAAGCATCAGAAGGTTTTGCAGCAAGCAGTTCTTGGGGAATAGCAATTAAAAGACGTCAAACAAGCGAACATTGAGTTAGATGTTGCTTTGAAGTATTAGATACTTCACACAAATCAGCTGCAAGATCAGCTGCTTCATTTAGAATATAATAATTCGAATTTGTAGATGCATTCTTAGTCGATTCTTGGAACACTCCCGAATAGTAAAGAAAACAAGTAGAGCACGCTCGCTAGCAACAGCACTTAACGAGCTACTCAAATTCCATCAAATATTGTAACAAAAAGGATTATCTCTCTCTTCTACAAAACATTACCTTTTTCTCATTGATTCTCTTTCTTTTGTTTGTACATTTATTTCCTCAGGTGAATCGTGATCGCTCGCTGGATAAAACGACTAGAGTGCCTTAGGAATTCTTCGGCGAAACTACCAACGAAAGCAACTATAAATTTGATTACATAAAACTGTCTGAGTTTACGCTTAGTCTGGTGTCTTAGCTGCTTGAAAGTGGACCTACGATTTAGCTGCAATCATTGAGACACCATCTTGAAACAAAGCGAAAGGACATTCAGCTGAGATATATTGAGGCAACGACATTGCCAAGAGCAAATAATACGGGTTCACATAAAAAGCCGATTTTTTAATAGCAAGCGAACAATAAATGAAATGGGAAATAAAAAGGGAAGAGCACAAAAAGATTTTAATTGTAAAGAGAGTACTTTTATGGGTAATTTTAGTTAAGAAATGTAAATAAATCCATGCTGTATTTGTATTGTTTTAGTATTCTCATTGTAGAGTAGATAGTATCCTTTAATGCTTCCAAAAAGACAAGAATATTCTTGTTTGTGATAATTTTTATTAGCAAATTTTTTCAAAAAATAAATTGGCATAACTTTAATAAGAATAGAATTCTCAGATTTTCCAATATTAGAAAAAGATTCTAGCTAAGTAGTAAGTGGAGAGACTTAAAGGTAGTCTGTGAGTGAATATGCCCTGTGAATAACTACTAGCTCAGCAGCAGCAGATCGTTTGAATCAAATTGCAACAATAAATCTAAAATTTTATTTGCTTTTGCTATTTCAAAAAAAAATAATAAAAACAAAAAACAACAATAGCGATCGCTCTCCCACAAGGACATATAGAAGCTAGAATCTCTTATTGAATAATTCACTCTCTCTCTCAGCCACACGTAAGTATGTCCAGCACTGCTAAGAAGCCAAATAACTCTTAACTTAGCTAGCCATAATTAGGGCAATATCGATAGCTAGGACCAAAGATACATGAGTTTGGTGCAGCAAATAATCATAATAATCAACCACTTTTACAGTAACAGACACAATAAAAGCAATAGGAATAGGAATAGAAGCCCATTATGATCTAGTATTCTCATGGAAATCAGCCTATGAAGCATTCTAGGTAGACTTAGAGTAATGGAGTTCCAGCAGTGTTCATACAAGAACAGAATGCAGCAGCAGCGACACAGAACCTTAAGCAAGCAGCCAAGAACAAAGAATTTAAAGTGCAAAGTTCCGCAAATGCTTTTATAGGATAAGCTACCATAAACAGACAACAGCAACAGCAACAACAACAATAGGTGGAGTAATCCTAGCACCGCTAACAGCTCCTATAATACTAGCAGCAATAGAAGATTTCCTAAGAGGCACTCTAAAATCAGCAACAGCAGCAACATTAAAAGTCTAAAAATGATCTTATTCCTCATCAGCCCCCTCCTTTCTGGAGCAATAGCAACAGCAATGCAGCCAGCAGACTACCAACTCAAGAAAACAACAACAACGAAGACGGAGGTTTAAACAATAAGCAATTTCTCGACAATGCTACTCTGCAGCATGAGCAAGCATAGACTTAGCAAGAAGATGAAGGACTCGATGGAGTAGATTCTCTCAAAGCATAGCTGCGTACGATCTTCGATTTCTACACAACATTCGGAGATCGACATAATCTGAGTTCATTGAAATCCAGCAAGTTC
>Ga0302271_10001368_pt1 | contig 23555 bp, 9 predicted proteins | sample III_Bog_N1_1_FD_198767 | JGI IMG/M metagenome (GOLD analysis project Ga0302271, IMG submission 198767) | Peat permafrost microbial communities from Stordalen Mire near Abisko, Sweden - III_Bog_N1_1 | ecosystem: Environmental > Terrestrial > Soil > Wetlands > Peat | place: Sweden: Abisko... | reverse complement strand
AGCTGAAATTAATTCTCACAGGAGTGTAGAAGATTATTCCAATCCACAGAATCATTGTCAAAAACTCCCAGATTATGCTAATCATCGAGTCCTATGGATTATTTTTACAAGAAATATAATTTGAATAAGTTAAGAAACAATAACACTGGAGAAAGGGAATTATTTTTGGGAGAAAAATTATCCTTTAACTCAAATTATAGAAAAACAAATGAGATTGGGGGGGGTTGATAGTTTGTCTTTATACACTTGTTTCTTTTAATTACCGGCAGCATAATAAGATGATCGTACTAAAGGAATCGGCAGCAGGCATCTAGTTTGAAATGAAGTTATTTACAAATTTACAATAGGAGTTTTTTAAATAATAGCTACTTGAAAGGAACTGGAAAAACTTCAAATAAATGCTGATACCCTTCGAATCCTATTGAAAAAAGTTTAAATTATTACAAAAACACGAGGATTTTTATCAACAATCTCGATATTCTAAGCAGTAATTTGCTTTAACTCTCCATAAATAACGAGGAAAGGGCAATTAATTGATTACTTCTAAGTTAATTTATCCCTTTCAAATAAAACAGATTAAAAATTTACTTTCTTTAGAATCAGATTTCTCTCCTAGAAATATTAGAAATTCGAGGATGCATCACCAATAATACTGTACTAATCCTCAGTCATGTGCTTAAATTTAAAGAACGAAACTCGTGAAAGGATGTGTCTTGTGAATCTTTTTATCATATTCGTTGTCAAGAAAAGAGCATTCACATTCTTTGTTTCGCTGTTGCGAGAATTATTTTGATTTAGAGGCACTAGCTACGGGATACTAAGACTATCTTTTGCGTTTCCCACAAAACTCAGCTCTATGGAATCTTTCGATTTTGTTTGTCTTTGTGCTTGAGCGAAATAACTTTTCGCCTTTTTATTTAAATTTTACATATCAATAGTAAAATCATGATTTATATCTTCGAACGATAGGTCATTATCTCCCATTCGGAAAGTGGAGGGCTTGATATTATCCCAGTTCTCTGTCTTGGATACATTTCCTTAGTTTAAAGGAGATATTTATATAGTATCTTTCATGCTAATAAGGTTGCTTCGCGAGATATCTATTGCCCCAAAAGATGGAGCTGCGTTAAAATTAGTGATGTTATAAAACTGTTTTTGATTCTCCTGTACCTACTCTCCTTAAGTACCTTCAGATTATGCCTGTGGGTTAATTTCGGAGTATCCATGTTCCTTCCTTCGATGGAAGAATTCATCCATACTGTGTTTTTCTTGAAGAAGTTACCTTCTCTTGAAGGTTCCATCAAGATTCATAACCTAAGGTGTAAATTAATTCATCAATTTAGAGGAGGGAATTATTTTTTTCTCAATTGAACTAACTCTTGAACTATTTTATTATCTGTGATTCTTGCTTAATAAATCAATTTAAGGATAGTATTAATTGATTATTTATGGTAATTACAAGCTGAAGCAATAAGAAGTAAGCTAATCATTTTTGAAATTCGTACATTTAAATAGATTAGTGATTCTATTGAAATTATATGGTTTTTCTTTTTATTTTCCAATGATTTACATGATAATTAAGGCTAAAAAGTTATTGATTCTTAGATCAAGCGAGCAGTACTAGTCATTTTTTGTTTATTGTATCAAAAAGAACATTTAAAACAGAGTTAAATTGAATTTACAGTTTTTTTAAAAAATCCCATGGACAGAAATTACCCTCTAAAATCTTTAATTGTTCTTAAAAATTAAAGAGACCTTGTATCTTAATAACAAAAACGAAACCATGCATACGAACGATTTCAGAGGCTCTCTATTAAAAATAGTTTTAAATACCATTTAAAAATCCTTAGTGAATTTGAGTTAAATGAGAATAAAACTTGAGATTATTTAACTGGAACACATGGCCTGTGTAATGGGTAAATTTCTTTGAAGTTGCTACAAGAATTTAGCAATAATAAAATAGAACGAACTGTTTTTAAAATTATTCGAAGATTTTTTGAAAAGAAAATAGCTAAATTAATAAAAAAAAACAAATTATTTTTGGGAACTTCGATTGATTCAACACTTAATCTTTTTAATTCAAATAATCAGTTTCATTATTTCATTATTAATATATTAATTAAAATCATGTGAAATTTTGGTTTTGTAATTTGTTATCCCCAAACAAAAGACAAAATATAAACTATAAATAATGCAATTTATACTAAAACAAACTCATTATTTAGCATTCTCTGTGATCTTCTTGAGTGCAAACTCCTTCACAAATTCGACTTGATTAAAACCACCTTTCTTGGAGGAGATAAACTTCAGAATGGAATCACTCATGCCGAAAATCTTGATGTAGTTATTTTCGTTGAACTCATCGCCAAGATTAAGACATTTGCCTTTGCTTTCAAGATCAACTGCGAAAATCTTCAAATTCGGGTTGATTTCGTTCTTGTACTGATTAACTGAGTCGACAATAGATTTTCCACGAACTGCAATATCCGAATATCCTTAAGCTATCATCATATCGGAGAGGAAAACAACGTTGTCATAATGAACCTTGTTTGTGCGCCATTCATCAATGCACTCATAAGGGAAATCAGTACCACCACCAAGTTTTTCTTTTTCTTATTGGATTTTTTCGATTGATGGCTTGAGATCATCTCCTGGGAGATCAACAGGGAGGAAGCACTTCTTATATTATACTCCGGGGGAGCTGAAAATATAGAAGGAAGATTTTGCACTGCGTTACTTGATCATCAAACCAAGGACGAGAGCACAATCGAGGCAGGTACGAATTGTGCCGTATGCCCGAGAGCCTCCTGAGATAGGGGAGTTCATTGAGCCAGAAACATCAGCGAAAATAGCAGTGTTGCCTTCGATTTGTTCAAGATTTTTGTTGACTGCAACTTTGATGGCTCTTTCGAGAGCTTCGATGTACAATTTGCCTGTCTCGGGGTTAACTTTAATGTATTGTTCAGCTTCTTTTGCCTCTTCCTCTTCTTTCATACGAGTGGATTCATCTTTTTTCACGAATTTCTTGACAGATTCAAGTTGATCAGCTAAAGGGGCACTTTCGTCTTTCTTAGCTTTGAATCCCTTTGTAACAGCTTCACTAACAGCTAGGATTGAGCTGAAAAATTGCAGAGGGAATACTTTGGAATTCTCAACTGCTTTAGGTTCTTGGAGCTTGCTGATAACTAAATTGTGGGCAGCATCTGAAACACCAGCGCGAAGAATGTTCGAAAGATTGCGGATGAGTGCTAAGTAAGGAATTTAGTTTGAGGTAATGAGATTCTCCCAAACAAGTGCAGAATTTCCCTTGGAGGACAGTTCAGTTTCCCATGTAGTGGAAATCTCAATCTTCATGCGTTTTCCTACTTTAGTGGCATCGAAAGGTTCCTTAGCGACTTCAACATCACTGAAAGTCTTAGCGTATTCTTCCTCGGTTGCAGGATATTTCTTACCAAGAATCTTAAAGACTCTCAATTTTGGCTAGGAAATGTGGCAGAATGCAATAAGATCCTTGAAAGTTAAGTACTTTGCATCTAAGGTTGAAGCAGCGATTCTTGCAGTCTTTCCAGCTTTCTTCATAGCCTTTCCTCGCTTGGCAATTTTCTTGTGAATTCCTACGGCACTTGCCTAAACTGCATCCGACGATGAAGCCAACACCTCTGGCTTTGAGGCTGCTTGCATCTTTTACAACAATTTGCGTCTTTTTTCAGCTCTAACTTCATTCCACTTCTCAACATTAGTGACAGCCAAATAAGCAAAGTTTTTCTTCTTTCTCTGAGAATCAGTGCAGTATTTTCCAAGCTAATAGTCATTAAACTCTAAGAATTTCGATCGAACACATCTCTAGAGAACATTTCTGAAAGTGAGCTCGGATCGTACATTTTTGTTGAGATAGTGATGCAAATGAAGATTTGTGAATTCCGTTGCAGCGAAGATGTAAAGAACTTAAGCGAATTCGCAGGTCTCAAGTAAATCATTGGGAAGGAGGATAATCTTGTTGAAGTACTTCTCAATGAATGGCTAGGTCTTCGGGTGGACAGTGCAAAAAGCGGCAATGTAGTTGGATGTCGTGCGGATGTAAAGTTCGTTTCTCACATAGACACCAAGCTGACAGACGAATTCGGGATCGGTCTCAGATACTTTAAGCAGCGCTTGTGTCATGATTTATCTGCGTTCATCGTTTTCATCATAATATTTGCTTTCCTAGAGCAAGCAAGCTGCTGTGACATTCACAAGATAAGTCTTAGGATCATCAATGCGGATGCGGAGATCTTCTTGTTTTTCTTGTTTCTCTTGCATTTCGAGCTCGATCTCCCACCAAAGCTTCTCCTTCACAGGTGCGTTCTAGTTTTTTTCGATTTCCATTGATTTGGTTTGTGTGATTTTATTTCGAACAGGTTTTTAATTGGTTTTGATTGTTTTTATTGAAGTAATATTTTTCCTCCCCTTTTCTCACTTTCTAGATTTTATTTAAAGACCAGATCAGGATACATACACTAGACGCTTCATTACAATAAAATGAGAAGCATCTATTTTAATATTTTTATTTTGAAAATATGAGACAATAATTTCATCAATTTGAGTATTGTACTTGACAATATTATGTCATTTATTGTGGCTATAAAATGATCTCCTAATTAAGTGAATGCAACTAAATATAACATTTTGTTAGTTTTCAATTTTCCTGTCTTTGTGGCTTGCTTTTTTTACTGCCTTATCAGAAATAATATCCAATTATTGCTATTTCTTCCCTGCCTCTTCTTATTTCTAGACACTTTCTTAAAATAAATTAAAGCACCCTTCCTCCTTTCTATCATCCCCTCCCATCCTAAATTATTTCTTAATCTAATATCTTTTTCAAGTTACTTTTTTTCCCTTTGTCTTCCAAATATGTTTAATGTTTCTCATGTTTAAGTAAAGATAAATACAATTAACTCGTGCGCTTTCATTTTTCCATCTTGTTTATTAATTATATGTAATTTTATTAATATTTTCGCAGTAGCTTTAATTAATAACCTAGGCTATCCTTTACCACAACTAAAACAATGATTTTTATTTAGGTTAATATCTTGAATAAATATATGAAAGAAAGTATTGATGGAATGAATGAATCATTAGAAATAGTATTGAAAGAAAGAGAAAAGAAAGTCAGTTAATCAGGGAGACTAAACCCATTTATTTGAATCACTCAAGTTTTGAAACTTCTTTGGAGACACTTTAGAAAGAAGAAGTAGATGCTAATTAGGATGGCACTGCTTGTGAAGATTAGGTGAAAAAGCCTAGATGATCTTATTTCAATTCTACTGATGGCAGAAGAGGTTTGAAGTTTTTGTTTTTTGTAAATCCTTAAGATTATTGCAAAGCTGGTTGAGTAGATGTTGTTAAGGGAGGGCAAAGCAAAAGAGGTGATATTTTGTTGATTTATGAAAATGAATTATTCTGAAGAGTATTATTTTGATTGTCGATTGGAATCGAAGGATATAATAATGGAGAAGGCTTAGAGACTTAAAGAGGAGAAAGAAATTAACGAAAAGCGCTTTTATTTGGTCCACTGTATTGAAGTAAATTTGGATAAGTACATAATCCAGAATCATCCTAGGGAGATAACGAATCATCTGAGCTGATTTGAGAATGTGCTTTGGATGTAACTGTAGGATCTTAAGAGCTAGCATTGCTTGTTTTCATTTCCATTGAAACATTTTTAATTATTTGGCATTAAGAATTATCATATTATTCTCCTGATAATGACTTATCTTTGGCTAAGACTATGACTTTTCTTCTTGTTGAAGCTGTAAAAAGGAAAGATCATTTAGGATTAAAATATTTATTAATTAATATTTATATTTACGGGTTGAAATCGATGATGGAGATAGCATTTCCTATTCTTCAGCCATTGAAGACAGTTTTCTTTATTTATGGATGATGTCAAGACACAATAATGTCTGAAATGGATCAGATCCATTAAGACATGTGTTACGTCTCTTAACAGTAGGGGTGTTTTCACAGCTACTAAATCCAAGATTATTAAATTGCTGAATGAGAAGAGAGCAAGGGCTGACTGAGGGGAGTAGAGGTGAATAAAAATTATTGCTGGAGAATGCTGAATTACTTGCAGGTGTACCACAACTTTAAATCGAAGTTCGATGAGAAAATTACTGTGTTACTAGTTGGATATTTTATGAAAAGGAACTTGCAGTTGAATTAGAGAAATTAGATTCTTATGATCCTCTCTTTGCTGTATTCTTTTCCTTTAAAAATGCCTCTGAGAAAGTGCTAGCTTCTGGTTTCTTTTTGGATTCTTTTCTTTGTTTGGGGCACTTTATTTATTTTTCTGTTGCTGCCTTTATGTTGCTGTTTGGGGCTATTAACTTGGTAGAGCTTTCAACTGAAGAGGCACTTTAAATTGTCGAAAATAGAGGCTTGTTTGGTGAACTTAATGGAGAAAATATTGAATGTGGGAGAGTTGCAGTTGATTAGTTATTGGTTTTGTTATGGCTACAATGTAATTCTGTTTTTGGTGTTGATTCCGTTTTTGTTGATGTTGGGGTAGCAGATTCATTATTGGCTTAAATTTTGCTTTCTTCTAGATTATCTTTTAATTTAACTTAATCTTCTGTGCAATTTTCATTTCTCGCATTAACCTCTTCCTCTATTTCAATAGCATTTTCATCTTAGGATTCTTCAATACTATTTTGTAGCTTTTGAATTATTCCTAGCAATTTTAATTATTCTGGAGATTGATTCTCCACTGAATCCACTCCAATCAACTTCATAAGTTCTTCAGGAGAATAATTGTTTTCCAAAATAATTTCATTTTTCTATGTTGTTTTAAGTTCTTTTTCTTCTTTTCTTATGAGACTCTTGTATCTATTTTTTACAGCATTTTCAGTTCTCTCTAATAATTATCGAGCAATATATGACCATTTGTTTCCTTTTTAATATGAAAGTTGTAGCAATTTCAAATCTTCTTAGCAAGTCCAATCACCTCTAGTAATATTAAAACAAGAATATTTAGATTAACAAAATGGCATAAGATTCCTTCATTGAAAAAATAAATTTAATATTTTTCATAAAAAACTGTTACTTCATTTTTCTTTTGAAATAATCATAATTTCTTAATATTTTTTACTCTCCCTCCTGCAAACAAAAGTGGACCAGTGGAAAAAAATCAATATAATTAATTCAATTTCTTCAACTCAATAATAACGTCGTTATTTTCTGAAATTAATTTCGAACAAAAGAATATCCACTACTCTTAACGAAAGTAAGTAAGCTCAATAAACTAGCTCAATCATAGGAGAGATTTTTAGAATTGGGAGAAAACGCAACAGATAATAAAATTAATAAATTTCGATGGAAATAACAAATATTTTTCTTAAAACTAGTAATTTTTTTGTTTGCCTTAAAATTTTACAAGTATTGTTTGCTGAAAGATACTATTTTAAAACACTTTCTAATACTAGCATTCATTGTTCTCTTAAATGAGTTTAAAAAGATAGTATTTATTTTTTTAAAAAGTATTAAATAAAACTAAATTTCTACTCAATTTATTTTATTTATCTTCCGATAATAATATTATAGTTTTTTACCTTTTCATATCAGGATCAAGATGATTGTTCCATCGCTCTCTGCACTGTTTACCCTTGCGGAAAGACTTTCCTGAAAATGAATTCTAAAGTTCTTTTGCTATTTCATTCCATTTATTACTATCCGTGCCTTTTTTCCTGTTTTGAAAGAATCAAAGTGTAAGTTAGTGATTATTTTCACTGGGAGATCATAGCTAAGAAAATATCAAATTATTATAAAAAACATCTTTTCACTTTTGGCAAAGAAGAATCCCTTCCAGAAATTAAACAAATTTGTGGAGTAAAAAGTGTCTAAGATACAAATATGAAAAAATTAGTTTGTATTTATTTAAATCTTCTGTTTTCTCTTCTGAAAACTAGATTTTAACAGGGCTAATCTCTGACAAGCAAAGTGATTAATATTGTTTCAAAGTAAAAAACCATTTTGAAATAAAAAATATTAAGGAAACCTAATCAAAAAATGGGAGGGGGAAGGGAATGGGAATCTCAAGAATATTTTTGAGAACGTTACAAATTATTGATAAAATTTCAAAAATCTTTTAAAGATTACTTAATAATTTAAATTAGACAATCATCTTCTTCTGGTGCCCATGGTACACCTTAAACGCAGTTTTTCTTCAAGTAAAGCCATCGAAGCCTACAGTTATCGAACGCTTTGAACGGTATCATTTAAGCAATTTCCACCCAACTGCTAGATTCCTATTTTTTATTCATTAGTTTAAGGATATGAGTTTATATTTGATATATTAGCAAAATACTTACAAAATCTGCAGGATCCATATGGAGCCGATGTGAAAACACCTCCACAATCCACAGGAGCAATGAAGTCTCATCGTCTGTCCAATTTTTCTTCAAGCGCTTATCAGCAATCTGTTTATTCCTATGACGAATTATTAGAAAAATCACTCTACTTGGCGAGTTGAGAACAAAAGCAGAAATTAATTATGTGAAATAAGTTGTGATCTTTAATATGCTAATAAGATTTGAGATTGTGGGGAAGGGGAAAGAAAGAGAAGAAACTGAGAAAAAAACTAATCAAAAAAAAAAAACAATTTTCCAGCACTTCTTCTCTTTCTTCTTTTAAACCACAAATTGTGTTCAAATAATAAATGGCAATTTCGAGAGGGTTTTTACTGATGCGATATGAATAATTTTTACAAAAATCACTTACTTTTGGAGAATATGAGAATAATGTTTTTTAGCTGCATCGAGCGTTAGTGAAAAAGTGTGCTCCTTAAGGCTGAAATTAGCTTAGAGATCTTGATTGTCAAGCTCAAGGAGACGCTCTGAAGGGGAAAGTGATTAAATGAATTCTGAGAACTTATTAGAGGATTGATCGCTGAAGCTAGATTAGTGCTGAGACACAGCTTCATCTTAGTGTGATTACTATTAAAGGAGGAGTTCTTCTGAGTTCATGGAGATAGAGCAAGATAGGTGCTCAAAAAAAATATTATTTGTGTTTGTGTGTGCTCTATTTATTTTGTTTTGATTTGTTTATTTTTGCTTTGTTTTTTGTTTATGAGTTCACTTCTAATTTTTAATTAGTATTTTTACCTGTGAATGGGATAAAGATTCTTTGTTTGTTTTTTTGTTATTTTTTCTTTTCTCTAGCATCTATCTGTCCTTTTTATTCGGTTTATCTCTTGAGTGTGTATTTTAGCTCTTGTTTGTCTCCTTGTTATCCTATTATGTTTTCTATTTAGCTGGTTCGGTTTGACTGAACATTTTTCCTTTTAACTTTATCACTGACTTTTTTTTGTTCCTTTAAAATTAGTTATTATGATCCTCCTTCATTTTGTAATTAAAGTCATAAGATACTTGATTACCATAGTGCTTTTGAATGGTAGTAATATGAAATTACTTTGAATTAATTAATATTATTTAATTATTTATCAATTCTTCCATATTATTTTTTAGATAAATCATTTTAAAATGATAATGGTTTGACATGAAAAATTAAAATGTTGTAATATTTTTATACTGAAAAAATAATTTATTTTTTTTTTTTTGGTGGAGAGAAATATTCAAAAAACAGTGCTGCCATTAGAAATTATTCTTGATTTTGTGCTGAAGAAATACAATATTGAATGCCTCTCAAGCACACGAAAAAACCAAAAAATTAAATAGTCAAAATTGATTTGATTTTGTTCTAGCAAATTAATTCCCTTCGACACCAACAATAATTACGCTCAATACCTCTCACTTTTAGACTAATAATTATGGAATGTTTCTACTTTTGTGAAGATTTTGATATTACACCAAGAATAAAAAGCTATTCTATTTTGTATTGTTCCCATAAATCCAAACCTACATTCTTTTTGAAAGCTCGCTTCAGAAGAAGAAAGTTCTAAAAAATAAGAAAGAACACACTATTTATCATTCCAAAATAGAAGGATCTTTACATGACTGATGATAATTGATCTAAGTTAAAGATTTGTGGGAGAGATTAAATTATTAAATAGAGCAAGCTAAATCATTTTGAATCAACAATGAGCAAAGATGTCAAGAGACTAACTCTTAATCAATAAGAGACAAGTTCAATCCAAGATGAAATCACTGATCCTAATCTTTTTGCAACAAAGGCTATTAAATAAAGAATCAGTATGCCAAGATATTGATTTTCAATTTTTACAAACAATCCAAAGAATCCATTCATAGATTATTGACCTAATTGTTTCTTCTTTTTATAAAACTTAGAGGAGAGACATCTTAAATTCCAAGCAGCTTAGATTTACACTTAGGCACTTCTCAGGTAAATTTATTTATTTAATAGCATAGACGTTCACAATATGTCTGCCATTTTAAAACCAAAAATAGTTTAGTTACTGCTCCATTTGTTACTACTCATGTTTCACTACAACTATCTGTGATACCTCATAAAAATCTATATGGTGATGTTGCCAAATAAGACTCTCAAGCGCTAGCCAAAATCAGCAAGGAAATCACTGTGCAAGACAGAAGGAAATTTGAATTACTTGTTAAATCTGGAGCTTCAGGTAATTCTGTTTTTTTTTTTCATAACAAAAATACTTTTGCAATACATATTTTTCTTATTATTTTCAGGCACAAATCAGCCTTTTAGAGCTCCAATCTATGGTAGTTATGCCGAAGTTTGGAGGGGTCTCTCAAATCAAGGATTCCTAGGATTCTACAAAGGAAATTTCTTAGGATTAGCATACACTCTTTGTAATTCATCTGTTCGCTTTTCAACAATCAATATGCTCGACTATTCCAATTACACCTTTTACCACAAAGGAGGCAGCTTTATTAGAGGTTCTGTTGGTAATCAACAAAATATTCCATCTTTTCAATAAAATCGCTTCGTTCTCATCTCACAATGAATAGAAAGAATAAAAATACTTTTTTTAAAAATCAGCTTTTCTGACAAGTTCCTTGATCGACATGGTAACTCAGCCTCTTCAAACACTCCAGTCAAGGTTCATCCTTTAAAATCGTCTTCCTAATTTTTGCCTCTACAGAAGTATCTTGGAAGCCTTCAAAAAGCACAAAAGAAATCCCCTTGAACTTTACAGAGGTACATTTCCAATCGAATTAAAAACAAAAAACTAATTTTGTAAATCACAATTTTCTCTAATAGGATGGATGGGACATGCACTGAAGAATGCAGTGCTCGGAGTGACTTGGGGACTCTATGATAAAAACAATCCTCTTGAAACTTATTTAGTTTCGACATTCTTCAGTCATCTTTTTTCATATCCTATTTTTACTGCCATCAGAAGAATCTAATGCCAAGTAAGTGAGCGTTTTAATAGTATGACAGTTATATGATTTATTTTTTGTAACTTTTAAAAAAAAATAGAGCAGTCTCCCTGGCATGATTCCAAAAAGATACGGTGGTACAATTCATGCTCTCCGACTTATTGCTTAAGAAGAAGGAATATAAGGCTTATATCGTGGATTCATTGCCTATGCCTTTGTGGTAACTTCGATTTTTTTCTTCATTGCTAACATGCATGAAATTGATAATTTGTTCTTTTATTCTCTAGACTTCATTTATGAATGGGTTTATCTTGCTTTCCAGCTCCTTCCTGAACAGTGCCATAGAAGAATGATTGCTTGTTTGTCTTGTGTTTTTACTTTTTTTGTTACCAAATATTTGTTACGTTTAGGAATATTATTCTCATTTTTTTACGGTAATTATTTCAATGATTTTAATGAGTTATTCATGCAAAAGGGTATGTTAACAGTAAAGGGAAATATATATATAATTTCACATAATAATTGTGCTTTTTTCTCTCTTCAAATTCTCCTTGAAATAAAATCAATCCACCCAGCCTGTGGAATTCTGAGAACTGTTATCTCATTGTAAAACGAGTCTAATTGTTGCGTGGTAGGCTGATAACCTTTAGTGTTTACGACGAATGTCGATACCTGCTGATAGAATTGTTATTTCTCAGCTGTTTGTTGCTCTACGACTGGAAAATTGTTGATCTGTAATTTAATCAGTTTCTGTGATGTTAAGTATTCAAGCTGATGGTAATGCTGCTTGATGATTTCTTACTCCGAAGTGTACAATTGTTGTTTAGAGAAGCTTTTTGCACGTTGGATTGACTTTTAGAGTTGCTGGATAGTGATGGTTTATTGTTCAGATAAGACTCGTTCAATCAGATCGATAGCAACTCCAAGTTATTATTTGAAGAGAAATGAGAAATTTTACTATTAAATATCATAATTTATGTCAGTCCTCAGCTGAATCAGTAATTACTCAATATCGTTCATATTCTCGATCTTTTGTTATTGCATAGGACCTCTTAACTACTATTAAGAGTTTTCATTCCCTCCAAAACTGAAGATTTTTTCAAAAAACCCTTTTTCTTTGGTGTTCGCTTGGTTAACCGCTCGTTCATCTTAGAAAGCCAGAATCTTAAAGGGTTCAGGGTTTTATGCTCCTATTGAGCGAGGTTAACGTAAAGGAGATTGTCTATTGAATGTGGATCCCGCTAAAGATTACAGTTGATATCCTTAGTTATTCTAACCTTGCTATTGATGGGCAGGTTGCATTTTTCGAAAAATTTATGGAACTGTGTCTTCTTTAAAGAACTAAGCTTAGTCTTTTTACTGCCTGTTTCGACTCAGCAATTGAAGATCTGCTCTTGGATCAGGTTCAGTAGTGAATTTCTTCTCGATATCGCTAAGATAGTGTTTGGTATTTTTTAAAAGTTTTGCTTCTTAACTGCCTGCAGAACTTGACAAAGCTGAGATTCCAAGATCGGCAGCGAAGTATGTTTAACCTTCATAGTTATAAGAGCGCTATCCATCATATATGGAGCATGCTCCAGAAACAGCTAGCGATTGCTTCTCATGTTAAAAATCCATTTTTTGTGTTTTTTTCTTTCTGTTTTTTGGTTTATTTTTAAATTTATAACAGTTAACAAAGCAGTTTATTAAGACTATTGTTTTTATTATTCTGTGAGAGGTCGTTTTCGAAGTTCATTCATAATAAAGTTAGATTTAAGGGAAGTGATTGCTCTTTATTAAATACAGCCAAATACTGTGTAGATATGTAGAAGAATATTTTAGTAGATTGAGCATAGGTAAACGAATAAATTTGATTAGATAAAATTATATTGAAAGAGAAACAAAAGTAGAAAATAATACTATGGATATTAGTGAGGTGAATGAACCTTAGCATGAAGCTAAGGAAGTAGACTAAGGTTAAGTAAATTTTGTAGTGGAAATTCATATTGAGGATAAGTCAGATGTTGAAGAGGAATAGTTTGCTGCCCATGCTTAAGAAGAGAAAAAAGCAGTTCAAGATAATATTGCAGTATCAGAAGTTATTTAAGAAGAAGGGAATGCAATTGAAGAAGAAGCTGTTGCTAATAAGGAATAAACTAATGAAGTTGTTGAAGAAATCTAAGAAGAAAAGCAGTCAACACAGGTACTTGAAAAAGATGAAAATAATAAAGAGAAAATGGCCAAAACAAAAGCAATTAAAAAACAAAATAAACTCCTAATCGATTGTAAACTCGAAGGTTCCAGAAATAAAGAAAAACAACCCGTTCCAGTTGAGAGCTACAATACTAAATTGAGGGTATGCAAGTTTCTCAAATTCCATCCTGAATAAATTGAATGTATGGCAAGTAGCAACAATTTAGTTGCAGTCTCTCGAGTCGATTCGAGTATTGAAATATGGAAAAGTTCTAGTTGGACTTAATTAATGCGGTTCTAGAATGGTACAGGAGAAAAAGCTGTTCAATTGCTCTTTGTTGAGTTAGTTGAAAGTAAATCAACAGTCCTTCTTGCTTTTTGTGAAAACGGCGTGGTTAAACTCTACAATCTACTTTCTCTGCAACCTCATCATGAATACACAAATCCTGGAGGCTACATCTATGGAGTGAGTCTGAACCCTATCACAAAGGAAATTCTTGTTGCCAGTGAAGATGGATTCATTAGAGTACTCATTATTGATGAAGAATATGGGCTCAAAATACGCTTTGCATCATCTGTGAGGACTTTTGAGGATAGGTGAGAAGGAATATTAAAATGTAATTTTGAGTTAATTTTCTTCTTTTTTTTCTTTTGAAGGGCTATCGATGTTTGCTGGGATGAAGAGAACATAGAGGATTTCTATGGAAGCTACGAGAGTGGATTAATCAGAAAATTCAATAAAGCTAAGCAAGTCATAGCAACCATGAGTGTCAAGGAAAACAACGAAAAGACGGTTGCATGGAGGATAAGAAGTTTAAAGAACGCTTAGTTGATTGCTGGTTGCAGTGACGGTCAAATGAGATTATTCGAAACGAAATTTGGTACAGTTATGCGATCCTATCGAAGACATGAAGCAGATGTGTTGGCTCTGGCTTACAATAATAAAAACGATATTTTCTATGCTTCTGGAGCAGATTCCAAGATAGTTGCATATAAATACGTCAGAGACGAATGGGTGCTGGTAGGTGAAGAAAGAGGGCAATCGCATGATGTTAAAACGTTACTTTTGATAAATGAAGGAAGTACTTTACTATCTGGAGGAGTTACTACAGATATATGCTAGTATTCGTTACTTGAGGATGGTCGGTTCTAAGATCGAGCTAGCATCTTGAAAGCTGATAGGAAGAAGCTCAGACACATTGTTGGAATTGATTAGAATATTTCGAATAGACTTTACGTCACACAAGACAATATTGTGCTGCTGAAGAAAGCAACTTCCATTGAGCTATGGTCGTTTGATGCTTCGAATCTCAATTACTAATATCTATTGAACCTCAAACTCAACGCACCAATAGTCGCAGCTTCAATCAGTGCTAAGTCTTAATATTTAGCGTTCTCTACGGATATTGAAACATCGATTTTTGAGATAACAAATAATTCCAAGAACATCGTTTTTAGCTCTTCAACGTTACCAAAACTTAAGAAAATAGCGACCCTTCCTCCTTAAATCATTGTCAAGTTCTCTGAAGGAGCTTAAGTTGCATTGTCAGAACACGGAGCAGCGCACAGTGGATTTTTACTGCTCGTTGATTCAAAACGATAACTTCAATAAATTCAACTCCCTGAATACACTGGATCAACTTAACCACTAGTTCTAGAGCCAATTTGCACTCTCGACTCTAGCTTATCTGCAGCACAGCATGTTTCAATGGGACCTAAGAACAAAAGTGTTTTTATTGGTGCAAAAAACACCAACACAATAATTGAAATAGGTCTTTCCACAAAAAATCTTGGCAAAGTACTTTTTGAAGTTCCTAAACTCAGTGACACTGCTAGTTTCTCATAGCTAAAGGTACTCGCTTCGACAAAACAACTCGCAGTGGCTTATGAAAATAGAAAATTCGCTATTTTTGACCTCATCACCAAGGCACCAAGCAAATGGACGAAAGATAACTTCCACAGTTTCCCACAATCTTTCCTCAGACGTTAGAATCCCATTCTTGGAATCCTTAAGCATCCTTCTGTTTCTAAGAGAATCCTTGTTTACACTCAAGACTCTATCGTTGTTGTAGATTTAGCTTCCAAACCACCTAAACATACCATTTTCTAACATCCAGATCATCAAGATACTCCTCAGCCAAGTGTGTCATTTACAGTAAAAGAATTTTCAAAGCCTATTATTCATGCTACAGAGCATTTCAGTTTCGATAATCACAGCCATTAGTATGGTTCTGATGCTTTAACTCTCTTCCAAATTGATTTTGCGGACATGCTGAATGCACTTCCAGGAGCTGTAATGGCGAAGAAATTTGGCAAATGAATTCATTAAATAGCCGAAAGATTTGCAATTTAGTTTATCACACATCAATAAATATTATTAAAAACATAAACGTGTAAATGCATCTACATTTTTGAGTTAGTTAGTAAATACACTGTTTTTAAACATGGAAATATTAGGAAAAATAGCTTTGAAACAAAAATTTTAACATTATTCTGTGACTTTCTTTTTTCAGAAGTTCCACAGGTATTTAAACCTTACAAGTCTTTTCATCTTCATGAGAATCCTTCTATTTTCTTATTCTCTGTCTTTTTCGACAACCATGTTCATACTTTTTTGTAAAAGAAAAATGCATGAATAACTGCAATCCAATTTCAAACTAAAACTTACGTTAAATCAATTAGAAACGCTGCAATTGTTGTTTATTTTGATATCTCCTCAAGGAAATCTCTAGCTCCATTATCATCAATATTATTGTTCCTATTTAATGTCAGAAAAGAAGTATTTAATTTCAATTGTATGATCATGAACTATTAGTTACTAGAGTCTTAGACTGAGCCTTTGCAATTTCGGATAGGCAGTGAAATTTTTAGCAAATTACTTTAGACATGATGATCCCATACCAACTCCCCTAAAAATAATTAAATTTATATAAAATTTTAACATTTATGATCTTTTGTTACTGGATTCTCAGTGCCAATGATATTAACTGCGAACACAATGCTAATTTCTCCGATAAGAAAAGCAGACTCTCTTGTCCAAGAATATTTTAACTAACAGAAAATTAACATAATTATAATCTCTTATTCATTCTTTTGAGGAAAAATGATGAAAAATATTTTACGAAAGATCAAGTTCCAGTTCAGAGATTGATTGATTTTATGATAGATTTCCTACAATGACTTCAAGTGTCTTCCAATCAATATTATTTCCACTTTTTTCAAATTTGCAGTTGTCAGAAATTTTTTATTTTTTTAATCACTTTGAGAATAGTCTTTTACGCTAAACTTAGAGTGAGCTTTTTCAGATTAGGAGTTGAAGAAAGTGTTTGTCCAAAAGTCTTCAAAAATGAAGCATCTTACATTGTGTGTAGTTATCTGTTTGAACAACAATTAATAGAAAATAAGCATAAACAGTTTACATACCTTAGATAATAAGTTAAGGATGAAATCTAGGTATTTAAGAAAACTCCTTCTGCTAGTAACTGTGCGGTGTTTCCTTAGAGACTACAATTGCTGTGTTTAAATGGCAAAAGTTAAAGTCAGAAAAATACAAAATATCGATATTATTACCTAATATCAAGAGAAAGAGATTAAAGTTTGGTGTAATTTTTAAAGCTTTCTTTGATTTTTTGAGCAGAATTTTCACTTACGAGACTTTCTCTGTTTATTTTTTTAAAGAGAATTAGTTAATAAATTTCTAGTATTTCTATGAAAAAGGCTTACTTGAATGACAAACTAAGCTTTGAGAGATTCTTAATTTAGCATAATTATTCGAATAACTTCTCGATTCCTGTGCTGTTGATAGAACTACTTCTGAAAAATTAAAATAAGTTTTAGATAATAACTAAAACCTCTAAGATCTATTTTTACATGAAAGAAAGGCTTAGATTCTCAAGACTTTCAGAAAAACTTAACCCTGAGCAAAATTTAATTGCTTAATCTGGTCCGAATCGATTATTTCTAATTAAAATATAACAGTAATAATTAAGAATATTTTTTAGTTTTAAAAATCAAGATTTCATACTGCTTGAATTTGATTTGAATCTAGTGAATGTTCTCAGATGCCATTGTGCACATCTTCAAGAGATCAAAATCCTTCTCGTTTAGTGGATGTTCCCTAAAAAAATTCAAAGTAAATTCAACACACATACATACAAAAAAAATAATCTGTCTTACAGGCTAATTTCAACTGACTCAAGATATTCTTTTTCAATGAATTCATCGAATTGAGTAAAAGAAGTGAATTTTTTACAATCAAGAAGGCCTTCATTTTGTTTTAGATTCATTATTGGTTTTTCTAATATCAATAACCTCTTGGATAAATTCTAATTCACCCTTTCTTCAGCCAGCATAGACTTAAGGATATTTCTAATTCCATTAAGAAACTCTACTCTAGATATTTAATCGAAAGTAACCAATGGATGAATAACTTTTTCATTCAGTTCAGCAAATGCTGGATTATATTTAGATCGTGGATATGCAGTTTATTTAAGATTCAAAAAAGTATCCTTAATATTAGTTAAATTAATAAGAATCAAGCCTAGAGAGACTATTTCTTCCTAAAACTTTTTCAAAAACACTGCAAAATCTCCAAAGGATTAAGTTAGTTTTAGACGTGATCCTACAACCTGATAAATCAATTTTAACAATTAAAGAAAGTCAGTCACTTTTGAAAAAAATAGTATCAATTTACACTATGATTTGTTGATGGAACAGATTGAGAAAGAAGACGAAAGTGCACATAAGATTAAACTAATCAAAAGATCGAATTAATGTAATTATTATTCGCAGTGTAATCAAAAATTGTAAACATATTTTTTAAGAATAATTAAAATTATCTATTCTTATACCAATTTTGATTGTCCTGAAATAGCGATCAATAAGGATATTTTCAGGGCTGATTGAAGGCATTTCATGATCAGTCTCCGCAGCATTAATCAGTCCTGTGATCATTTGTATACCAAGACTGTATATTTCATTCTTAGAAAAATTCATTTCGTTTTTCCTTCTTTCTGCAATCAATGTTTCCAGGGTTCCTTTTTAAAATCAAAATTACTAATCTTAAGATAATTAAGCACAGTTTTTTGAAAACAATCATCAATTCTCTCATTGTTAACATGATTGATTTATATACCTTGGCATAATTCAAGTAAGAGAAACGCTGTTTGAAGCTTGCTGGAATAGAGAACATCATATATTTTAGTAATATTCTTCATATTCTTCGCCTATTCTTTTTATAACTCCAAGCCTTGAATAATCATAGCAGGAGTGTTATCATAAATTTTGATGACAATAAACTATTAGATCTTTGAGTAGAATGCTGTGAAGCAAGTTCCAAAAATGGAATATTGAATGCAAGAGATTAGGTAAAGCTAGTGCTCATAGAGATAAGATTCATAGTTTTGAAATAGTTTGATGTCGATTTTAGAGGTTTTGCTAAGAGTTAATAGCTACTAGTAAGATAGCTTGTCAATCGCCAGAGTTGTATTCCATTTTTTGCTTTTGGCAGAGGTGCATCCCATCTGAGGCAATGAGCAGTAAAATCAAAGGGAAATATATAAAATGTCTTAGAACCTTCTACTTTATGATTTTATAATATCAAAATTTGATTATTTTTATCTGTTTGATTCGTAAACGTGAGATTTAATAAGAACTAAATTTTTTTTTAGCGGATTTAGTTGGTTGTATCATACATGCGCAATCCCTCAGAAGTTTTTTTTATTTCTGATAATTAAATCATATTAGTCCGCACAGATTAAGGATTGAGGATCATCACAAATGTTTAATTTCGTTTTTTAGACAAGCAAGGAGATAATTTGAATGCACGGGATTGCACTAAATTTTGATAATTTTGGAGTTTTCTGACACTATAATCACTTCACTTCCTTCCAATTTTCAAGCAAACTGACTGGCTTAAATTAGTTTGAGACAAAAAACAACCTAAACAAGAATAATAATGTGATTTTATTATTTATAATCAATTAGCAATTAGTATCATCAGAACTTTGAAGTAATTGAAGAATACAAACAAAAAAATGTAATTTTTCAACTTTTTTATCTTACAAATGACATTTTTCTAATGTATTATTAAAGAATGTAATAGAATATTAGTTTATTTTAAGATTGATGCTTTATCCTATAAGAATGAATGGATAACATCAAAGTAGTTTATCGATCCCAATAAGAAACTAATCTAAAATAAACTAAAGATTATTTCAAATCTTGCGAAAAAAAAGAGCAATAATTTGTTTAGTAATAAGTTAACGAATTAACTCCTTACTCTTACTGTACTAAACACACAAATACTCTGTTCTCTTTTATTCTTTTTCTGTTTCTGCTTCTTTAATCAAGAAAAACTCTCTAGATCTTGTCAACCTCTATTTTTTATTCTGTAAATACTAATTTAATTAACAAAACAGGTGAACATTCAGGTCAACTACTGGAACAATTTCTTTTTTAAAATCGATGCGCCCTTCCATTTTTTAATAGAGCAGCAAAAGCTTGTTATCTAGCCCATAAGCAGCTTCGAAAACTTTAAACGCTTCCCTCTCCGACAGATCTGAGTACCAAAAAAGGATAAAAAAAGTTGAATCGGAAAAGTGCATCTCTGTTGCAGCTTTAGATAAAGGATAGATATCAAAGAAGTCCTTGTTTTCAGGAGAAAAAACTCAACCTAACGCTGCTTAAAAGCAGGAACTAATCGAATGGCTATGTGGAAACTCATCAAAGGCTTTTGAGGATGTTATGAAGACATCTTCTCAATCGTTATCAGCTTCATCATCTTCTTCTATACGCTTGCATTCTGAGCCAAATGAGGTAAAACCTGAATCTATTGAATTTGAAGAACCTATCACTGCTTCCCGCAGGATAAGAAGGAAAAAACCATAGAATAAAATAACTGCAGATTTCAGTAATGAAGAAATTAAGTCAATCTAGAATGCTCGTACTGACCTTTCACTTTCTTTAATCTCTGAAAAGGATCAAACCGCACTATTAGAAAAAAAGAAACCCTCTAAAATTAAGTTGATTCCTCCTGAAAACCCCAAAGTTGAAATTGTAAAATAACCATATTTTGAAGATAAAACAACTATTTAAAAAGAATCACCTTAAATGTCAAATTCAAGCACGAATTGGTTGCTTGCACCAATGAATTTTGAACAATCTCAGAACTAACGCTAGGTATCTCCAGCAAATTCAAGCAAATCAGAAAGTCTCAAGAAAATTTAAGTTCGGGTTATTGAGGATAGCAAAGACACAAAAGTTAACTTGAGTTTGAATTAAACTATAATTTAGACTGCTTCTCCAAAATTTTCAGTTCAAAATGTCTATGATGAGTTTATTAGACACAGCTCTCCAGTTAAAAGCAATATTTCAAGTTCTTCATCAACTTCAAAATTGTTGAATGCATCTAAATTTAACTCTGATCATTATTCCAATTCAACGAATTCAAGTCCATCTGGGTTTTTAAAGAGTAGGACTCCCCTTGATGAGGTAGCCAAGGCTGAAGCATCTTAAGGAAAAAGAGTTCATTCTTGGAGACCATCAGTTGCAGCAGTTTTAATAAATTAAAATAATAAACATTATACAAATGAAGAAATAGCTAATAATCTTGAGGATGATGATGGGCTGAGTGATTTTGAACCCAGACCAAAAGCGAGAACGCTTGATTGTTATCCATCAAGTAGTTCAGCTAGTCTTTAACCTGCAAATACTGATTCATTGTATAAATCGATTCTAAAGAATCCTTAGGCAGCTTTTGAGGCTATTTTTAATGAATCACAGTAAGGTTTGCATTCTCGAAGCAGAAGTCCAAAGAAAGTTACTTTTGCAAATTGAGCAAACAACTAAAAGAAGAAAAATTATGAATTTTTAACCTATGTTTTTTAATTTTCTCCTTAAAAAATTACAATTTAACTTTTGTTGTTATTAATCGATTAAAAATAGAAGTTCTAAGTTTTTAGCTTTTAGCTTTTCTGGAGATTATTAATAAATAACTGAATATTCATTTACAATATCAAACTTTTTATGAGTTAATTATTCCTTTCTCATCAGAATATAAAATAAAGTTGTAATACTTGAATTGTTTCTATGAAATTCTCATTTGCTTTCAATTTTTCACTATTTACTATATATTTGGATGATGCTTTTGTGTTTTTGCATTTTTTTTGCATGAGAATCGTTACATTTTATATTTGTGTTGTTGTTGGTTATTAATTTAGCAGTTAATTCTTTAGTAACTACATTTAACTGTATTATAAGCACCAAATCTTAAGTTTTTATGTGTTTTTCGTTTATTGAAAGTATTTGATATGTGAGCTGACTATTTTATCAAACTTTGCATATTTCTAGGCATCTGATTCTAATTTGCAATTATTTTCTTATCCAATGTAGAAATTTGAATTTCATTTTTTAGATTTAATTTCTCTTTGGGTTTGTTTGAATATTTTAGCCACTCAAAAGAAAACGTAATTCCCCACACTATGCATTTTTTGCAAACTTTAATAATTTGAAGAAAAATTTAATCAAGAATGAAAACGGAACCTTGTGATACATCTTTCCCAAATGAAGCTGAAATTCAAGATTCTCCTAGTATTTTTGTTTTTCTTGGAATTTGAAGGGGAGGGAAATATGATTATTTGATGGTAGGAAGTGATCGAGATTATGAGTCCATCAGGGAAGCTAGAGTGGAATATAAAAAACCAAAGAAGAGTGCTCTGATTCAGAACATGGAGAAAATGGAATAAGCACGTTTGGAACGGAGAGAAAAAATGACATAGAAAAAGCAGCAAAAAATCGAGCTGGAATAATTAAATAAAGAAAGCAACAAGAATGTCGATGTTGATTTCGAGTTACTCATCGAAGAAGAAAGACTCAACTACTCGCTACCTCATTCTCCACCTGAGAATCAGAAGCTCAGCGTCATTATAAGAAAAAGACCTTTATTCGCAAAAGAAAGTGAAGAAGGTGAGATCGATTCGATTTCTGCCCCCAATCCAATAATTCGCGTGCATGAACCAAAGTGGAAAGTTGATGGGATAACAAAATACATTGCTAATCACGATTTCCAGTTTGATAATGTATTCTCTGAAACGGAATCTACAATCGATATTTATGCTTGCTCACTGAAGCCTATCATTTAGAGTATCTTTCAGCAAGGCGTTGTGACATGTTTTGCTTATGGCTAAACAGGATCTGGCAAAACATTCACAATGAGGGGTCTTTAACAATTCTACATTTCTGATATTTACTCTCTAATTGCTAAATCTTAATCTCTGCATGTCTCGCTCAGCTGCTTTGAGATTTACAATGGAAAGTAATTCATTCAATCATTAGTTGTCAAATTATACAAATTGTTTATGTTTTTATTACAATAATTTTGGGATGATTTACTTAAAAAACATAGATGCTTTGACTTACTGAACGAGCGAAATGCACTAAATATTCTTGAGGACAAAAATGGAAATGTACAAATACAGAATCTGGTAGAAAAACCAGCAGGAGATCAACAGATGCTGATCAATCTCATAGACAATGCCTCCGGTATCAGAACGTATGTTTTTATTTTCTCTAAAACTCATTCATTTCTAAGCGTGCCCGCTTCTCGACTTCCCCAAGCACACATGCGACGGAATCAAATGAAGAGTCTTCTAGATCACATGCAATATGTCAGGTAGAAAAAATGGCTTTTTAGATAAAAGATGTGTTTACATTTTGAAATTTTCTTAGATATCAGTGAAGGAGAATGGTAGTGGACACACGAGAGGAAAACTAATTATGGTTGATCTAGCTGGTAGTGAGCGCGCCTAGGATTGTCAGAGCAATTCAAAGCAGAGAAGGATAGAAGGAATTGATATTAATAGGAGTTTATTGGCTTTGAAAGAATGCATAAGATCGATGGATTCGGGTGCTTAGCATGTGCCATTCCGTGGTTCAAAACTAACACTTGTTCTCAGAGACTCATTCTTAAGCAAATCCCCAAATTCTCACATCTTAATGTTTGGTTGTATTTCTCCAGGTTCATCTTCTGCAGATCACACTGTTAACACTCTCAGGTAATTAACTAGTTTCAAGGAAATT
>Ga0302271_10001367_pt1 | contig 23561 bp, 14 predicted proteins | sample III_Bog_N1_1_FD_198767 | JGI IMG/M metagenome (GOLD analysis project Ga0302271, IMG submission 198767) | Peat permafrost microbial communities from Stordalen Mire near Abisko, Sweden - III_Bog_N1_1 | ecosystem: Environmental > Terrestrial > Soil > Wetlands > Peat | place: Sweden: Abisko... | reverse complement strand
ATTTTAAAGAGATAATTGAATTGTTTTAGAAAAAAGCAATTAAAAGTACAAAAGAGAAATCTCACCATTTTATTGGTAATTTATGCTGAATATTTAGGCTTATTTCAGCAATTAAGATCACTCTTCCTTCTCTCTTTGTTCTACTTTTATTTTACATAAAACCCCTTTGATACAACATGGAATATATGAAGAATTATATATCAATTACACTGTCATAAAAGCAGTTCCAGTAGATCTAACAGAAAAAATAAACTATCAAATAATATTATATAATACTACTATATGATCAAAAGAATAATTGTTCTTTATTCTAAACTGAATCCCTATTATTTCTTCCTGACTTCAAGTCAATTACAATACAAAACAAAAAATGAAAAGACCCTGGAATTGTCATTTTACATATTCAATTATTTCTTATCCTATTCTAAATATTCTTCACCTAGAAATAGCACTTCCTTCAAACAGTTGTTCATCCTCTCTATTTTATATATCCATCAATCTCTATGGGTAGAACTTCTCAAGGAAAATTTCTTATTTAACTTATTTCTCAAAATCTACTAAGTTTTTCTCCATTATCTAGCATTCCCTAGCTCTTTCTTCACGGATCTTCAAAATCGCTTCGATCTAGTTCAATCCAAAAAAAGCCTGCATAACAAATGCATGTGCATCATTTCTATGCATATAACTTGGGTGGCCTTCCCATGCAATGAAGGAATACTCAATGGGTACTGTAACTATAATCCCATCTACTGTTACAAGCTCTTATTCTTAATATACTTTTTTAACATTTCCAGTCAACAAATTTAGCTAATGTATAACATTTTAGATTCTATTGAGACCGAACATTTCACTTAGATTGACAAGACTTGGTAGATCAAGTTAATCTAAAGTTATGTCGAATCCTGTAATTGACAATAGAGCTTATGAAAAAGTAAAGGATTTTAGGTTAATGTCTTCATCTTCTGGATTGATGGAAAATATGAAATATCCAATGAAATCGGAATCGCTGAATTCACTGCCAATGATACCTTTAACGTAGACTTCAAAATTATTCAATTCCTTTAGAATTTACTCTTCATCGATTATTCTAGATTCAATTTTCTCTTTAAGTTCCCTAAAATGTTTGCTTTAAGTGATACATTGATCTTAATATACATTCAATAGATCAGCAAGTTGTTAATAAATAGGGCTCCCTAAGGTCGAAAAATGCTTTATAAGAAACTAAAACTCTTTCATTCCACTCTTAATCGTTGGGGAAGTGTAAATTGTATGAAATTTATTCTAACTATCATTCAGTTTCTTAACTTGCATGCAGGAACAAGATAAATCGAAGAAACTGCAATCTTCAATGTTTTTGACATCTCGATACAACCCTTCGATTTCGATGTAGCAGAATAAAAGGAAGCGTTATTATTGTACGATGATAATATTTCTGCGGATGGGTTCAATTTAGAGAGCTCTTTTTTAATATTTTTTGCTTTTCGTGCATTTGAGCTTAGCAATCGTTTTCTTTACTGAATAATAGGTTATTTGTTTGGAGACATCTAAGGTGCTGATATCAGTAGAGAGAGGTTACGATTCAGAGAGAATGGAATTAGACATAATGAGTGAAAGTGCAAGACTGTGCTGATAAAAGGGGTAGTAATTTAAGAATTAAGATTATTGTTGTGTGAGTAGGTTTTTTCCTGATTGATTTATAATTTGTGGGGGATTTTAAAGAGATAATTGAATTGTTTTAGAAAAAAGCAATTAAAAGTACAAAAGAGAAATCTCACCATTTTATTGGTAATTTATGCTGAATATTTAGGCTTATTTCAGCAATTAAGATCACTCTTCCCTCCCTCTTTGTTCTACTTTTATTTTACTTAAAACCCCTTTGATAAAATATGGAATAAATAAAGAATTACATATCAATTACACAGTCATAAAAGCATAATATCCAGTTTTTTGTAGCACTCAAAGAATAAATAAACTGTCATAATATAATATTATTATCATCTATTTTCTTATTCCTTCAAGCTTATTCCAAGGCCTGTAGTACTTTCCTCTCATTTTCCATACAATTAAGCAAATTTTGGATAGAATTTTTCAATAAACATTTCTGACCGAACTTACTATTCAAACCCAGGAATAATTGATCTTTCATGCTTATTTAATCTATCTTCACGAATCGCTTACATAGCTTTTATCTGATTTTCCCTGACATACGCTTAGACTGTAAAAGCCACAACATCGTGAGTTCCCATCCATACAGGACGATTCGGCCATTAAATAAGCTTATACTCTAGAGTCACTTAAATCTTTATTTGATCAATGGTAACAAATTCATGATCCATCATAAAACTGCTTTGGTTTCCTGTCAAAAGTAGGAGCTAATTCATTAAATTTTAGATTCGAAATAGTCCAAGCATTTCACTTAAATTCACAAGGCTGATAATTTCATCCATTTTCTGCTTTCCATCATACCCTGTTAAGCTCAGAAAAGGCTTTGAAATCGTAATTGAATCAAGATGCATATCTTCCTCTTCAGGGTTGAATGTGAAAATTTAATATATAAAGAAATCAGTTTCTTTAAAATTCTTTGCAACAACAGATTGAACATACTTTTCGAATTATGTGAAAGCAAAAGTAACTGAATCTGCATCGAGAATTCGACCTTATATCTTTTACTTCAAAAACCTTAAATGCGCTGCTTAGTCATGGCATTATTTTTAGTATGCTAGCAGAATACCAGCAAGCTACTGATAAATAGGATTTTATAGTTTATCAAAGTGATCAATGAGAAATTAAAAGTCCTTTAAGCCACTGGAAGTTGCTAGATGAATGTAGAAAGTTAACTCCCCTGTCTGATGATTGCATATGGTCTTGTAGATGTGCGCATTAGAAGAAGTGAAGAAATTGCATGCAGCATCGTAAGATTAAAGGTCTTAATAGAAGCCTTCGATTTCTATGTAGCGGAATAAAGTGAATCGATGATGCGAAATGATCTTCAGTTTTGTAATTGACTCAATGTAGAAGATTTTCTTGATGAATTTCTTATTTTTACTCTTAATCACTTTAGCTATTGTCTTTCGTAAGCAATTATAGTTGTTTTGATGCTTAGCGATCTCAGTATCGTTGAGTTTAGCAGTTTTCAGTGAGAAATAATTAGAAATTTTGTTGCCTATCATAGTAGTTTTTTAATTTAATTTGTTTATCCAGTCTAAAGAGAAAATTTTTGAGGTTGGGAGTGAAAAAGCAAACAAAATACATTTTTCTTAGAACTAGACATTGGTTGTTACTTTGTGAGAAGAAATACCACGATTTGTTAAAATTCAAATTTTCCTTCGCTGATCAAAAATGATATGCGTGTTAATAGTGCTGATAGGATAAAATTAATCTTTAACCAATGTGTAAATGGAACAAAATATTTGATAAATATTTATTATTTTTTTAACAGTTAAATAGTACAATTATTAACAAATTTGATTCCACTTATTCTAATACTGATTCAAGGACATGAGCTTATTTAGTCTGTCTCTCAACAACTAACCTTGGTTAGATTTCCAATTTAATATCTTAAAACTGTTTTCTGATCTTTCTTTCACACAAGCTGCACTTTTATTCACTTACAACTCTTATGATATTTCTCTTATTTTTCTTTAGATTTTTGAATAAGTTCCGGATAGAATTTCTCAATGAATATTTCCCTCTAAACCTCCTATTCAAATCCAAGTTATTGTTGTATTTATCCTATCCTATCTTCACGCATCTTCTCAACAGCTTTAATCTAATTTTATCCTACAATTACATGTGCACCATAAGCCATCACATCTCTTTAACCCATCCACGATGGACGATCTGGCCAATCAATATACGAAAACTCCATTTTCGTTGATAGTTTAATATCGTCTGCTGTAACAATATCTTAATCGATATTAGTAGTCTTAGTGTCACCAATTAACAGCTGAATCTAACTTGCAGCTTATTTAATTCTATTCAGACCTAGCATTTCACTTAAGTTCACAAGATCAGGGAAGCAAGTTGATTAGTATTAATTCAAATCAATACCCATCAAGCGCTAAAAGGAATTAGTAATGTAAATAGAAGTAATATTAACATCTTCTTCTTCAGGATTTACAGCGAGAATGCAATATGCTACAAAATCATTTTCGCTATATTTCTTGCTCATGTAATCTTTCACATATTTCTAAAACTCTTAAATCGCTTCTGTAACCTATTCTTCATCAATAATTCGTCCCTTTATCTTTTCTTTGAGCTCCTTTAAGTGTTTCGTTTAGATTCTGCATTCTTCCTAGTAGAGTCTAAGTAATTATGCAAGATTAAGATAACTAGGAGTGCCTAATTATTCAAAGTGATCGATCAGAAACTGAAATTCTTTTAATCCACTTGCCATGGGGGTTTACACCTTGAGCATTATGCTATCATTTTAAGAAGCTTCGATTTGCTGAATGGTGCAAGAACTAGGTAAATCAAACGGATTGGATGATTCTGCAGTTTCTAAATCGGAGTAGATTCCTTCTATCTCCATGTAGCTGAAGAGTAAAAATGAATTCTAAGGAGATAGTTTTACTTGCCTAATTGGGGAAATGACAAAGATTCTCTTAGTGAACTTTTTGCTCTTGGTTTGGTTGAATTTTGCGATGCACTTTCTGATCTTTAACTTGTTAAGTGAATTCGTTGGATTTATGTCAGTTGTTGTATCCTCTTCAACAGAAGGATCTGAAGATGAAAACTGTTATTAGTACTATTTACTTTACTCTAGAACATTCTCTTCTTCTTAGCAGCTACCAACCAATGAATTTTCTGAAGATCCAGCAATATCCTTTGAGTATTATTGAAAAAAAGGAGATATTTCTTTCTCATTTATTTATTATGATTCTTGAAAAGAATTCTCTGAAGCCAGCAATGAACTTTTGATCATTAAACTACTTGTGTCAAATTCTTTATCCATGGTTTTAGTTTAAAGTTGGAACTTAACTAATTGTACAATTAGTTTTTAGTGACTTGCAGCTGAATTTCTAAGTTGATATTATTCACTATTTTGATTAAAGTTCGTAAACACACACACACACACAAACAAGCAAAAACAAATAAATCTGTTTTTTTGTATTGTTTCACTTATTAGCAATTAAGATCTACTTATTGAACCATATCTCAAAACTTTATGAATGCATGGCATGAGTGATTGTTTAACTAGACACTAATGAGAAAATACCAAATATTAAGTTATTTTCTTATTTATTTTTAATTGAAAGTTTGTTGATTTTAGGTTGTTTTACAACAAAAAAGATTACTCTATAACTCAATCATTATTCTTTTTCTTACATAATTAAAGACTGAACCTTCTTTCTTTTATTACATTGAGAACAAAAACCTTCTTTATTCTTGTTGTGATTCAATGGTTCAACTATTATCTCCACTGATTTTAGCATTAAGGTCTTAAATTTATGTTTTCTCATCTCCTTTATTAGATTTTGATGCAAGCTCAGGATAAAACTTCTCAATGAAGATTTCTCTCCGAACCTACTAATCAAATTGTAGCTATTATTGCTTTTATCCATTTCTTTCTTCACGGATCTTCAGGATTGCTTGCATCTACGATATTCCAACAATCACATTCATCGAAAGTGCAATCATATCTCTAGGACCCAACCAAGATGGACGCTCTGGCCAATCAATGTATTAAAACTCCATTCGAGTTGAAAGTTTGATATCATCTGCTGTAATGATGTTTTATTCTGCAAATGCAGTTTCAAAACTACCTAAATACAGAAGGATCTAGTCTACTGTTTATTTTATTCTATTTAGGCCTAGCATTTCACATAAGTTCACAATGTCAGGATAATTAGTTGTTTAATATTGCTTCAAATCAACACCCATTAAGCTAAGAAAAGGTTTGTTCATATGTATGGATGTAATATTGACATCCTCTTCTTCAGGATTTACAGTGAAAATGCAGTATCCAATAAAATCTGTTTCACTAAACTTTCTGTCCAAATAATTCTTAACATATTGTCTGAATTCCTCTTGCGCTTCTATCACTTAGTCCTCTCCAATAATTCTGCATTAAATCTTATGATTTAGCTCTTATAAGTGTTTAGTTTAGATTCTACATTCTTGCTAGTATAATCTCAACAGTCTTGCAAGATTTAGATAGATTGGAGTTCCTAATTATTCAAAATGATCAATCAGAAACTGAAACTCTTTTAACCCACTAGACAGCAAATTCGGCTGTGTATACAGAATCACATCGTCTTTCTATGAAACTTCCATTTTTGAAACAGTACATGAGCCAGATAAGTCAAATGGATTGATCTATTCATCGTTATCTAGATCAGAGTACAGTCCTTCAATATCCATGTAGTTATAAAGTACGAATCTATTCTAAAGAACTAATTTCACTGCGCTAATAGGAGAAACAATGAAAACTCGTTTTATAAATTTTTTACTCTTAGTTTGTTTCAGTTTCACTATAGTTTTTTTGATCTCCAGCTTCTCAATATTCTTTCCTTAACCAATGCAAGTTGTATCGTTTTCAACTAAAGGATCAGATGATGGCGAAGGAAGTTTAGGCTAGAGCTAGTACTCTCTTAGAAAGCAACGATTAAGTAGTTAATCATCTGTATATTTAGGAATTGTTTTAGTTGAAGGATTGTCTGATGAGCTCTACCATGAACTTTAACATGCGAGAAGAAGACTATTTGAGTAGTCTAATTCTTAATTCATGTTTGAACTGATCTGATGACGATATTAATTATTTAATTAGCATTTTTTAATTCTGATTTCGAACCTTCTTTAAAAGCTTCAAATTTTTTAAAAAGATGCATAATCACAAAAGTTCTTCACAGCGAAATGTAATCAACTGTATTTTCAAGCAGATAATGTGATTTCTTCATAGTAGCTTTGATTATTTTTGCATATTTTTTGGATATTCTCTTCAAAATATGACTCGGTGATAAGTTTTTCTATGTGAAATTTGGTATTTATTCTTTCATGGTTTAAGTGTGTTTTAATTAGCAATATGAAAATTCCATAGATAACTTGACTATTGTTCCTTCCAATCAATAATATAACAACGGCAAAAGCGATTCTTCATTCCCTTGAGCATATTTTTTTGCCCCTCTCTCTCTCTTCCTGGGCCAAGTTATGTTAATAATAACTTATTTAAATATTTTTTAAAAATGTGCATTCTTCCAATGAATTTTTAGATATTCTTAATTCTAATTACTAATAACTCAAACATAATACATTCATATGCTAAATAAAATGAGTCCACTTGAAAATCAGTAAGATAAGCTAGTCAAAATCTGATAATCTATGCTATTCTCTCTCTCTCTTTCTTGTTTTCATTCATCAATAGGATATCCACAGATGACACTCATTGGTTAGAAAATCTAAGCCATCCATCCCTTCTGTAGCTGTTAAATATTCACACTTGCTGGAATATCAGTCTAGTTAATTGTCACAGTGCATTCATCCTACAAAATATGATTTATTGGTAAAAACAAACTAAAAAAACCAAATTTTGCACATTCTTACATCACGATCAACAAAAGTAACAACAACTTTGGATTCGCTCTTCCAATCAAGCATCTTCCAGCTCATTGTGAAAGCTTTCTTGGTTGCATCCTATTGTCATAAAGAGTTTATTGTGAGAATTATTGTCAACACATGATAAGAAATATCCTTGAATTACGAATTCAGAGAACACTCCTTGTATGCGGCCTTCGAGGATACTATACTTACCACCAATTTTAGCCTCAACTTAGCAAGGTGTTCTGGTATATTTCATAACCTCCCTTTTGATTGATTTTTCAAAAAAAAAACAACACAACTTAGCTAGATTGTTCATTAGGAAGCTGGTCAAAATTCGTACATAGGATCAGTGAGGGCAGCGAAAATGATCTTGGCTGGAACTTCGAAAGTCACATCAAATGTTAGATTCTAAGCCATGGAAAATAGGATATTTTTTGTAAATAAAGTTTGATTTTGTTAATTTTCTTTTTGTTTTTTATCCAAAAAACTAATTAAAAAGCAATCTGCAAATTTTTATCTTGTTTTTGAGCCCAATAGAAGTTTCCTTCTGTTTAATTATAAATATGTGTTCTAATCAAGAAGAAGATTCTTCGGCTTGAGAATCATTCTTATTCTTCTCATAGGAGAAGAATTTTTATTTTAATGCAGGACATCTACAAAAGTACAAAATAAATTTGAAATCAAAATACTTCTAAAGCGATTTTACAATAAAATCATCTCATTTTCTTATCTTTTGATCTGAGTTAGCTTTTTAACTTTGAACTCATTAAATTATTGAAGATAATAGTACCAACTTCCTTCAAAATATAATATTTTTTAAAATTATTCAATTTGCAATCTTCTGAATCCCCCCAAAATGATTCATTTATTTATATCCATTTGATAGCTCCACTTGTTGTTTGATCAGCCTTTTTCATAAAAAAGAAATTACGTGGGATCTCATTTGAGGAAGATATTTCTAAAAACATACAAACAAAAATTAATTAAAAACATTTTTTTCTTCTTCTGCATGATCACAACAAAACAACAACTTTGCTTTGCCGCAGTATTCCTGCTGGCTAGTGTCTTTCAACAAGCCAATTGTTTAGACTTGAACTTCAATAATAAGAAGCCTTAATGCTTCTTCCTGGAATTGAAATAAGGTGAAAAAATGCTAGTGGAATATGAAGTTACAGGTCATAAAGCTGAGTAATTCAAAATGAGCGTTTACGAAGATTTGACTCTTAGAGCACAACCAATCCATGCAAGCAACAAAGAAAAGAAAGGATCCTATTTGATTGAAGCTTCCCTGGATGCTGCTAAGGAGTACAGAGTATGCTTTGAGTCTCTTGATAACTCTGGTAAAATCCTCCAATTCGAATTCATCTCTCACTAAAAGCTGGTTGAAGCATATGCTGATGACAGTAAGCAAAAAATAAGAAACAAAAGCATTTAAACAGCAAGAGATTAATGATTGTTATATTTTCATTTTTTTAGAGGTACTTTAGTCAGCATTCCAAGAATCGAATGAGGCATATGATTTGATGAATAACATCTACTCTAATCTTAGACATTCCCTTATGAAAACAGAAATGCAAACTAAAGGTAAAAAAGGTTTATTTAATAGGATTTGTTTTTTTATTCTTTTTGAGGTGTACAATTACATGTGTTGATGATAGCAAACATGAACTAACCATATTATCTTTGTAAAACCTATTTAGTTTTGGAATCAACGGAGACTAAAGTGAAATGGTGCAGTGTGATCAAAATGGCACTCATGATTTCGATCACTGCCATTCAAATTATCGTCTTAACTGGGCTATTCAAGGATTACAGTCCACTTGGAATTTGAGAAGTGTTTTATGTTGTTGTTTCAGATAATTCATTCAATAGTTTGATGATGTTTTTATTGTTTTCTGGATATGTTTCTATTATTTTAAATCTCTCTTTCTTGAAATATGAGAAGAATATTAGGATAAATCAACATTTAAAAGAAACTGATTACACATCAATCTTATTTGTTAAGTTTGTTTTTGGAACTCTAATTCAAGAAAAATAACTGTTTTACTTCCTAACTATGTAATGATAGAAAAAAGAAATATCAAGAATCTTTCTTGTTTTTTAGTTAAAATACAAAAAATGATAGTCTTCAATAAGCGAATGCTTCCTTATTTTATCGTCTGATTGAGCACAACCAACAACGATAGCCTCTCAAAAGTAAACATAAAAGATCTTAAATCAATTTGTACCCACTATTTTCTGTGTGAGCTCAAAAAAGAATCAGAGATTACATAAAAAGATATTAATTGAAACCAAGATTAATCTCCTTTAGAACAGTCTTTTTGATCGCCTATTAAGCTTGATTCTAATGAAATATAAACCAAAAAAGACTTAAAAATGAAATACTCGCAAATAAATACAATATCTTTATGATCCTCTTGCTTTTCTAGTTTCTGATTAAGGCAAGCAGGAAACTAATGAGATGAATGAACATTTTTAAGGAAATGTAGGACATAAAAGGGGAAAAAAATGATAAAGAAAAGAAAGAATTCTTGTATTAGTAATTTTTGATCAATCTCAAAAAGGATGGAAAGCAAAGAATGAAAAAATAAAATAAACTAATAATCAACAAGCCTAACTGACTCTTCTTTCAAGTTGTCCATCAATATTTCATTGAATTAGTTTTGTGTCCTACTTCATATTCATGTCTTATCTATGTTTTGTCACTCCTTCAAGGTATTTTCTTGAAAAAGTATGTTTTCTCACTTTTGTGTAACAAAAATACGAATTAATAACCACTCACCAAAGAAAAAATAATAATAATAATTCGAATAGATGTAAATCAAATTGAAGTTGACATTGAATGAGTCTTAATCAATAAAATAAAGAAAGCATATTCCCCTTCTCTTCCTCTATTCTTCTTTAGTTTCTTAATAATAATAAAAAATAACTAATAACTACAAAACACAATTATAATTTAGTTAATGGAATTATTCTCACTTATGGAACCCAGAAATAAGCTTACTCATCTTAATCTCAGAAAGCGAATACTTCTTAACGCTTGGAGACCAGTGATTAAAATAATCGCTCATGTGTAAGGAAAACAAAGAAGAGTTAGAGCAAGAAAGAGAGAGAAAAACAATAATGATGAAAAATCAATCTTCTGAGTAAATTTCTAGCTCTTTTAATTAGCGATCTACTGGGATATCTCAACTTAAGGTTAACTTTGGATAATAGCATTCTCTCTCTCGAAGTCTCCTTATGAGAAATGTCAATACCCCTGATAGAGGGAAACGAATGCATGGTTTTTTTCAATTCAGTGTTCTACCTGACACGAAGGAAATACCAGCTGCGCGTGCTTTTGTTCCTTTCGATGGAGCGAAGGTTTATTCGTTGGAAAGAACGAAAAGAAGAGGAACGCATGGAGATCGAGATGTGTTTGAAAATCATCAGAATGCTATTCAAAATAGCAATCACAAGAGAAAAGAGCTGTTGAATGCGAGTTTATTTGAGGGAAACTCGATGAATGAAAATACGAAAACGGAAGAGAAAGAAAGGGTTGAAAATGACATGCTTCATTTGTCTTCTCGTCCAAGGACAAGAGATGTGCAAATGAGGAAACAGAGAATGCAAGCAGATGCGTTAGATCAATAGGTAAGAAGAAAGGGAAACGTTGTTAGGGAGATTGAATAGTTGTTGTTTTGCGCATAGATTGAAGAAAGAAGACTTTTAAAAGAGAGTCTCTGCTCAAAGGACATAAGGAACGAGAGTGGAAGTAACAATAAGATCCGAAATAATTCACCTATCTCCTTCGCGAAGGAGCTTCTTCTCGATTCTTCATTTTTCTACTCCTCTCCGGTGAATGAAATTCGAAACATGAATAGGAATAATATTCCTGGGAAAGACAGGTATAATAATAATCATACAAACAGAGCTGCTTAGGCATTGCAGCAGATAAGTCCAGGCACTTTAACCCTAGAAGAACGAATAGCAAGATAAGCTGAAATATATCATTCCTTGCATAATCCTTTGCTTGTTGGAGGAATAAATCAAAGGAATAGTAATGAATTTAATGGGAATGTTAGATTACCTTCGCATAGTGAGTTCAGGGATGCAGGAGAAGATGAAGGGAAGATTAAAAAGGACAGAGAAATGAGATTGAGACAGCTGATTTAGTATAGATAAATGAAAGCTGTTGGGAAAGTACAAGAGATTTCATAGGAAAGAGTGAAGAAATAGGTTTATGCGAATAAGGATGAAGTAGGATTTGATTAGAGGCATAGTGTTTTTGAGGGAAATGAGAACGATAAAGGAAGTCAATTAGCAGAGGAAGGGATAAGGAGAGTCAAGTAAGTTTAACGATAAAGAGATGGATAAAGAGAGTCATTGAATAGAAAAGAGAAAGATCGATATTAACATCTGAAGCGAGAAGACAAGAAGGGCAAGGAAGTAGGGTAAAGTTGGAGTAGAAATGAAAGGAATGAGGAGAAATCAGAAAATGTTAAATATTCTGAGAATCTAGCTGAAAAAATGGATGGTTAGCAAGTTCAAGATGAAGAAACAACGCTTAAGACTCTTGCCTATCGAAGACTGCACACAAACGAGGAGAGATTGACTCCATTGAGAGATCAAAAGTTTAAGAAATATTCTGAAGAATTGCAGTTATTTCCAGTGATTTCTAAGAGTCCACAGCAAGAATCAGCATAGAACAGCACGGAGAAACGAACTTCATAGCTGAGATAGTCTCCATCGATTATTCTAGAGTTAGAGAGTGAAGCATTCAAGAAACTCAAAGATGATCGGCCTTCTTTGATCAGTTCGATTCTTCCGTTCACACCGACAAAACGAGAGCCTGAGATGATGACGATGAGCAAAGGGCAAGCTCTCTAAGGAGTGTTTAACTCAGTAGCTAAAGAAATGACTGCTGTGAAGGAGAACGTTGAGAGAGTTGGGTTGGATGTTTTGAAGTAGGATATGATGAGTCGAAATGCACTTAGAGAGGAAGTTAAATTATATGCTATGAATACAGTTAAAAAGATTTAAGAAGAGGGGAAATATAAAGGAAAGAAGAAGTAATCGAATGAGCAAAGAAGAATTGAGAAAAAGGAAGGGAATAATATGGCAGTTGGTGTTAAGAATTAAGAAAAGGAAAGGGATAATCATTAAATAAGTGAAGAATAAGAGAATCATAACAGGCATCTGAAAGATATGATGGATGATTCGCTATGTTTAAATAGTAATACTCAAAATAAAGAAGGCTCTGAGGTTTCATAGCTAGGAAGAGAGTCAAAAGGACAAAAGGCACTTGGAAATAAGGAATTAAGCAATAATAGTTCGATCTAAATATTCAATGAGCATTAGATTTCTAGAGAACATCATAATGGAGAAGCAAATAATTGAGAGAAATGCATCAATGGATTCAGAGGAGACCTTCAGAGTAATTATTATCAAAGTTGGAATAAGCGATAGACTCCTATCTCAATAGGAAGCAAGAAGAACAAAACAAATAACAAAAATAAGCATTTGGCGTCGATCACAAAATAATACTATAAAAAGGGAGAAACTAACATAACAAAATCATTTATTTTTTACATATGGGTTACACTAATCAACACTAAATGATATTCAAAAGCAAAACAGTTTCAAAAAAGAAAGAAAATATTTGTTACTTCTTAGTTCGAGAGAAGAATAAAGAGAAAGAGAGTGTATTTCTGTATTTTATTTGGAAGGTTATTGATACATTCTTTCTCAGTCGAATTTGTCTACTAGAGATTGATCTTTGAAAGTAGAAACGTCATAAAATCTAAACCAGTAATCATCTTCAATACTCACAAATGATATCCCAAAGTGATACTTTCCATTCTTATTTATCTTTTCCACTTTGACTTTTGTGATATTGTTGTGTGATTAGTCCGCGAAGTAGAAAGATTGGGTCTGAATGCAGAACCTAAAATGAATAGTCGTGAGAAGGTTGCAGACTGGAGACTGATTGAGAAATAGGCCTTTGATACTATCGTAATCATAATCTGCTGGACTTCCTGAATGAAAATTGGTTCTGTAGTTAGGATATCCAACTAATTAAGTATGTATAACATTTTCAGGGATCAAGCCGATCATAACATGTTGTTTATAAGAAATAGGTTTGCTGAAAGTACATGCAAGTGAATAAACAAGACTGTTGTCTAACACAGTGTCACACACTGCTGAACCGAATATCGAAATTTTTTGGATCACTTTCACGCCGTTCTCCTCTTCCTCCAACTGTAGACTGCTACTTTTTAACAATCTAGGCAATATCCATCCCCATTTTATACTACTTTCCTTTAAGCTTTGTGCCAACTCAAACACTGGAAAATTGCTTAGTAACTGTTCTACTTCTTGGTACTCAGCTTCTTTCAAATCAGATATTTATTTTCTTATTATTTCGCAGACTCTTGTTGAATAATCTTACTATCCCAACTAAGGCTTTAAGCTATTCTTGTAATCCTATCCATACTTTTCATTGAGCTCTCTGATTTTTTTACCTAGTTTGCTTAAATTCATCAGCTGCTATCTTTCTAAACCTCTCCAAGAGATCCTTGAAGCTTAGATATCCCCCACATCAAAGGAATCTAAATAGAACTTGACTCCTTTGAGAGCTTGATTCATCTTCTCAAGATATTCTTTGCTGCAACAATTACTTTCATTTCCCACTAAATCTACAATTCCTTCCATAGTTAGACTATTCCTATTGCCTTATTATTGTGTTTGATTGCGCATTGAGATGATTTACTTTCCAACACCTACGATTTCTTGAAGTTACTGTTGATTGAGTTCTCCATCTTTAAGTAGTTGTTTTATCTCTTATGCCATCTCTCCGATTCTTTTCACTTCTGAATCGTTAAACTCACTGAAATGTTCTTGTTCATATCCTTCTTTATGAAGAGCTTCCATTTCAAAAATTTCAACATATCTCTTGACGCCTTCGAACATTCTCTCAATGCTTGATACAGCACTATCACTTGTGTGATTGGCCTTGCATTTAATCAACTTCATAATATCTGAAACCTTCATATTGTGTTGGCAGTGATCTTTTTGTCTTTTCTTTTTACTCTCAACAAGAGTATTGATAAATCTTTATATCTCTTCAAGCTCTCCTAACTCTAAGATTGCAAGGTCATCCATTCTCTTCTTTTATTCTTTGGTGTTCCATAAATCAGCTTTGTTAATGCAATAAGTATTATTCAGCACACTGGAGCCTAGGCTTATTGCTGTATCCACGTTTGCAGGAGTTTACCCTTTATCCTCCTTTTGATTAGGTTTAACAATAAATTCCTTCAAGTTTTCAATAGGAAATATATTTATTTTAGATATATATGATAGAATTTCTGATTTAATTTTTTATGGTCCTTCGAAGTCAATCGAGTTTTCCAGAAGCTCCATTTCTTTTAAGCTCGCTTCCAAAGCCTTCTTGTTTTGTTCTTTATGTGATAGAACTTCTTTTGTGGCTTCTTTGACTTTTTCAGACAATTCATCTATCTCAATGGAAGTCTCAGACACTAATTTCTTTAGAGCTTCCTTCTAGCTTACTTCATTGTACAGTTGAAGAATCCTCTCATCGAAATCCCACAACGACTCTGCTTGCTTCTTCATTGATTCTTGCACAGCGTCTATTTTCGCAAGCACTTCGATTCTAAGTTCTTTGAAGTATTTCTCAATCTACTCCTTGTATTATTGGTCTGGCTTCTGTCTGTCTGAAAGTGCTTTGATTTTCCTGATTAGCTCGCTATTTTCAGGAAGAGGCCATTGCTAAAATACCGTTTTATTCGTGCATTTCTAGATCTAAACAACGGGTATTAAATATCTGGAATCAAGTACCTGATCTACAATGCAGAAATTGCACTTGAAAGCGTTATCTGTGCGAGAGGGATCTGTGCATATAAATTAAAATTCTGCATTTTCATGAAGAGGACATGTCCGAAGAGGAATATCACAAGCTACCTAAAAAAGAGGTTGCTGCTGAGGATGAATGTCTTGAAAGTCTGAATTCATTTTGTTAAATTATTTTGCGAGAGATTTTGCTTTTCTTTCCTCGAATATCTAAATATTTCTTTCTGGTATTTTACTTTAATAAATCTCAAAATAAAGAATCCTATGAGGTTTCATAGCTAGGAAGAGAAGCAAAAGGGGAAAAGACACTTGGAAATAAGGAATTGAGCAATAATAGTTCAATCTAAATATTTAATAATGAGCATTAGATTTCTAGAGAACATCATGGAGAAGCTAATAATTGAGAGAAATGCATCAATGGATTTAGTGGAGACATTCATAGTCATTATTACCAAAGCATGAATCAATAGGAGATTATTTTCTCTAAAAGAAAAAGCTATTGACTGGTATATTAATAGGAAGTAAGACGAACAAAACTAATAACAAAAATAAGCATTTGGCCGGATCACAAATTAGTAATATTTATGAGGGGAGAGAAACTAACTTAACAAAATCATTTATTTTTTACATATGGGTTACACTAATCAACACTAAATGATATTCAAAAGCAAAGTTGTTTCAAAAAGAAAGAAAATAAATACTACTTCTCAGTTCAAGAGAAGAATAAGAAAAAGATGAATAAATAATTAAAGATCCATATTTTATTTAGCCTATTATTCTTGAATTGAACACATCACACAAAATATCTAAGAGAAATAATTAAAGGAAAGAAAGAGAAAGAGAGTGTGTTTTTCTTAATATTATTTGGAAGGTTACTTATTTCTTCTTTCTCATTCGAATTTATCAACTAGAGATTGATCTTTCATGGTGACAACGTCATAAAATCTAAACCAGTAATCATCCTCAGAAACACTAAATGATATCCCAAAGCGATACTTTTCATTTTAATTGATGTTATTTACTTTGACTTTTGTAATATTATTGTGCGATTAGTCTGCGAAGTAGAAAGATTGGGTCTGTATGCAGAACCTAAAATGAATATTAGTTAGAGTGTTACAGACTGGAGACTGATTCAGAATTTTTCCTTTGACACTATCATAATTAGAACATGTTGCACTTGCTGAATTAAAGTTGATATAATGATTAGGATATCCAACAAAGTCAGTATCAATTTTATTTTCGGGGATCAAGCCAATCAAAATATATTGTTGATTAAAAATAGGTTTGTTGAATGTGCATGTGAGTGAATAAACAAGACTGTTGTCTAGCACACTATCACACACTGCTGAACCTTGTAGCTTAGTTTTTTGGATTACTTTCACTCCATTCTGCTCTTCCTCCAACTTTAGACTGCTACTACTATTAAATCCAGGCAACATCCATCCCCATTTTATACTTCTACCTTCCCATATGCTTTGTGTCAACTCAAATACTGGGAAATTACTTAGTAATTGTTCTATTTCTTGGCACTCAGCTTCTCTCAAATAAGATATTTATTTTCTAATTATTTCGCAGACTCTTGTTGACTAAACTTACTATTTTATCTTAGGTTTTAAGCTATTCTTGTAATCCTATCCATACTTTTCATTGAGCTCTCTGATTTTATTACCTAATTTGCTTAGATTCATCAGCTGCTCTCTTTCTAAACCTCTCCAAGACATCCTTGGAGCTTAGATATCGCCCACACCAAAGGAATCTAAATAGAACTTGACTCCTTTGAGAGCTTAACTCAGCTTCTCAAGATATTCTCTATTGCAAAAATTACTTTCATTTCCCACTAAATCTACAATTCCTTCCATAGTTAGACGATTCTGATTATCTTATTATTGTGGTTGATTGCGCATTGAGATGATTTACTTTCCAACACCTACGATTTCTTGAAGTTACTGTTGATTTAGTTCTCCATCTTTCAGTAGTTCTTTTATCTCTTGTGCCATCTCTCTAATTCTTTTGACTTCTGAATCGTTAAACTCATCCAATTGTTCTTGTTCATATCTTTCCTTGTGAAGAGCTTCAATTTCAAAAGTTTCAACATATCTCTTGATGCCTTCGAACATTCTCTCAATGCTAGATACCGCATTATCACTTGTGTGATTGGCCTTGCATTTAATGAGCTTCATAATATCTGAAACTTTCATTTTGTGTTGACCTTACTGTTACTGTCTTTTCTGTTTGCTCTCAACAAGAACATTGATAAACGCTTAGATCTCCTCAATCTCACCTTCATCTAGGATTGCAAGGTCATCGATTCTCTTCCTTTCTTCGTTGATGTTCCCTAAATCAGCTTTGTTAATCAATGGGCTAAATTTCTTGAAATTCTATCTTAGTCTCTCATTAAACTCTTAGGAAGTATTATTCAACACACTGGAGGCTAGACTTATCACTGTATCCATATTTCCAGTTCCTTATCCTCTATGTTCCTCCTATTGATTAGGTTCAACCATTAATTCCCTCAGATTTCCAATAGGAAACATAGTTATTTTAGATAAATTAGATAGTATTTCTAATTTGATTATTGATGGTCCTTCGAAATCAATCGAGCTTTCTAGAAACTCTAATTATTCTAAGCTCACTTCCAACGCTGTCTTGTTTTGTTCTTTATGTAAAAGAACTTCTTTTGTGGTTTCTTTGACTTTTTCAGACAATTCATCGATTTCCATGGAAGTCTCGGACACTAATTTTTTTAGAGCTTCCTTCTAGCTTACTTCATTGTACAGTTGAAGAATCCTCTCATCGAAATCCCACAATGACTCCGCTTATTTCTTCATTGATTCTTACACTTCGTCTATTTTAGCAAGCACTTCAATTCTAAGTTCTTTGAAGTATTTATCTATGTTCTCCTTGTATTTTATGTCTGTCTTCTGTCTGACTGAAAGTGCTTAGATTTTCCTAATGAGCTCGCTATTTTCAGGCAGCGGCCAGTGATAAAACACTGTCTTGTTAGTACTATGCTAAACCTAGAAAATAGGCAGTAGATATTTGGGATCAAGAACCTGATCAATAATGCATAAATCGCATTTGAAAGCATTATCTGTGCGAGAGGAATCAGTGCTGATAAATCCGAATTCCATGTTGCCATGAAGAGAGCATGTTCTTTGAGTTGTATTTTGTCCTACAGGGAAAAGACATTGCTGGTCAAGAGAGTTGCTTTAAAGTGCTGAAGTCATTTTACTAGATTTGACTGAGGGTGATTGATTATGCTTTTCTTTCTTTGATTTGTTTTTTATTTTGTGTTTTTTTTTATGAATACTCCCAAATCACGATTCTTTTAAATTATCCCAATCAAAATTTAGAATATTTTGATTTTCGTTGATTCTAGAATTATTTAGGGCTTGCTAAGATACGTAGAGGATACTTTGAAAGAGTTGCAAATTTCGTTTGGGAATGGCTTAATGCTGGCTAGCTAGCCATTGTTAAATATGTGCTTGGATTGAGAAGGGATCTTTTTCGTAGAAAGACAAAAGATAACTAAAGATTAAAATGTATTTCATGATCAATTCGACTTTTTTGATTGTACTTGAGTGCTTTAAATTATTTTTTTGTTTATTTAGCTATAAAAACCTGCTAATATTTTTTCAGAAAGCCCTTGAAAAGTTATTTATTTACATCAATACATACTTCTTAAATAAAAATATGGCTGATACTGCTATTTGCTGCATCACCTCCCTTATGTATTAGTTTCTTTTTTTGTTCGTCGTTCATGGAATAGACAAAGTATCACTCAATACTACTTTGTTTTAAACTCCTTATTTATTGAGTCCACTAACTGCTTTTTTATTATAAAATGGAAAAAAATCTCTGCCATCTCTTTACCATTCATTCTTTCCTTGTTAGAATAGGTTTTTATCTCTGTTGAGAGATGATTCTATTATAATCTTTTCTGGATTATTTACTTCCTGTTTGTTACTTCATGAAATTAATTTAAGCTAAGAAAAAGATTAAAAAGTGGAAAATTTTTAAAAAAAACATGTTTTTCTTCCTTTTTCTTGGAGCTGTTGAGGTGATTGGGATCATAATGATTTATCGCTTGTTTTGCACCTTCGTGATTGGTGCAATCCGCAAGAGAGCGTATCCAATCAACTAAGAAACAACTGTGCTGCTGACAGGAGCAGCTATGGGTGTGGGCAAGCTTCTCGCACTGGAATTCGCAAAGAACCATAAATGCGAGATTATAATCTATGACATTAGGGAAGATTTGATGGATCCTGTGATAAAGGACATCGAAAACGCCGGCGCGAAAGGATATTTCTACAAATGCGATGTCAGTAACGAAGCTGAACTTGCTAGCACGGTATAGAATACTCTAGCGCAGTTCAAGAAAATAGATATTCTGATTAATAATGTCGGCATCGCGAATCTAAAGTTATTCACTGAAGTACATTTTCAAGAAATTCAAAAGGCTGTCGCTGTGAATTTCCTTTCGCCTGTTTCGATCATCAAGAAAGTGCTACCTGTGATGATACAGCGACAGAAAGGACACATTGTGAATGTTTCTTCAGTTGCATCATTGCTGCCTTCGATCAAGATGACTGATTACTGTGCAAGCAAAGCTGCTCTTTCTGGATTTCACAATGCACTCAGACTAGAACTCAAACAATACAACAAGCCAATATACACAACTTTAATCTGTCCTTATGCAGTAAATACCGGTGTACTCTAAGGCTTAGAAACAAAACTTAAAAGTCTCTTTCCTATTCTTGATGATGGAGCAGTTGCTAAAGAAATATATAATTCGATTCTTGAACGACGGGAAGAAGTTTTTATTCCATAGAGTTGGAAGCAAGGCGCATTGTTTTTAAGATCTCTTCCTACAGTAATTATTGATTGGCTTAGTATCAATTATTTAGGATAAGTAGCGTAAAAGCTAACTGGAAGAAGCTCAAGGAAGAAAGATTTATGAATCAACAGATTCGTATTCGTCCAGAGATAAAGGAGGCGCATTAAAAATATTAAACAATTTCAAAAATATGTTTATGTGTAATTTAAAGAAAATTATGGCTTTGTATCTTCACTATTTTTTATTTCATGTGTAACTACCTGCTTTTTTGGTCTGGTTTATTGAATTTTCAAGGGGATAAGATGGATTAAGTGCAAGATACAGCACACTCCATTGTGAGACGGGCCTTGCATATTTAATCAGCTTCATAATAGCTTAAACCTTCATTTTCTGATTGCCTTGCTCTCTTGCTGTCTTTCATTTTTCATCTCAACAAGAACATTGAAAGAGAAAATTTGATTTCCAAATGAAAGTATTTTTAAAAAAGTGTTTTTTTTTTATCAAATATGGAAAAATTATGAAAGATTCTTTGATTTTTTAATCCTTAATAACCAGAAGGAAGCGAAGTGCAAGAATTACAAGCTCTATTTGAGATAGTATGAAGCTAGCTAGCTATTCTTTTATGTTGGTTTATGTGTGTAAATTTGAATAAAAATAAAACTTAAAAAACAAAGATTAACATGTATTTTTTAGATGACTATTTTTGTCAAATCTTAATAGCGAAAGAGTATCAAATAATTAATAAAGAAAAAACCATTTATTAAAGTTCTTTTTTATCAAGTAATGCACTGCCATTTTTATTATCTTTTCTGATTCAAACCAAGTCAAAACAAAGGAATTTGTCAAATAACTCATTAGGGGAAAGCAATATCAATTGAATTTTAAAATTTAAGATAGTAAATTAAGTTTCCTTAAAGCCTTAAGATTATCGCAATGTTATTGATTTTTACTTTATATCACAACGAACTGATGATTGGAATTAAAAAAAAAGGAATTTTCTTTTTTTATTAAGTTAATTTCTTCAGTGTAACTACTAAAAAGGGGAAAAAAGTTAATAAAATTACACATTAGCCAAAAGAGCAAACTGCATTATGGATAGCGCTTAGTAACGAGATTCGTCTTTGTATTTTGGTCTTGGAGTTTGCTCTTAAGGATCTTGCACTAAACGGTATGAAGAATCAGCTAAAGAATAGGATATTTTGTAGAAAAATGATGAGTCTGGTAACCTAGAAGAATCAGCGATAAATGAGAGAGATGGCAGAGATTACCAATCAGCTAAAAAATAAGATATCTCATAGGTTTCAAAAGAAAGAAGCTTCCAAAAGGAAATCAAGAATCATAGCTACTTGAGTTCATCTAAAGATCAGTCTCTTGCTCAATCTCTCAAGGATCTTCAATTCGTCAATTAATATCCTCATTCAGCTATTAAACTACCTCATGATTAACAACATCAACTTTATACTAATTTTGTAACACCTCCATGCAACAAATACAGCAAGAATCCAGGGAATACCTATCCATCTTTGACAGACTTTGGACGTATTTCATATAATTCTCCAAACAAGTTTTACTAACAAACAGGAGGAGGTGATCATATGTTTAATGGTGTTTTGCAGCTGAAAGATATGGAAAATAAAATAATTCTTAATAAACAAGAGACTCTCTCTAAAAAGTCCAGTACAGATTGTTCCGACCATTCCAAAGTGTAGAGTAGTACAGTTACAAAAATATTATTAGAAACGCATACCTTAGAGAAAATAGCAGAAAAACCATAATAATTGTAAGGAGATGTTGTAGATACTAAGGTAAGAGATCATAATTGCTAAAATAACTAATAACTCGCAGATGGTAGGTGTTTTAACTCCGAAGAAAGTGATAAGAATACGCAGGAGGAAGAAGAACAAAGAGCGAATAGTGGAAGGAACTTATCAGGAAGTCGAGTAGTTGATTTTTCAAGAACTGAAGTTCATGAATATTCTGCAAGAAATAGCATAACGAAGTAATCTCCTCAGTAGAATAAATATCTCGAATCATTCCCTAGTGGGAGTATCACACAAAACAATGACATTTCAATCCCTCCTAGACTTCATATTCCACTTCCATCAGAGTAATGCTCTCAATCCACTGAGAAACTGTAAGAGTTTGCACCAATTATTGCGGAACCAGATGCACAGATAGCAACATCTGTGATTGTAAAAAAAGTAAATTAATTATTTATTCGTTAACCTTCTTAGTTAGTATCATAACCAACGCCTACGAATAAAACTACTCAAAAATAGCCATAACTGTTGCATTAAAACAGCTTGCAATTTTAACAACATAATGAACAATCTCTTATGTAAATCAATTTAACTAGCACACAATTTCATGATGTGCTTTCTCCAATCAGCAATAATAATAATAATAATAATAATAATAACCATCATATTCCTGCTTCTTTTTGTTTCTAAAACTATCCTGAGAATGTTTCAAAGCATCCAAAACAGGAACATCTACAAGAATAGCAATAAATGAATAGCAATGATCAAGATAAATTGGATTTAGAAGATATTTTTAAAAAATATTAAGTTAATTTGAAAGATAATAGCATTAATAGAAGTAAAAATAGTAACACTAATCACATTGACGATTAAACCAAGAAAAGGTACTAATCAGTTGATCAAGCTTATTTACGGAGAGCTCATGAGATTCTCGAATTAGCAGCGAAACTCAACGATTCAACATAAAGCAATTCTCATTAGAGGAAATCACCATGTAAAATGGCTGATAAAATCAAAGAATCATTCTAAATCAGCAACAAAGAAGAGGCGATATTATGCAAATATGTCATTGAACCTCCAAGCAGAGCAGTGGATTTATTGAAATCATCTGAGTTCTCCCTTGCTGCAAAAGATAATAAATATAATTCAGTTACTGAAAGCAGATCGTAGCATCTAAAACCTGAAATTCATTAAAACTATGAAGATAAAGAAGAAACAGTCAAAATGGCAGGTCTTCATAAGAATAACATATATGATTAGACTAATTACGGCTTGAAATTGAATAGCTTTAATTAATCTAACTTCAATCAAATATCGAAAGACACTGATAGAATAACTAGAAGTAATTAACAGGAATAAGCATATTGTACCAGACAAACTGCTTCAGAAGGTTATGAGAAGTTTAATCATCTTCATAAAGAACAAGTTAACTATAAAACACCCAATACTATATAGTTTGATGGTATTATTAATAAAGATTTTCAAGATACTATCAATGAAAACGATTTCCTGCAGGGTTGTTAGACAAATATCCCAGAGTACGATTTTCTAGATTCTCATTAATTCAATGCAGAATA
>Ga0302271_10001366_pt1 | contig 23562 bp, 20 predicted proteins | sample III_Bog_N1_1_FD_198767 | JGI IMG/M metagenome (GOLD analysis project Ga0302271, IMG submission 198767) | Peat permafrost microbial communities from Stordalen Mire near Abisko, Sweden - III_Bog_N1_1 | ecosystem: Environmental > Terrestrial > Soil > Wetlands > Peat | place: Sweden: Abisko... | reverse complement strand
CCCCCCCCCAAAAATATCAAAATGAGAGTTTATTAACTACAATCCCTTTAATTCGATTAGATTAAGTGGGTATTGATTTTGATATATTTTATTACTAATTTGACAAGATTTAGGAAAAGATTGAAAACTACAAAAATAGCGGGAGAGTATTTTTTTCAAAAAAAGAAAAAATTGACATTAGCAAAGAATTTGATAAGAAGGTATAATAAAAATATTAAAAATAGGCAATATTATATCTGAAAGAAAAAAAATAAGAAGAAAAATGAGTGATACTGAAAAAAAGAGCAACGAAAAAGGCTAAATCGTACCTGAGCCAACGAAATATTTTGAGTTCTTCAAGAGCGCTGTTGAAGCATATGAAGAAAAAGGCTTACAGAAGAAACTAACTGAAAGACCTGCTAAAACACCTTATTGTCTTTATGAAGATATGAAAATTATCCTCTCGTTTGCTCATTAAGCTGCGAACTAGAAAACAAATAAGTTTAAGGCACTAGCTGCTTCAAGCTTAGCCCATAGAACAGAAGAGTCGATCCGCTCGCGTCACAAAATGTTCTTGTCGAATTTGAATCTAGACCATTTGTAGTTGGTAGTTGCATTCCTTAGTAAGAACAAAGTTGGATTGAATGGGTATCTCATACCGATTAAAGGAGACAACGATAAGATTGGTTTCATAGTCAGTCCAGATTTTAAGGTCACTGGATAAAGGCAATAAGCTAAGTAGAATAAAGATAATAATAGCAGTAGTGTTAAGAAACAAGAAGGAACATCTAAGTTCCTCCTGAAGAAGAGGCCAAATGAGAATGCACCTGAAATTCTTCTGAATGGCAGAAAAGAACAAAAACGCAATGAGCAGTAGATAGAGGAAGAAGAGTCGAAGGAGGAAACAGAGATCCAAGTTAGAAAGCAAAGAGGTCTTAACGAAGCAGAGCTCAAGGATACAAGAGAACTTGATTTCTACATCACATTTCTGGCAAATTACGAAAACATGTAGAAAAAAAATATGATCTGCGTTCTTGACAAACTCTCGGGTGATCTCAATCAGCTTGTGGACTTCATCCAGACCAAAAACTTGAATCTTCTTTGGAAAGATGACGAAGACAAGATCTTATAAAATTTCTCATCGTAAACTCCTTAATCGATTTTCCTTCTCAAGCAGCTCAAGAAAGGAAAACATAATATTCTTCGTAGAGCAGAATATCTTGGGATCACACTTCCTGAATTCGAGTGATTTGCTTTTGGCAAGACCATCAAAGCTGTGTTATGTGTGTATGTACTAAAAAGGATTATTTTTTTGTTCAAACAACATTTTTGAAACTAAACTTGAAAAATTTTTTACTATGTAAAAAAAAAAGACTAATTTGGGAAACTATGTTGAGTTGATTGGAAGGAATAATTGCCTTAAAATTGCGAGTTTTAACAACACATATTCAATTTAGACATTTTCAATAAAATCAATCTTAAAGTATACTTGAATACAAAATGTTTTGCTGTTGATATTTCTAAGCTGTTTGAGAAATCCCTAAAGAAGTAGCATGAGACAATCTAAAATTCAGTTGTTAATGATTGAGTGAGTTCTTTGGTAACAAATAAAAACAAAAGAATGCATTCTCTTCTATTTTGATTGGTATTTAACGAAAAATTCAAAGTTATTCATAACAAACTAGTCTGAACAAATCTAATAAAAATCTACAACCGAACTAAGAAAACTCATGAAAAAAGCATAGACCCATCCAGTAGCATCATCTCAAGCACTGTATGTACCTCCTAAATTCTTCCTTCTCTCTGTGAAAAAAGGAGAAGCTTAAACCTTGTTGCTGTAACAATGTTCGATCAAGAAGATGCAAACAGATTTCAATCATGATTCAGATTCCTAATCATCAAAGGCTGCTACTAAATAGTACACCTAGAGATGTTCAACTGGAACATATTGGAGAGATACTGGACCAAACAACTCTACAACTATTTCAGGACTAAACTAGCAAAGATTAGATATTTCATTTGGAAAAGAACCCAAAAGTGAAAGTACTTAGAGTAGTGAATCATGCGATATGCGCATGGCTAGATTGAGACAAAAATAACAGAATACACTTAAAGAACTGTTCCAAAAGACAGTCAGTTCGTTAGATCAAAAGCTAGCTGCGCATAAAAGGAGAACGGAATCAGAACAATCAATGGAAAGCATCCAAACTAGCTCCAAAATGTTAAAAGAAAATCAGGGTTCTGTGGAAGAACTTTCAAGAAATAAAGACAATTACGGACAACAATAGGAAAGCTAATCATCAAGCAGAAAAGACAGTTAAAGTTAAGACATGGATCCATAATAATAGAGAGATCAAAGTACTGACAATTATGGCAATTAACGCTGTTTGTAATAATTATCCAGCGTGAGATAAAACTAAAGCTACGAACTTTGTAAAACAGAACCAAAACCAGAGAAAACCCTCAAGGATATAATAAATCAAAATAAAAGCATTTCTTTGCTGAGCTAATCCTTGAAAGCTAGGATGAAAGAACTAGAAGATAAGTATCTACAATCAGAGAATAAAGGAAAACTACCGAAAAGAGTAAGTTGGGAAGCATTAGAAGAAAACATAAGTAGCTATAGTCATACCTACGAGAACAACACCTACAATAATAATCATAAGAAATCACTTAGTTATGCCAATTTAACTCCACATTATGATAGTAGTAGCATATCCTCCGCAAAGGAAAAGGAAGATTATTTGCGTCCAAATTGTGATGAGTTTGGATCAGTATCGCTCTCAAAGAAAGTCAACTCATAACATCATAATAATTACCAACCCCTTGCGAACTTCAAATAGCCAAAAACTGCGCCTTCCTGGGAGTCTAAAAGATCGAATTCTATGATAGCTTTAACTTTGAAGGATAGCTAGCAGCAACCTCGTAAACAATTTAGCAACAACCCATAAGCTATTTCAGTACATGAGTTGTAAAGTGCCAATGATAAAGGTTTTTAACCCGCAATCTATAATCCAATTTTAGGATCATTACAGACTAATAAAGATACTAATAGGAGAAATTCTTTAAAGATGAGTTATTCTTCTTCATCTTGTTCAATACCTTGTAACTCGTTACCTAACTCAAATAGAAAATAATACGAAGTCTAGGAATAAGATTGTTCGAATGATTCTAAACCAATTAAGTCTAATTACTTGAATAAAGCTAAAGGTAGTTTTGATAGAATTGAGAGTTAGAAAGCAAACAGTTTAGTAGACAAGGCATATTCTTCTCTGAAATATGAAGATAATAATCTTAGAAATAATTACGGCTAAAAATTCAAAGAGCTTCGGAGAGGGATAAAGAATGCTGCTTAAATCAGCAGCTATTTTTGAAGAAAAAAAGCTGTTTATTTTTTGTTATTCCAATAATATTTATTAATGCTTAAGAACTACGTGCTTAAGGGGGCTTATTTTGCTATTTCTAAACAAAAACAATTTAGATTTCTGCCTTGTTTTAAGGAAATTACAGAATTAATAAAAGAATAGAAAAGAACAAAGAGAGAAGTATTCGTCAAAGTAGTTATTACGTTGAGATCAATTAATTAAACACTATGTTTTCGTAAATTTTACACTCATACTCTCTCTTTGGTCTACTATTTCATAACACAATTTAATCATAACACCCAATCTTATTCAGAATACTTATTAATCCACTCTCTCTCTCTCTCTTGAAAAAGAAGAAGAAAAAGAAGAATACATCGAATGATGTTCTCTCGCCTCGTAGGAGAATCCAATGCATATAATCTATGTATCAGCTATAAAGACGAGTATCGTGTTGATTACAAATGGGTGCGCGATGAGGATGTTTTCGGCTTAGCGCTCTGCAAAAGTTACTTGCAACGGAACATTCGTACGAATGAATCGTTTCTCTGCATACAAGAGACATTTTACGATTCCTCTTCAGATAAGATTGTCGACATGCTGGAGGAATTGCTTCTGCTGAATGGCTGCTAGTATTTCAATTAATTCAAAGCGTTTGCGTATGAAGAGCTGCCCGATTAAGCTGTGCGAATATTTATTCTTATCGAATATTTTGAGATGAATCTGTCTAAACTGATGAAGAAGAAATAACCTGTGGATAGGTCGCTAGTGAATACAATCGTCACAGCGTATCTGAGTGCTATAATATATCTGTAAAAGCAAGGAGAAGCTATGCTCGCGATATCGTTCTCGAACACGCAGCTCAAAATGTTGTAGATGAATGGAAATGATCCATATATTGTAAAGATCCTGCATTTTCCATTTATGCAATCATCGTTCGATATGGTGTATAGCAATAAACTGTCGCATTACAACTGCTTTCTCTCTCCCGATGAGCTTGCGATTCTCTCATAAAATCAAGGCATCGAGTAGTATGACTAGATAAACTTAACTTCCGCGAGTCTATTCAGTTTCGGCGCACTGCTCTTAGACCTTCTGAACATCGCCAACCCTGATGCGGGAACGAAAATATATGACAGAAATACGTTTGCTATCGATCAAGAGAGTTTTCTTATAAAAGTGCATTTCGTTGCGGAGAAATATCCGAAAAGGATTGTGCTATTGCTAGAATAGCTCCTGAAGTTTAAAGATAGATTGAAAGCTAGAGTCATATTAGCTTAGTTTGAGAATGGTTTAGATACGTCCATGAGCAGAAGTAGAGACAATACGGAAGAGCCAAGAAACAATTCTTAAAGGAATATTGTTAGTAGTAGTAGATAATCACAATAACGAAATGGCAATCAAAACTAAGCGAATAATAGTAATAGGATAAGTCAATTGAAAGAGAACTAATAATAGCAGTAAGAGTATTAACAACAAGGAATTACAAACAGCTTGCAAAGGAAAAGCAATAAGAATAATAGAATTAGTAATTAAAATACGAATTAATTTGAACCAAACGCTCCTTAGCATGATTATTAGAACTCTTAATTGAATAATAACTATCCTCCCAGCAGTTAGTAGATCTAATATCATCCAAATAGAGATGCTGATGATAATAGTAATCCCCTTAAATAATTCCTAACACCTTCTTATTCTGCTTAGAATCCTGTACAATCGAACTATCAGTAATAGCTGCCGACTAAGGATACGAATGATATGAATTACAATAATAATAACAATAATTCCTTAGAAAGTTCATCGCTTTCTTAGTAACTGAAACTAATTGAGTAAGTCTAATAATTCGATGATCTACCAGCGTTTGATTCTCATTCGACAAATAATCACAATAAGGGTAGTTTGAAACCAATTAAAGATGATAATTTTGACAGCTTCTATGGGAATTAGAATGAGTAAATAGCAGTGAATCACAGCAATGGAGTAGATATTTCTGTCAAAAAATCATATAGTTCTCCTCCTAGGGAATCTACCAAGAAACAAAGGACTAAATGGGATATTCCACAGCAGTAAGGTAACTCTCCGACGAAGATTCCAACGAATCAAAGCTAATAAAGCAATGGAAATAGGCCTAGCGGAGAAGTAACAGATGAAAATAGCTCCTCGAGATAGCGAATCAATTATTATCTCAAATTTGATCAAGCAGCAGCTGAGGGTACCAGAAACAAATCACTTTCCCCAAAGCTGTCACTACAGCCAAACACAAACACAAAAGGTAGCAATTCAAGTAGAAACAGCAACACTCATAGTATTAAGCATGCTCCCGTAGGTACATTAGACTCATTGATTCAGAAGAATATCAATGATCCGTTATACAGCAAGTATCTGTTTGATAGTTAAAAGCCGCCTTCGATTTAGCCGAGATAGAAACCATTTTTGATTGAAGGAAGCAGACACTCAATGAAAGATAGTTCAACTTTAGTTTAATAACCTGTCAATTAAAGTAGAAACAATCCATCTGCATCTGCTATTATTCCACCCCCTCCACCATTCAATACTATTGGCTTAGGTTCAATCCCTCCAGCACCTTAGCTAAATTTACCTCTTGGAAATGCAACTATACCTACTATTAATAACAATAATGTTAATGGTACCCCTTAATCAAACATTCCATAAAGTTCTATCCCTCCTCCTCCACCTCCAGCCGTTTAACTAAACTTATTTGGTGAACCTAACTCTGCATAAAAGCAAAATATCCCTCCTGCTCCACCATTATTCAACAACCCCAATGGCAGCAACATTCCACCAGCCCCTAAATTCAATTTGTTAGTTGGTGATATTCCTGCAGCCCCTCCTTTGAATCTCCAAGGTGGTGGGTAGATTCCTACTGCTCCTGCTTAAACTCATCCAGTTAGCTCTATTCCTGCAAGCATAAGTACTAATCAGCAAAGTTAGAATTAACTCAGTGATCAAGACAAAGAAGAAGAGCAAAGCAGGAAAAAGAAAGAGATTCTCTAAAGAATTTTTTAAAACAATTCGCAAGCTGCTCCTGTGAAACTATTGCTGCCTTCTGGGTCGCAGCTAACTAACAATAATGGCAAAAAACAATAATAAGAGCAATAGCAGCTTATATAGTAACAACCAACATCTTAGCCAGTAGAACCTTCTAAGAATCTATTCATTCCTCCAGCTCCTGTTCTCCCAATGTTTTAAGTTGCTTCATCTGCTTAGTAAGCATAGATCCCCCCTCCCCCTCCAAATCTTCACTTATTTGATACCCCGACAAACACAGGAGATAGTCGACCCAATCAAATCAATTCTATCGCTTAGAACAATCTACCTCCTTCAGCCCTCTAGCCTTCCTAATATGCCATTAACTACGTCGTAAAGCCAAAATTAGAAGCAGAATAATCTGCTCGTGATGAGCTCAAAGAAATGATCGAACAAAGAAGCAGCGAACAGAAGAATCTACAGAAATAATCCAAAGACATTTTATCTATTTCTTAGTCTTCTCTTGATCAAAGCACTCGACTTCTCGAACGACTCAAATAAAAAAAAATAGATGAAGAAAATCTCTTAACTGCATCAAGATTGCTTAAAGCTAATCCTCCAAACGATGCTTTAAGCACATTTCGTGAATTGCGCAATCAACAAGAGCAGTACCTTACCTAGAGTCTAGCTCGATCAATCAAAACACAAGAAGCTATCAAATAAGATTAAGAAAATACACTGCAAATGATATAATCTCACCATTCTCTTTTGTTATCTGCAAATCAGAATCAGAATCATCGTTCCTTTCCAGATACAATCAAGGAATAAGAGAATTAAGAAGATTCATAGATTTTTACTTCTTTTAATCCAACGAATACCAAGCAAAGTAGCATCATTAACAATAACAATACCCGCAATAGCAACTAATAGCAGTAGTATTCTCGAAACTACAATGCCAGTTAAAATAATCTAAATAGTTAATCAGACAGTGGCGAAAATGATAGCAAGATCTACAAGTTTCCATCTAACTTAGTTAAAATCGCGCATTCATACTGCGAAGGTGACAGCTAAACATAATAAACTCCGGACAGTCCAGGGTAGAACATTGTACGAACAGCATCGAAGTTTCCTTCGCCGATGCCTTTCAGTGATTCACCTCAGATACATCATGAGCAGAATGATTAAGTGTAGTTCTCGAAGGATGATCCATTTTTACTTTCACATCACAGTTCGCAAGAATAAGGAAAATAATAGCAATAACTGCATTTGTCGGAATTCTAAGATTTTAGATTTTCATCGTAGAGACAAGGTGAATATCCGATTATCCCAGAGAGGAGTGTAAACTCAGAGGCTGAACCTGAAGAGTAGAATTCACTGATCATGAATTCTCCAATCTAAGATCTAGTGAAAGAACAGATATCCGTTTAAGAGCGAAATAAATCGTTTTATTAAGAACTTAGAAAGAGAAAGCCATAGCATTCTAATCATTATTTTGCTACGGAATTTGATTCGCAGAATATGGATGATGCAGAGAAGCATTCACTTAAGAGTAGCCAATAATAGTCAGCAGCACCACCTTAATTGGATTAAATAGTTTAAAATAGCCCTCTCGTGAAGTATCCAGTGACATCAGACTTCAAATCGAACGAAAGAACATTGGATAATTTCGAAGAAGAAGACAAACACGAAATTGGGGGAAAGATATTGTTTTCAGAGTTTGATTAGTTCTCCTAGAAGGATTCTTTACTTAACCAGCTTATTGATTAACTCAAACTGTTTCCAGAAGCGAAGAAAATACACTACAAGAATGCACTTTATGAAGGATAAGTCTCCAAGACAGATAGACTTGTACTCAAGTAAAAAACACAAAATATATCTTAAAACTTGCAACAATTTGTTTCTCATCGTGTGGTACCTTTGTTGTAGGCATGGTTTTGGAATTTATCATATGAAGAATGGGGATATATACTGCGGGTATTTTAGGAATAACGAAATGGAAGGTGAAGGAGCTTATTTTTATCATCATGGGGATGTTTACAGAGGTTAACTTGTGAAAAGCTTGAGATAAGGTTAAGGAACTTACTTCTATCAAAGCCAGGGGATAATCTACTAAGGCGATTGGGTTGGGAATGTAAAAGAAGGATTCGGAAGGCTTCTAATGACCAATGGGGTAAGAAATAAATTGAATTCTTAATATTATTTTGGGATAATCTGTTTTTGTTTATTGTTAACTTTTCTTCTTCTGCAGGATAAGTATGAGGGGTATTTCAAGTAAAATTTGAAATGTGGAAGGGGTCAGTTTTCATTTGCAAATGGAGATGTATTCGATGGGGAATGGGTGTTTGATAGAAAATGTGGAAAAGGCAAATTAGAGTTCAAGGATGGTACGTTCTTTGAGGGCAATTTCTACGACGATTTACCGTATGGTTAAGGTACTATGGAGTACACAAACGGCGATTAATTCCATGGAAATTATGAGGATGGATGCATTGCTGGATTCGGAGTGTATATCCATGCAAATGAGCAATACTACAAAGGAGATTTTAGCTAAAATTAAATGAACGGAGAAGGAATATATTACTTCAATAATGGTGATAAATATCAAGGCCAATACGCTGAAGGGTTAAGGGAAGGATTTGGGAAATATTTATACAGCAATGGATGTGTTTATGAAGGACAATGGAAGAAAAATTAGAAGCATGGAACTGGAAAATTTACATTTCCAGATGGAACTTTTTATTAAGGAAACTTTGATGAATCCATCAAGGCAGGATTTGGAAAGCAGACGTTTAAAGGTATACTTACAAGTTAAACAACAATAGAAGAATAATTATTTGAATTGGCTACATTAAAATATATTTTTACTATTTTGTTAGGAAATGAATTCTACAGCGGATAGTGGAAAAACGATTCTCGGAATGGTCATGGTTATTATTAGTTTTCTGATGAAAGCTACTACGAAGGAGAGTGGCTCAATGATAAAATGCATGGAGAAGGCACATATTACCTTAAGAATTCAACTGGATTTTAAAAGATTTATGGATTCTGGAACGATGACGAACTCTTTCATTCCACTTTCTGACATAAATCCCCCTCCTTAATTATTAGCAGTATTGCCAGTTATAATATTAATATCTATCAGTTTTGTAACAAATTTAATGTCTCCAAAGAAGTCAACATACAAATTAGATTGTAAAAGTTAAAATATTCTCAAAGAGTTGATTCTTTAATTAATTCTTGTATTGAGGGAATAAAATAAAATTGAATTAACTCATTCTAATCACTAGGTTTATAATATTAAAAACACACACAGATGAGTTCATTCGTTCATCTTAAATCTGTTGATACATTAAAGTTTCCAGTCGAATCAATGGATCTTCTAGGGGAGCATACATATGGTTCTCTTTTCCCAGTATTTGCGTCTGATTCGAATGGCGGTGAAAAAGAACTAAGGTTCGATTTACTTTTGTATTGCGGTGCATTTTAAGTTCTTAAAAGATCAGCGAAATCCTCTTATCTTCTTTTCCTGAGCTTCTTCATTGCCAAGAACGAAGCAAATATTATTGAGACTGTGATGAACAAAGGCAATGCTACAAGTCCGCCGAATTTAAACCATTGCTTCATGTATAAGATAGTCGTGTCAATGATAACATTGCTGAAAACTGCAGTGTTACATAAACTTGTTGTGTATCTATTGCTAACACAGACTTAGATTTAAGCTGAATCTGGGATGTCAGCTGGGTAGAGTAAAATAGGCTTGCTATACACTGAATATTAATGCAATTCGTATGTATTATTGAGCTTATCATCGTAGGATACTATCGAATTGAGAATGAGATCCAAAAACAACTCTTGATTGTCTGTACGGAATGTCATAGACACGATGCTCTTATCGTTGCCATATGATATTGACTGCACCATAGAGTATTTCTTATTTTAGACTTTACTTTGAGTATTTGGACTGGTACTTTCTAGCAATCGTTTGTCCAGTAATCTAATCGATTCATTCTAATTCCCACTTTCATTGCTGTTATTATTGTCATCATCGCTTATCTTGTAAACCTTCAAGATCTATTCACGAGTGATGCTCTTGCATTAAATCAAAAAGAACGTATCGTATTTCAAGATCTACTACTTAATGACATCGACATTAAACTCATTCTCACACCACGCGTATTAGGTATAAATTGCAATATTCTGCATTGTGTTAAAGCTGCTGCTGTTCGACTCTAATAAAGTATCTAAATAAGGGAACGGAGACAGATTGCAGGAGAACTCAACAATCGAGAATTGATTTGCTATCAAGACACTAGCGTTGTAGGAATCTTCGAAGAAAGTGATCATGCTTGTCAATGGCGTAAGCTACTTCTTCCATGTTTGATCTGCTTTGATGTAATCGGTGAATTCACTAGATTAGATGTCCTCATATTGAATCTAGAATACTTCCTTTTAGTTTTGATTTTCACTCAATTCGCTAAGAGGAAAAATACACAAGATTATTTAAACAAAAGTTTAATAGAAAAAAAAGAATATTTTACTCTAGCGGTGGCAAGACTATTTTAAGGAGGGAAAGGAACACATATCGCTCCCCATCATCCCATCCGATGTTGAACACGAATGGCTGTCTGACGAGTAGATTGATTCTCATTTGTTTTTAATAAGCTTATGGAAAACTTGCTTAGAAGTTGTTGACTTCGAGATAATTTAGATCGTAATCGCAACTGTTAATCTAGTCAATCCCCGTGAGAATGAAACTATTAGCTGTTACATCGTTGACTCCCCATAGAATGTAAATTATATTGTCCCCAGGTTGTTAGGAGTCTGTTGTTTGGACGTTCCTCACAAATAAGAATATGTAGGCCTGTGAAGAAGAAAAGAGAAAGAGTTAGATGAACTTTAAAATTAGCAGCGGATTAGTTGTTCTTACGCCGACGTTGTTGAGAGAATCAGTCAAGGAAAGGATGGAAATGTAGCTGATGCTGCTTATGATATCTGCAAAATACTCCTCAGCAATTCTCACATCCACTAATCTTACATTGTGTTGCATTGCCTTTTAGGAAAGAAAGAAAAGTCAGCATGCAATAGTACTAGAATCAACTTGAAAGTTCATTTCAGAAAGAAGGAATTACCTTATTCCAATCGAAAGATTGATCTTCCAGGGAGCTAAAGTGGTTGATATCAACAGTAAACGAGAGGAATTATTCTGACGTATCAATAGTAGAAATCCAGCATTAGAGCAAATACAAGTAGGTTGTAGTCGATTGGCTTGTTGAGACTTCATTGGAGAAGATATTACTGCAGTTCTATGCTATGTAGGGTGTTTTTAAATCCTCTAAATTCTTCGTTTGTATCTTGATATCTGAATATTCCACCAAGAAAATTTATTCAAAACTGTACTGCAGGTTCTGATTGATCACGATAATCTTGCTGTCCGTGAGGCACACAAGCTGATAAGGATTTCTGTTCGTGACATTCACGTTTTCTTCACTTTTGAGCACAAGCAATTCTGACTAAAAGTTGTCCACGTTGACATAGCCTTACACAGTAACATTGTATTTCAAAACAGAATTGGAATCTAATTCTGAATTATGAGTGCTATCAGTTGAAGAACTCGAAACTGCTTGGATGAAATACTTCTCGATTGATCCGGATACAAACGATGTGTCTAGATTAAGATATTGCATGGATGGCTGTTTAGATTTGTTGTTATCGCCAAGTGTTGTGCCGTTTTGAGCTAAGTATTTTGTGTTGGTGATAGGGTTAATGTCTTGTAAATCAGTGTCGAAATTACTGAAATTAGCGAGTAATGTTATGTTGTGCAATTCGGGGTTTAGATCAGTTAGCACTTGGAATTTGAAGTTCACGTGCTTATCTGCGCTGAAATCTTCTGAGATTTACCAAAAATACATTATTTATTTATTTATTAATTTGTAAATAGTATCTTTACATGTCGAAGAGTGATTTTGGCTGAAATCAAAATTTAGCTAGATGTAAGGGCTGAAAATGCATTTGATCTGCGATGTAGGAAGAGAGTATACTCCGCATAAAGACCCTCCTTGATATTGTGTGTCTAACGATTGCTGAACTTGCGTGAAACTCTAGAAATAAAGATGGGGGGGATATTAATACAAAAAAGATAGTTAGATGTAAGCATAATAGATCATTGAAGAATAAGAGAATATCTTACCTGAGTATCTTGCTATATTTCAATTTCTTTGAGTTAATCAATAGAGTCGCCGTCAATTTAGATGGATATTAAGTACATCGATTGATTCTTTGCTAGAAAATAATAGAAAATATGGTTGAAAACTTGCACGCATAAATAATATTCTCTGGTTACTTGTGAAGAGACACATCATGTCATTGGATATTTGAAGCAGCTGATTTGGCACGATCTGAAAGTCAAACAGGTTGACTTATCGAACAAAGATAGGGAGAATCAAATCGTAGAGATAATAGTCAAACAGGCAATTGTTATCGAAGTCAATGAGTAGGAATCTATAAGTTTGGCTCTCATCATTGCGCCAGACTTTGACTGCGAAATTATTCATGAAATTGTCAATCTCGTCGATGAAGGCAATATTCTTTTCTTTCATCTCTGCAATCTACTCTTCCATGGTGATTGTTTGGGTACTTTGGCTATCAGTACTCGCAAGAACTTACCCAGCAGCTAAGCTCTTTTGTTGTAGCACAACGACCTATGTCAGCATATCAGCTTTGGTGAACGTACGATCGACGATAATCGTATTTAATAAGAAATTGACTTTGTAGATTGTGATCATGCCTGGCGTCTTCGCTGTGGCGTTAGCGTTGATGGAAGAAAAAATAATTCCCTCATCGAGTAAGCTTACATCGTAGCTATCTTGAATGAGCTGATCCTCTAACCATTGGTAGAATTGCAGGTCCTAGATTCCATTAGAGACTCTGAAGAGAGCCATGAATTTTTGATTCGTGGTGGAAGTTTATACGATTATGCTGTATTTGTTTGTGTTTGGAACGCAGAATATTTAGAGATCAATCACAGAATAAAAGCTCTTTTAGTTGAATTCAACAGAGGCGGGGGCAGATAAATTCAGTTACGTTAATACCTCGCTTTCGTTTGATGCAGTTTCTAAATTTATTGGAGAACTTGGAGGGGGGTTTTTGTTTTTTGCTTTCGATGAACTATTTTTCTTTTTTTGAAAACTTTTTACAAATTTGATGCTTGTTTTGTTGCCAACATCTTTTAACTGATCAAGAGAGCTATTGCTATTGCTAGAATCAGAGAATTCAATGAGAGAATCACTATTTGTGATATTCAAATAGAAGATTTGCATAGTTTTTGAGATCCTACCTGATGTGGATTCCTATCCTGCAATCGGGGCAAGTGTAGAGAGAATAATATTTTCTCCATCGAAAAGTACTTGACTTATTTAAGCTGTGAAGAGTTATGATATTGATTTCCTGCATTCATTTGTCAGTTGCTTGTTATGATCGGAAGAAAAGGAGCTGCTTCTTTGTGAACTTAAACTGCATTGCTCATACCAGAATTTGCATGTGCAATCTTAGTAAAAAATAAAGTATTTGCTCCCTGATTGAATTGCTGCGAGTAATTTATCCTGGCATAGGGATTTATCAGGGCATTTGGTGTCTGTTGATGCAGATGCAGATGTTGGATCAGCGGTCTTCGGTAAAATGCCTGGAAAAAAAAGGGGATAAAGGATTTTTAACTTAACATTTCAAGACAAAATAAAAATAATGCTAACTCGAATCAGTGATGTTAATAGTTGAAGAATAGATTATGTTCATGGCAGCGATAGGCGATGAGCACGTGTAGTTATACCCAAATTAGACACCAGCACCAAAGAACCAGTCTTGTATTTAGAAATACGGCTGAGGATTTGAAAACGAAAGAGGAATTTCTGTGCCTTTCTGTGAGATAACTCCCATGAAGTTTCGAGGAACGAGGTTAATGTTCAAGTTCATTTTCTTCTATCCAGATGCATCAGCTGATGGAAACAAAGAATGGAGTAATATATGAGATAGTTGATTGATTTCATTAAAATAATAGTTTACTATCTATTTTGGGGTTGAAAAGGAGTACAATGTCACAAGAGTAATTCTCCGAGAACTACTGTGTGTACAGCTTAAGGATCTATGCGCTTTTCCAGGAAAAAGTAGTAATCAACAGGGAAGGATCACCTGACTCAAATAATCGCACTCTCGAACGAATGTTGGTATAAAATAGTCCTGGGATAGGGTAGTGGAACATACGAGAATATTTATTCGTCGATATGTAATCAACTTCGATCGACTGAGGGTTTCTAGAGAGATTCAAGAAGATAATCATTAATTACTTGAAAGGATAATGCAAGCTTTTAAGGTTTTTATCATTTGAAAATGTTACAATTTAATATCAGTGGTGAAATCAGTGAGTGCTCGATTGATGAGGAGATAATAAGAATCATCTGATTTAGCGAAATCTATGTTAATGTAATAAAGGAAAGAATCGAAAGTGAATCGAATCGAAGAGAAGGATGTGAGATCTTTCAAGTCAGGAAGAGTTATTTCTTTCTTATCATCTGATGAAGCAAAGAATTGATCTTTGTTTTATTTATGGATAAATTCGATTTGCTCGATGAAATGGCCTATTGATATGGTTTCAAAAGGATCAAATGTCTCAGGAATGCCTGTTTCAGCTTCTTGAATAACATAAGCAATTAGGTAGCTTTATGAATTCACAATGAGATAATCAGGGATTGAATCTTGAATGGTGAATTCCGCATCTTGGTTTTTCATGATAAACAGATTCAGGTACTTTTGATTGTAGAAGTATTGCAAGAAATAGCTTAGATTCTCATATGTACCCGATTCAGTTCGGTTGAATAGCAAAAGTCCATAGTTGAAATCAAGCATTAGATAGAAACTCTCCTTGTATTGCAAAACACCTTATGCCATCAGCTGGTAGTCAGTGAAACCAACACCAGGAAATAGCCCCACAACGATTCCACCATCAGAAATAGCTGTTAAATCGTAGAATTCGAAGAAACTTGTAACGGGATCTATTTTTAACGATGGCAGAGTATTTGTCTGAGAAGTTTCATGGTATTTGCAGTACCGAAAGTAATGGATTCTACCACTAGTTAAGTTCTGAAATAAGCTAGTTTCCCGAGCACAAGCATAATATGCTGATAACAGCTCAGGAATGGATTCAACAGAATTCAAAGGTTGCTTTGACTAAATCAAAAATAACAAGTTTTTAACAAACATAGAAAATGGAATTAGGCAAGATAAAGCAATTTTACATTCAGTGGTATAATATTAGTATTAAATTCCTTACATTTTCATTTTGTAGTTGTGATATGACGTCAAAGGTTAAGATGTGTGTGGACTATTTGATCTGAGAAAGATCAATTCCATATTGGTTCGAAAAATCATCTCCAGTGAATGTGAACAAAGTGACTATTTTGATGGGTGCGTTTGGGTCAATTTTGGTGCATTCTAGGAAAAAAGCAGTACTATTGATTTTGTTGAGTTGATCACACGAATCTTGTCCTAAAATAGGGAGGATTGTGATATTCTAAAGATGTGTTGTGGTTAGAATAGCTGTGTGATCAAGTTAAGATGCGTCATCGATGAAAGACAGCAGCGTTGAGTTAGCTAAGAGAGCAAGGATATTTACTTTAAGTGTGTGCTGATTTGCGAAGATTATGAGTTGCTAGATTGGCGATTCAAGTTTCGTTTCGTAATATGAAATGAACTTCTCGTCGGAGCTTGTCATAATTTCGATATTTTGTTGGTTGCAATCAGTTGTGAAGTTGTGGTAGGTGTAATCGAGCAGGTAATCATCTAAGTCGATTAGTTTATACTCCAGCTCACTCATGTAATAGACTTGCTCCTCTAGAGATGAAGAAGATGAAGTTGAAGATGATATACTGTTTTTGTTGGATTTGTTAGGGAATCTTAAATTCATTGCGGTTGTAGATATTGTGAGAAACAATAACACAAAGAGGGTTTGCAAGAGATACATTATTGCAGATCAAGGACTACACACTAACTTTGCTGGTTTTTCAACTTTTCAAATATAATTCAGAGCTGGCTGTCTTACTTCAAAGCTCACCTGATCGTTCACTCTTATGAACTAATTCCTATTCTGAAAGTCTCTTTGATTTTTCTTATTTTATTTCGTGATTATTTTTGGAAAGAGAGAGGGCACTTTCTTATTTGATTATTTTTCTCAAAACCTATCATCCTCATCATAATCTGATACTCTTTTCTTGTCCACTCCTTGCTTTTTCTTCGAGATCATTTATTTCTCATTCTTTTTAATTAATGTTCATTAGTTGTTTAGATAAGGAATTTAATAAAAGAAATTGAAATATAATATAATAATATTACATTAATTCTTCTGCATTTGTATTGTTGGAAGCATTACGTACAATTCTTAAATGCTTAGTTCGTATAAGGGAAATCAATAACCATTCATGGCTCATTTTATTTAAATGTATGCTCGTGGAACTAATCTAAATGGAACTCAAAAAATACACATATTAAAGAGACAAAATAATGAATTAAAAGAATATGTTAATAATATCAAGATATGGATGTGCATTTTTAGAGGAGAATTAAGCTCTAAGGTAGCAAGTCATATTAGGATATCGCATTAGTAACTAAACCTTTCTTTAGATTCTGTAATGATTGTCAAAGGATTGAGATACTTACAGTGATTTATGATAAATACTTAGGGAAATAATATGCAAATTGATGTTTGCTCAATATCCTATTTTGTCAAGTGTAAGGTAAGATAAGATTTCAAAACATTTAATCTACTTTCTGATATTCAAATGAGATACACTTCAGAAATATTAAAATTTTGTTATGGCAAAATCCACAAAGTAGTAATGAAAGGGAGTACTGCTAAGTATGAAAGATGAAGATGTTCTTTTAAAGATAGTTGTTCAGACTAAAATAGTGACAATAGTAAAATAGAGGGTAAGTATTGAAAGGAAATAAGCATTAAATGGGTAGAGTAATTGTTTCGAAACTTTAATATTGATTTTTGAGTGAATATCTTCAATTATTAAAAAAACAATGTTAAACTTAATTGCATGAGAAAAAAAGATTATTAAATGTAAATACAATATTTTCATTGAAAATGCTATTAAAGAAGGTAATAGTCTTGAAATATGAAGAATAATACAATCTCTTTTTTTCTTCTTTTGGTTTGTCATATTTTTTCTTATTGAAGCTATCAGATTCATACGATACCTCAAAAAGCGAATTAATAATTTAATCTAATTGATTTTTGAAAGTATTTGCAATATTTCGCCAGGAATTAAGAATAGAAACGATCTTTCTGATGTGCTGATATAGATAGGATAAGAGAGCCAAAAGAGAAATAGACTTCATGAGATAAGGAGAAGAAATTATAATATCAACTGAAAAAATAATCAAAAAAAACAACAAAACAATTAATTCAACAGTAGATTGAAACATACATACATCATGAAGATCAACGTCAAGACACTGAAGGGAACTGAATTCTTTGAAGTCAATCTCAAAGAAACGGACACTGTAGACTACTTAGATGCCCATTTATTATGATTTGTTTTGTCAATGAAAGTGTGTTTGTTTGAAATGAAAAAAAGGTTGCAGAGTTAAAGAGTAAGATTGCTGCTGAGAAATCTAAAGAAAAGGACACCATCAAGCTCGTACATAAAGGAAAACAACTAAATGATGAGTCAAAGACACTTGCAGAAATTGGGATCAAGGAGAATGACTTCATTATTCTCATGGTTTTCCTTAAGGTCAGACATATTTAGAGAGTTTGAACTTTGAAACAAAAATGTGTATTTGTAAATAACTTCAAAAGAAAGGAGAAAAACTAGATGAGCCAGCACTCAAGAATCCAGATGAGACCAATGTATCTGCTACTACTGCGAAAACAACCGAAACTAGCTCAGCAGCATCAACAGGCCTGCAAAAACCAGTTGAGAAGAAACCAGAAACTGATCCTGAACTAGAAGGAGATATTGGGCTGAAAATCTAAGAAATTCAAGATATGGGATTTGAAAGATCGCAAGTCTTGAAAGCTCTCAAGGCAGCTTATTATAATACCGAAAGAGCAGTGGAATATTTAGTCTCTGGCAATATCCCAGAGGTCAGAGAAAGACTTCCTGTCGACAATCACCAAGGTGGATAGGTTCCTTCAGGGAATAATCCTGATATCGAGAGACTTGCGTAGCTTGCATAGAACCCTGAATTCTAATAAATAGCATCTGCAATTCGTCAAAATCCTGCGCTCTTACAGCCTATTATGGCTTAATTAGCATAGACAAATCCTGAAGTTGGACGTATTTTGTAGGAGAATCCATAGGAATTGATCTCTTTATTATTCGGAGCATCTGAAAATGAAGGCGGTCAAAGTAATAGCACAATCTTATCTGTTTATCTACTAATGTTATTAATTTTTCACATACTTTTTTCTTAGCTCTTCCTCCGAACGCAATCGAAGTCACAGAAGAAGAAAATGCTGATATCGAGGATATTATATCCATGGGGTTCAGCAAAGAAGATTCGATTGAAGCATATTTAACTTGCGATAAAAATAAGGAAATTGCTATCAATTACCTCTTTGAAGCCAAGGAGAATGGAACACTACTTTGTAAGCTTATTTAAGAGTTATTTTATTATTTAGCTAAATGCACTGTTTCATATCATAAAGCTGAACACATAAATAAAGAGGAGTTAGAGGCAGCTAAAGAAGAGTCTCTTCATCCAGGATAAAATAAGCCTCCTAATGACGATAAAGATTTTGAGGACGATGATGATGAAGATGAAGATGATAATATGTATTAATGAAAGAATAAGTACTCGATTTGGAAACCATTGAATTTAATTTATCATTTATTTCTGTGTTGTCTTAGCTATTTTTGATAATTAATGAGTGATTTTATTGAAAATAAATAATTTAAATATCATTGGTAAAAGCTAAAGCGTAAGCAGATTCAATGGTATTGATAGGTTTAAACATTACTACTAAGATTTTAGAATAAAAACAGAAGAAAAAAAAGATTAACATATAGAAAGAAGATTGAGAATACTAGGAAAAAGTTTTTATTATATTTTGGTTTTACCGCTGGAATGGAGATGATCATCCATCCCTATTAAGCTCTCCGGTGGTAAAAAGAAAGAGCTTAGATCGGAGAGAAAAGGGAGATTGAGAATACACTAAGTATCCTTTTGGAAATAAATTAAAATAGCAAAATAAATTAGCGCTGTATAAAATATGATTGAGTTTAACTATTCGGGTGCACATGGAGCTACAGGGAGTTCAGGTTCTTCAGGACGCTCTGGATTTATTGGATCACCTGGTACAAGAGGACAAGATGGAGGCTATGGAACAAATGCTATGCCCGGATTGAAAATGGATGTTTAGCTTACAACAAATGGAATGAACATAATTGCTGATGAATTTAATCAGAAATAAAGGAACGATAAACCTGTTCTAGGTGACCCAAACGCAACATTGAATCTATTTTCAATGGGAGGAGTCGGAGGTAACGGTGGAAGTGGTGGAAGCGGAGGTTGTGGTGGATCAGGATACAATGGCTCAAATGCAACAAGAAGTTCTAGTGGAACAAATGGAGGTCCTGGTGGAAATGGAGGTGATGGAGGAAGAGGAGGAGATGCAGGAGAAGGAGGAAGAGGTGGAGACATCACTGTTTCTGTAAATACGCCAGATATGGATTTATTAATGTTAGTAGGAGATGTATCTTATAAAGGTGGATCAGGAGGTTGTGGTGGTTCAGGAGGATCAGGAGGTCCTGGAGGTTCTGGTGGAATGGGTGGATCTAGCTATAGTTGGACAGAAACTACAAATGGTGAAACTAGATCATACAGCAACTCTGGTGGGTTTTCTGGGCCAAGTGGAATGAGAGGACGCGATGGTGACAGAGGAAGAGATGGTCGTCCTGGATAAGATGGCAGTTTCTGCTATTTTGTTTAAGGCTAAAGGTTTGTTTCTCGTTATGATTTAAAGATAGACAAAGTTGAAAAAGTATTCTCTCTTGACGGCATTATTGAACCTGGTGAATAGATGAAGATCTCAATGATGGAAATCTAAAACGTTGGTGGCATGCCAACTCCAGCCATGCAAAGTATCGCACTTAGTCTTGCAAACAACTAATGGGTTAATTTCAACGCGCTCGACACAGTTTTAATGCGCAACGGTTTGCCATAAGGATAAACGTATTTACTTGAGGCACCGCTTAAGTTTACGATCAAAGAAAATCTACTACCTGTGGTGGACACAATTTTCAAGCAAAAAGCTAATGTAGATTACAGAGCTAAAGTCGAACGAGTCAACAAAGAATTCCAAGGAGTCTCTCTTTAGAATGATTTCTATGAATTGAGATATCCAGTCGAAATGTCAAATCTTTAGATTCTAAGATCGATTACATTTAGTGAAGAATCTCCATTTGCAATTTAATTATGGAACCGTTCATGCCTACCAATAGGTAATCAAACTGAAGGGAAGAGACTCCTAAATTTTAGACTGATGGTGATGAACACCAAACAGACTGTTGAATTTGTCGCAAAGGATGTTATTGATTTCCAAAAGCAGAATCGTAATGCATCGCATCACGGAGAAAGAGCGTTAAATTAAAATAACTTTATTGCTCCTGCGTTAAACGAACAGTAAAATGTCATAATCGAATAAGTATTCATATCTGAACTAGCAGAAAACGCCAAGACTACTATCTCTGGCACGATCAAGCTCAAAGAAATGGACTTGCCTTTGTACACGAAGATTGCCATCCAAGCAAAACTTGACATTGGATATATTAATGATCCTGAGAATACATTCTAAAACATTCAAACACGCAATTTCCACATTCAATTAACAGAAGGCCATACCTTCAGGCCGAATTCTGACTTCCTTCTGGTTTTCAACTGTGATACATCCAAAGAATTGATCGATTCTTTCAAAGAATTCGCTAGATAATTCGGTTCAGGTGTTGATTTATGGAACATTTCAAACTATCAAGGATTCGCCTTTGATTTTACGGTCCAACCTCAGAATCAACCACTCAGCGTACTCTACAAGAACAAAGTCATAATCATTCTTGCCAACAAATACAGCACTACATCGAGCACACTAACAAATACAGTGACTTAGATTAGAGAAGCATAAATATTCAAAGCAGCTAAATAATATGGAATTAGTGCATATATTATCTCAGATTCTACTGCCAATTTTACCCCATTCTATCTCCTAAACCCAAAATGCAAGGCTGCTGGCAGCATTATAACTGGACCTGTAGAGGAACAGCTCTATGAATAAATGCGGGCTGATAAAAGAGATGAGAAATAGCTTCAAGGAGCTATTTCTGAAAATGTCAGACAACGTTTTGAGAAAGATGAGTCATTCTCTTTCAATGCAACATACACTTACAAGCATACTGATTCAGTATCATGCTGCTCAGATCCTAAGGAAGCAAGTGTTGTGCAAAAAGCTAAGAAAGTTTTGAAGAAAGCTGAAGCAATCGATCCTCAATATTCATATTTGGTAGGTTGGTCTTACAGTCCTGAGATAATAGAATCTAAAACCTTCTCAAAGGAATACGCTCTTGGATGGATTTCTATCGCGGAGTCTCTCAGAAAAGATATTACTTAGATAATAACACGTTAACGTCCACTGATATCGAAGCTAAATTCTCTTGATTAAAATGATGTGTTTGCGATGCTGAAACTCCTTCCTTTCGAGAGAAAACTCACTTACATCGAGCGAGTTCTGAATAACTTCGAAAATGCGAAGCTTCTTTTGAAGGCAATCATCTCTGATTTATGTGATGAGTATCTAACTTTCTTAAGCTACGATCAAAACACAGCGAGTTTATAGAACAACCTAAATAAATGGTCTTCTCTATTCATCTTTCCCTTTAACGAAAAATTTGAGAAATTTAAGAATCAACCGGAAACAACTTCGAAATACAATCCTCCTCCAATGCCAGTGCCATAACAGTTTGTTCCAATGCCTTAGCCTGGTTCTCAGGACATGTAGACAATTCAGTAGCCTATTTTTGCAGAAAACTCTAATCAACAAATTGGAACTGTTTAAGTTGACATTAACCCACTGGACGCCTAGAATATTAACATCAACATCAATATTCCTCAAGAACAGCAATAACCTTTATTTTAGCCATTAGTGACACTTCCTCAAGGTCAACAAGTCTAAAATAATCAAGCAGCCCCTCAAGAACCAACTTGGCTGACAATAAAAAAACACTTTATTGCTACTTTAGTTAAATTCAAGGCGGTGATGTTCAAGTAGCTCTCATTTGGGCAGAAATACTGCTGTTCTTGCAGTTCTTCAAAGAAAGTTACCAAACATTGCCTTGGAATCTTAGAAAATCTTCTGCAATAGAAATTTGATATTCCTTCAACGGAGATCAATTAACTAACATAAACTCATCTCCAAGCTCTTCAAACCAAGAACAAGCACGATGCACTGATGGAATTCTAAAAGCCTTACTTCATCATGAACAAAGAGCTAAATTTAAAAGACGAGATTATTTTGAATAATCATTTGGAATAATCCAAAATCATGCAGATCAATTAAATCCCAAAGTTTAATTTCATCGAAAAAGAACCCATTTATATCCAGCAAGGATCGTTTATATTCACAGATGAGTCAAGTTAAGTCATCAACGAAGAAAAAAGATAAGAAAAGATTAAGCGCTTTGAAGATTTAATCACGTTTGAAAATTGAAAATGAACAATTTGCAAAGCTATTACAAGAAGGCATTAAATTATTATGTGTTTGGACACTTGTAAAACAATAATTTCACAGACACTAGGTTTAATGTCATGTTTTAGGACTATTTTATTTTTAATTTAAATTATTTTCTTTTTTAATTGTAAAATATCTTATTTTCTGAAAGAGCTCTTTATCATCAAGGAAAACTTTCAAATCATTGAGCAATTCATTTAATTCTGTTTTAAATAAAGTCATATGTTTTCTTAGATATTTTTTTGATTCTCAATACTAAAATCTTTGAAAAAAGCAGTGTTGTAAATAAATTCAAATACAAACACAAATCAAATCTGTCTTGAATAAAAGAAGTTATTTAAGATGCAAAGGTAAATCTGTAATATTTCTTGTCATTTTATGAAAATCATAATTTTTGTAATGGGGAGAGGAAAATAAAACAAAATATTCAATAATTTACAAGGGGGAAGGGGATATTTC